>Ga0209278_1000315_pt1 | contig 43426 bp, 51 predicted proteins | sample JI81BgreenDNA_FD_187504 | JGI IMG/M metagenome (GOLD analysis project Ga0209278, IMG submission 187504) | Wastewater effluent complex algal communities from Wisconsin, to seasonally profile nutrient transformation and Carbon sequestration -... | ecosystem: Engineered > WWTP > Effluent > Algae...
ATAGATAAGAGGCCCAGAACGCTGACACTCGGCCGCTTGCACGTCCACCCAGGAATGGGGGCGGGCAGAACCCGCGCGGTGGAAAGCAGCCAGGTGATGCCGCCCGATGAGCGGTGTCAAAGCTGTTTGAATCAAAGATTCATCCACAGGGGCGTGATAGCAGTGCCAAGCAAAAGGACGCACAAACAAATTAGGGGTCGGGTCTGTATAAAGGGTGTAGCGATAGCGCCGCCAACTGGCTGAGAACCGAGCGTGCCAGGTAGGTTCCACCTTTGCCGAAGCTCGAATTAAAATATCTTTTGCCAGTCGAGAGTTGAGAACGCTTGCCCAGCGGTGAGCCGGAATTGGGCCGTGGGCATCAAAATGCGCTACTTGAGCAGCGGCGTGAACTCCCGCATCGGTTCTCCCAGCAGCGTGCAGCGTTACCGGGCGTTCCAGAACAGTCGATATTGCTGTTTCAATTTCTTCTTGTACTGTACGCTGGTTCGGCTGTCGCTGCCAACCGTGAAAGTTAGTGCCGAGGTATTGGATTACTAGAGCAACGCGCTGTATCGATTGGGGATTTTCGATTGGGGATTTTGGATTGTCAGTCATAAATCACAAATCTCCAACCCAAAATTGAATTAAACCAGTTCAACGATCGCCATTTCGGAATTGTCTCCTTGACGGGGGACAGTTCGCACTACGCGGGTGTAGCCGCCGTTGCGCGAGCCGTACCGTTCTTGGGCAGCCTCAAACAGGGCGTGTACTAACTGTTTATCGTAGATATAGCCCATAGCTTGGCGGCGAGAGGCTAAGGAGCCATCTTTGGCCAGGGTAATCATCCTGTCCGCCTCTGAGCGCAGCGCTTTGGCGCGGGCTAGAGTGGTAGTGATTTTACCGTGGCGGATTAATTCGGTGGTCAGCGAGCGCAGTAGGGCGCGGCGCTGGTCAGCCGGTTTGCTGAGTTGGGGAACGCGACAGCGGTGACGCATGGCAGTTGGTAATTGGTAATTGGTAATTGGGTGCCGGGATAGTCCGCGATCTAGGGGGGTGATTTCTTTAACTTAAAAACTCACCTACTTAAAATTCAGAACTTTTTTACCCGTTACCCGTTGATTAACTTTTAGCTGATTTTTCCTGGGGCAAGGTAATGCCCAAGCGTTTTTGTAAAGCTTCAATCACTTCTTCTGCGGACTTCTGCCCGAAGTTCTTGATCTCGAGCAAGTCTTCTTGGGTATAATCCAATAAGTCTGCGACTGAGTTGATCTGAGCCCGCTTGAGACAGTTGTAAGCCCGGACGGACAACTGCAATTCTTCGATCGGAATTTGGCTGGTAGGATCGGCTTCACCTGGATACTCTGGTTTGAGAGAATCGTGGGTGATGTCTTTGAGAGGTGCAAATAAATCTACCAGGATGTTGGCAGATTGACTCAAAGCTTCTTGAGGAGTCACGCTGCCATCAGTCCAGATTTCCATAATCAGCCGGTCTTTCTCGACCGTGCCGCCTACCCTAGCATCTTCAACGCTGTAGTTGACTCTGCGAATCGGCATAAAGATGGCGTCAATTTGGAGAAAATCCAAAGCCGACCCATCATCGCGACTGCGGTCTACTGCCCGGTATCCGATGCCTTTTTCAATTCTGAATTCCATTTCCAGAACTGAGCCCGGCGAGAGAGTTGCAATGTACTGGGAGCGATCGATCAATTCCACCTCCGAGGGCAAATCGAATCGATCTGCCGTAACTGTGACAGGCCCCTCAATCCGCAACCTGCCGATTTGGGGCTGCTGAGAATGAGTTTTGAGGACGACCTCTTTCATGTTCAGGAGAATTTCTAGAACATCCTCACGTACCCCTTCGATCGTGGCAAACTCGTGATTGACGCCCGCGATTCGGACTGAAGTTACTGCTGTTCCTTCCAAGTTTGACAGCAGAACTCGCCGAAGCGCATTCCCAACAGTTGTTCCTTGACCGCGATCGAGCGGTTCCAGGACAAATTTTCCGTACTGACTGCGGTCTTTGTCAGTGTTAGACTCTATACATTCAATTTGAAACTGCGCCACGGAGTGACCTCCCTTTTCCACTTTGGATTTTTGATTTTGGATTTTAGATTGCAGAGCATACCCCTGAACGGATTTCGGATTTTGGATGGACGGGGCAACAGTTAGAACCATTAGTTTTTGACTTTAAGCAGTTAGCCATTATCCAAAATCTAAAATCTAAAATCTCAAATCGTTTTAGACTCTACGCCGCTTGGGAGGGCGACAGCCGTTGTGAGGAATTGGGGTAACATCTCTAATCAGGGTGATTTCCAGTCCCGCCCCTTGCAGCGCCCGGATTGCAGTTTCTCTACCTGCTCCAGGCCCGCTCACCATTACTTCTATTTGGCGCATTCCTTGGTCGTTGGCTCTGCGGGCAGCACTTTCTGCTGCTGTTTGAGCGGCAAAGGGAGTTCCCTTTTTAGCTCCTTTAAAACCGCTGGAACCTGCCGATGCCCAGGATATCACTTCGCCGTTGAGGTCGGTAATAGTTACAATCGTGTTGTTAAAGGTAGACTGGATGTAGCCTACCCCATTGGGTACATTCCGTTTCTGCTTTTTTGCACCAGATTTCTTGCCTGTTTGTGGTCGCGCCATATTAGTCTCTTTAACGTTTCTCTCAACTAATGTCCCGAAGCGCTAGGAGCCAGCAGCCCCCAGCGTATTTTTCCCAAAAAGATGTTACTTCTTGGAAGGTGCCTTTTTCTTGCCCGCAACTGTTCGGCGGACGCCACGACGGGTTCTGGCGTTGGTACGGGTTCGTTGTCCCCGCACCGGCAGACCCAAACGGTGACGCCGACCGCGATAAGTTCCGATGTCCATCAGGCGCTTGATGTTCATTGACTCCCAGCGCCGGAGGTCTCCTTCGATTTGGTATGTTGTTTCTACATGAGCCCGCAGAGCTGTCACGTCGGCCTCTGTTAAATCCTTGACGCGAGTGTCAGGATTTACGCCTGTTGCAGCGATAATTTTTTGGGCTCGCGACAAGCCTATTCCGTAAATGTATGTCAGACCTATTTCGACGCGCTTATCGCGTGGAAGGTCTACCCCGGCAATCCGTGCCACACTTTTTCTCTCCCTAGTTTTCCTGTTTGGCTACAATGTTCAATTAGGATGCACCTGCGTGCAGTGCCCAATCTTCTTTTTTTCTAACCTTGGCGTTGTTTGTGTTTCGGGTTAGTGCATATCACCATCACTCGACCGCGACGGCGGATGACGCGACATTTCTCACAAATTTTTTTGACAGATGCTCGAACTTTCATCTTTCTTCCTGCCTGGAGAACCCCGCTCTAGCGGAGAACAGGCACGCTGGGACTGCCCGTAGAGCGGTGGGAGGAGAGGCTGGGCAAGGTGTAGACCTCTCCTCGATTAAATTGTATAAAGTGCGGGTTGTTTCATGAAGGAGCCCGCTTGCACCCACTCCCATTGCTGGGTAAAGTTCGCCTGCGCCAGAGTGGTGGCGAGCGATGTTTTTACGGTGTAACAATGACTTAACCCGATACACCGGTAGGTTGTTGACGCCCTTCTCGGCAACACTACAAACGTAGCATTATAGCATAAATTTGAAGCTTTTTACCAAATTCTCTCTAAATTAAACTTAGAATTAGTTTTTAGAAAGTTTTATCTAAGCCTATTTTTTCCGAAGGCGATATGTAATCCTGCCTTTGGTCAAGTCATAGGGAGTCAATTCGACTTTGACGCGATCGCCAGGCAGAATTTTGATGTAGTTGCGGCGGATCTTGCCGGAAATGTGAGCCAGCACGTTAAACCCATTATCTAGGTCAACGCGAAACATCGCATTGGGCAGGGATTCCGTCACTGTCCCTTCCATTTCAATTAAATCTTGCTTAGACAATTTGGTATTTACCTCAACTCTACATTTGATTAACTAGGAGTGTCCCGGCGTGAGCCTCAAAACCTATTTACTGGTAGGAGTCCAACGGGAACGGGGGGCAATAATTAGGGCGCCTCGATCGACTTTAATACTCAACCAACCGCTTGTTTTAGCTTTACTTGAGTAAAGTTGTGGCAATTAGTATCGAGTTCAATCCGGTCTCTAGCAACCCTCACAAAACCTGATAGCACAAAAAGCTCCTAGTTAACATATCTTAGCAAAAGCTTGTGAGTAACAAGCTGTATTGAGAGGGTTCAAGAGTCGATCGAGAGAGATTGTTGCAGTTCTGCGGTGACTAATTCCATTGCTCGATCGCCATCAACCGCAACTAACTGTTGACGGCCGCTGTAAAAATCAATCAAAGGCTCAGTTTGCTCGCGATAAACTTGCAACCGACGGCGGATCGTCTCCTCATTGTCATCCTGCCGGCCCCGCGACAGCAGGCGAGACACCAAAATGTCGTCAGGAACGTCGAGATTAACAGCTTTGAGACCACACTTTGGGTTCGATGTACTCCCCTCGGCACCGCTAAGCTCGTGCAGCAGTTTGTCTAAAAAAGTTGCCTGGGTAACAGTGCGGGGAAAGCCGTCGAGAATCCAGCCCGCATTAGCGTCCGGTTCATTCAAGCGTTCCTGCACGATATCCATCAGCAATTGGTCGGGAACCAACTCACCCCTGTCCATGTAGGCTTGCGCCTTTAGACCCAAGGCAGTTTTCGCCACCACGCAGGCGCGCAGGATTTCGCCGGTAGAAATGTGGGGTATTTTCCAGAGAGCGCCTAATATCTGAGCCTGAGTTCCCTTTCCCGCCCCTGGAGGCCCCATGAAAATAAATTGCATTACGATTACTTCACCATTCCTTCATATCTCTGGGAGATGACGTAAGTTTGAATTTGCTTAGCAGTTTCGATCGCGACACCTACTAGAATCAGTAGGGAAGTTGCGCCAAAACCTCTAAAAGTTTGCACTCCGATCGCGCTTTCTACAGCAGTTGGTACAATGGCCACCAGACCGAGAAAAATCGCTCCCAAGAAAGTCAAACGGTTCAAAACCTTCTCCACATAATCACTCGTTTTCTGACCCGGACGAATTCCCGGAATGCTAGCGCCCATTTTTTTCAAGTTCTGAGACATATCTACGGGGTTGACAATCAACGAAGCGTAGAAATAGCTGAAGAATAGAATCAAAGTCAGATAAAACAGCGCGTAAGCCCAAGGGGCTGGGCCGTTCGGACTCAAAACATTAGCAACTTGAACCAAAAACGGGTTATTGAGAGACTGAGCGAGGAAAGAAGGCACAATCAACACCGAAGATGCAAAAATAATCGGCATCACTCCGCCTTGATTCAAGCGCAGGGGCAGATAACTCCGGCTCTCCCGATAAACTTTGCGGCCGACTTGGCGCCGGGCAGAGATAATCGGAATGCGGCGAGTACCTTCCTGAACAAAAACAATCCCGACAATCGTCACCAAAAAGACCAGCAGTAGAACGACTACGCGGCCGACAACTTGCGTGTCCCCACTTTGAGCCAATTCAAAAGTTTGTCCCAAAGAGCGTGGCAATACCGACACAATATTGATAAAAATCAACAACGAAGCTCCGTTCCCGATACCTCGTTCCGTCACCACTTCCGATATCCACATCACAAACATTGAGCCGGCTGTCAGAGCCAAAGCAGTTTCTGCTATGAATAAAGGCGCTGGAGATTGAGCAAAAGGGCTGACCCAAATCGCAATGCCAATACTTTGCAGAATTGCCCAGCCCAATGAAACGTAGCGAGTAATTTGAGAAATCTTGCGCCGCCCCGCTTCCCCTTCATTTTTTTGCAAGTCTTCTAAGCTTGGCAGAGCCGCAGTTAGAAGTTGCACAATAATTGAAGCATTAATGTAGGGCAAAATCCCCAACGCGAAAATCCCCAAAGCAGACAAGCCGCCTCCTGAGAACAAATCCAGAAAGCCAATTAAAGGGCTATTTTGGACGTTTTGGGCAAAGGCGACTCGATCGATGCCGGGGACTGGCAAGTGGACACCCAGGCGTACTAAAATCAGTAAGCCAACGGTTACGAGGATGCGGCCTCGCAAACCAGCAGCTTGAGCCATCTGCATGAACGTCTCTTGTGCAGTTGGCGCTTTCTCTCTACTAACGTCCATAGTTACGATTTTGGATTTTAGATTTGGGATTTTCGACTAAATCATTTTCTGATAGCAAGCTTGAGGATTTGAGATTTGGACAGACTCTCAAACCTCAAATCTTCACGCAACTAATTCGCAACTTCCGCCTGCAGCTTCAATTTTGGTGCGAGCACCTGCGGTAAAAGCCGAGGCGCGCACTTGCAAAGGTACATTCAGTTCGCCATCTCCTAAGATTTTCAGCGGCCCGTCGTCTGTGGTGACAATTTTTGCTTGGATCAGAGAGGTGAGAGTAACTTCGGTGTTTGCTGGCAGCGATGCTAATTTACTTACATTAATGGTAGTGTACTCTTTCCGGTTCACTAGAGGGAAGCTTTTCAACTTGGGGAGACGGCGGTAGAGAGGATTTTGACCTCCTTCAAAACCGGGTCTAGTGCCGCTACCGGCTCTAGATTTTTGACCGCGCATCCCTTTGCCGGAGCTCGCGCCTTGACCGGCAGAAATACCTCTGCCCAAGCGTCGGGGGCGCTTTTGGGAGCCTGCTTTGGGTCGGGCGTCTTGCAATCTCATAGTTTTAGTAATTGGTAATTGGTAATTGGTATTTAGAGAGGGGGTACGCAGTAGTTTTGAGTGCGTGAGTTTTGAGTTGCGGATTTTTTTATTTTCACCGCAAGCACTTAACACTCAAAACTTACAGTTTCCCATTCTCGCGTGCCCTAACCGTAGAGATTTTCTACTGGAATTCCGCGCTCTTGAGCAACTTCGGACAAGGTGCGGAGGGTGGAGAGGGCATTGACTGCGGCTCGGGCGTTGTTTAAGGGATTTCCAGAACCTAGCTGTTTGGCTAAGATGTTGCGGACTCCTGCTAGTTCGAGAACAGTTCGCACTGCTCCCCCTGCAATTACCCCGGTTCCTGGAGCGGCCGGCCGCATCATCACTTTAGCTCCGCCACCGTCACCGTTGATGGGGTGAGGGATGGAGTTAGATTTGGTGAGGGGGACTTCAATTAGGTGCTTTTTGCCGTCAGCGACGCCTTTTTTAACGGCACCGATTACGTCGCTAGCTTTGCCGACTCCTACTCCTACTTGACCGCGTTCGTTGCCGATAATGACTATGGCGCGGAAGCTGAGTTTTTTACCACCTTTGACTACTTTGGTAACGCGCCGAATCTGAACAACCCGTTCTTGCCATTCGGATTCTTTTTCGCGCCCTTTGTTGTTGCTGCTGCTTTTTTTCTTGTTGCGCTGTTCTTTTTGTTCTGCCATAGTTTTGTTCTTTGGGAATTGGGGATTAGTAACTGGTAGTTGGAAATGAGAAATTAACAATTAGGAATTAAGAATTTTGTTGTATATTCTTTTTTCCTTCTTCCTTCTTCCTTCTTCCTTCTTCCTTCTTCCTAAAAGTCTAACCCCGCTTCGCGAGCTGCTTCTGCGAGGGCTTTGACACGACCGTGATAGAGGTTGCCCCCGCGATCGAATACGACTTTGACTATGCCAGCGCTGGAACAGCGTTTGGCAATCAACTGACCGACTTGCACGCTCGCGGAACAGTTGCCGCCAGAACTGAGAGTTGACTTCAATTCGGGATCGAGGGTTGACGCGGAGGCCAAAGTGTGCTGGGCGGTGTCGTCGATGACTTGAGCGTAGATGTGCTGATCTGAGCGAAATACCGCTAGTCTGGGACGTTCGGCGGTGCCGAACACCTTGCGCCGAACACGGCGGTGTCTGCGCTGGACTGATTCTTTGCGAGTAAGCTTCATTGTTACTTCTTACCTGTTTTGCCTGTTTTACCAGCTTTGCGCCGGACAACTTCGCCGCTGTAGCGAATGCCTTTGCCCTTGTAGACTTCGGGCGGACGCACCGCGCGGATGCGGGCTGCTGTATTGCCTACGAGTTCTTTGTCAATGCCGGAGACAATGACGTTGGTGTTGCCTTCAACTGCCATTGTGATGCCTTCTGGAGGGGGCATTTCAACGGGTTTGCTGTAACCGACGTTTAAAATCAGGTTCCGTCCTTGAACCTGTGCCCGATAACCTGTGCCGATAATTTCGAGACGCCGCTGAAAACCTTCTGATACACCTTCGACCATGTTGGCGACGAGGGTGCGGCACAAGCCGTGCAGTTGTCTGGCGACGCGAGATTCGTCTCGGCGGGTAACGAGTAAAGTCTCGCCTTCAATTCCCATGAGGATTTCGGCTGGGATAACTCGGGAAAGTTCACCTTTAGGGCCTTTGACGGCTACTTTTTGACCGTCTAGGGTGACGGTGACTTTCGTGGGGATGCTAATCGGACGCTTGCCAATTCGCGACATAGTTTTTTGGTCCTTTGTTTTTAGTTATTAGTCCTTGATTATTAGTGCTTAGTTATTAGTCCTTAGTGATTGATTTTTGAGTCTGTTGCCAACGACCAGTGACTAATGACTAATGACTAATGACTACCAAACATAACAAAGCACTTCACCGCCCAAACCTTGGCGTCGAGCTTCTCTATCCGTCATAATGCCGCTGGAGGTGGAAATAATGGCAATGCCAATTCCGCCTAATACTCTGGGCAATTCTTTACGGTTCGAGTAAACGCGCAGTCCTGGTTTGCTGACTCGCTTAAGTGCCGTGATAATGGGCTTGCGAGTTTTACCTTTGTACTTTAGAGAAAGCACTAAATGTCGCTTGACCCCTTCTGCTTCTGCTTCTTCAAATTCGCCGATGAAGCCTTCACTTTTGAGGACTTGGGCGATGCTGCGGGTCATTTTTGTAGCTGGAATTTGCGTTGTTTGGTGGCGCGCCATGCAAGAATTGCGAATGCGCGTCAACATATCTGCTATGGTATCGTTAGCTGCCATCTTTTGCTTCTTACTCTAGTGCTTAGTTGTCCCGGAACGGCATTCCCATTTCTTTAAGCAAGGCGCGTCCTTCTTCGTCGGTGTTTGCTGTGGTGATAATTGAAATGTCCATGCCTCGAATTTGATCGATGCGGTCATATTCTATTTCTGGAAAAATTAGCTGTTCTCTCAGACCCAAGCTGTAGTTGCCGCGCCCGTCGAAGCTTTTGGGGCTGATGCCGCGGAAGTCGCGGATGCGGGGAAGTGCGAGGTTGATCAGCCGATCGAGAAAATCGTACATCCGATCGCCGCGCAGCGTCACCATAACGCCGACGGGTACTCCTTTGCGGATTTTGAAGCCTGCGATCGCTTTTTTCGCCCGCGTCACCACTGGTTTTTGACCGGTGATGATGCCAATTTCGTTGATCGACGAATCCAGTGCCTTAGCGTTTTGAGATGCTTCTCCCAAACCGCGGTTCACTGTGACTTTGACGAGTTTAGGAACCTGATGGATATTAGTATATTTAAACTGATCCATCAGTGTGGGAACGATTTTTCCTTGATAAAGAACTTTGAGTTTGTCCGGCATAGTTTTTGTGTTTCGTTAACTGTCCCTGGGCTTGGTCAGGGAATTATTAGTTGTCAGTTGACTGTTGTCAGTTGTCCGTTGACTGTTGTCCGTTGACTGTTGTCAGGAAAGCATTTGTCTAATGACTAATGACTAAAGACTAATGACTAATTATCGATGATTTCTCCAGTTTTTTTGAGCTGTCGCAGTTTCCGACCGTCTTCGCTAAATGTATAGCAAACGCGGCTAGCTATTTTTTCTTTTTCGGAATAGTGCATGACATTGGAGCTGTGAATGGGAGCCTCAAACGTGAGTATTTTCCCGGACTCTCCCTCTTGCTGGGGCTTGACGTGCTTTGTTCTGATGTTTACACCTTTAACAATTACTTTGCTGACTTTAGGATATGTCTTTAAGATTTCTCCGACTTTTCCTTTCTCTTTGCCAGTAATTATTTGCACGGTGTCGCCTGCTTTGACGTGCATTCTGTAGCGCTGCGGCTCGCTAGTTGGTTTACCCTTTTTTCCGTACATTTTAAAGTACCTCCGGGGCTAAGGAAACGATTTTAGTAAAGTTTTTGTCGCGCAGTTCGCGGGCGACGGGGCCGAAGACGCGAGTGCCTTTGGGGTTGCCGTCTACGTTGATAATAACGGCGGCGTTATCGTCAAAACGAATGCTCATGCCACTGTCGCGGCGCAAACCTTTGCGGGTTCTGACAATGACAGCCCGAACGACATCTGATTTTTTGACGGCCATATTGGGGATGGCGTCTTTGACGACGGCAATGATGACATCGCCGACTCCGCCGTAGCGACGGTTGCCGCCTCCCAATACGCGGATGCACATCAGTTTGCGGGCTCCGCTATTGTCGGCGACATTGAGGTATGTCTGGGGTTGAATCATGGTGATTGTTGACTGTTAACTGTTGACTGTTAACTGTTGACTGTTAACTGTTGACTGTTGACGGCTAATTGATTAATCAAGTACCGATCGGGCGAGCGCGAGATCGCAATTAACTCTTAGCCGTTTTTTGTCCCAAAAATCTCAGCAACCGTCCAACGTTTGGTTTTGCTCAGTGGGCGAGTTTCAGTGATGCGGACGCGATCGCCGGATTTGCACTGATTTTCTTCGTCGTGAGCTTTGTACCGCTTGGTGCGGACTACGATTTTGCCGTATTTGGTGTGGGAGGAGCGGTTTTCGATTGCTACCACGACGGTTTTATCCATCTTGTCGCTGACTACTACGCCAACTCGTTCTTTAATTGCCATAGCTACCTATTTTTGTTGTGCAATTGACTTGTTTTTAGCTACTGTGCGAGCCGAGGCTAGGCTGCTGCTCACTCTGGGCTGACTTCTGGGCTGGGAGCAGAATCTGCTGTTTCTTTAGCTGGGGCTGATTTTGCTGCCGCTTCTTTCTCAGCAAGGATTTGGCGCTCGCGTTCAACTGTCATCAATTGAGCTAGCCGGTGTTTGGCGTGCTTGAACAGGTGAGGCTTTTCCATGCGGCCGGTAGCTTGCTGGAGCCGCAATTCCATTAGTTGGCGCTTGACGGCTAAAATTTGCTCTGCTACTGCAGCATCGCTTAATTCTCTAGCTTCTTTAATCTTGGTCAAAGACATAATTGTGTGCTTTATCGTTAGCGAGCGGTATGACAGAAGACAGAATTGTCTCGCTTGGCTGAAGGTCGAAGGAAAGAAAAGTTATGAAAGCCAGATTTTAAAATGCTGTAGCCGTTTAAAATGCTGATTAATACAGACCTAATTCTACCTTCGCTCTTCGCTATGACTGGTCTTCTTCGCGAGTGATGAACTTGGTTTTAATTGGTAATTTGAAAGATGCCAAACGCATTGCTTCGCGGGCAGTTTCTTCACTTACGCCGCCAATTTCAAACATTACCCGGCCCGGTTTGACCACGGCAACCCAAAACTCTGGTGAGCCTTTACCAGAACCCATCCGGGTTTCTGCTGCGCGCTGGGTGACTGGTTTGTCGGGAAAAATGCGAATCCAGATTTTGCCACCCCGACGGATATAGCGGGTCATGGCGCGCCGTCCGGCTTCTATTTGGCGGGAAGTGATCCAGGCGGGTTCGACGGCTTGGAGCGCGAAGTCGCCAAAGCTAACTGTGTTGCCGCGGGTGGCAACACCGCTCATTCGCCCGCGCTGTTGTTTGCGGAATTTGGTTCTTTTAGGGCTTAACATGGCGAAAGGGAGTTGGGTAATTGGTAATTGGTAATTGGTAATTGGTGATTGCTAATTGCTAATTGGTTTGGAACAACTGACAATTAACAAGTGACAACTAACAGTTAACAATTAGCTAGCCTTCGTTCGATCGATCTTCAAAGTTCTGGCGGCGGCGCTTTTGTTTGGTACGGGGCACTGCGGCATTTGGTGCTGCCTCTTGTTCCTGTCCGGGAATAATTTCACCTTTGAAAACCCAAACTTTAATGCCCAGAATACCGTAGATGGTTTGAGCAGTGCAGTAAGAGTAGTCGATGTCGGCCCGCAGCGTGTGCAAGGGGACTCTTCCTTCGCGCGTCCATTCGGTACGGGCAATTTCTGCACCGTTGAGGCGTCCGCTGACTTGAATTTTGATGCCTTGGATGCCGACTTTTTGGGCGCGGGTGATTGCTTGGCGGACTACTCGGCGGAAGGATACGCGCCGTTCTAGTTGCTGAGCGATGTATTCTGCGATCAATGTGGCATCGGCATCTACTCGCTGAACTTCGACGACGTTGATGCGGATTTGGCGGTTGCTACCGAGTTGCTGCTGCAAACCGACGCGCAAGGTTTCGATGCCTGCTCCGCCGCGGCCTACGACAACGCCTGGTCTGGCGGTGAACACTTCTAGGTCGATTTGATCGGCTTTCCGCTCAATTTTGACCGATGAAATACCGGCATTGCTGAGGGTTTTACGAACGTACTTGCGAATTTTATAGTCTTCTTGCAAGAGTTCTGGATAGTTTTTGGGATCGGCAAACCAGCGAGAGCGGTGCTCTTGGGTAATGCCGAGGCGAAAACCAATTGGATGTATTTTTTGGCCCATAATAGTTGATGAGTTAATTGGTAATTGGTAATTGGTAATTGGTAATTGGTAATTGGTGATTACCCATTTTTTTCAACTTTAAGCTGTTTATTACCTATTACGTTTTTCCCTGGTTTAGTTTTCTAGGAGCGGAGCTACTACTACGGTAATGTGACAGGTTGGCTTGCGGATTTGGTAGGCGCGACCTTGAGCGCGGGGTCTAAAGCGTTTGAGGACTGGGCCTTGGTCTGCGTAAGCTTGAGACACTACTAGCTTGGATTTATCCAATCCTGCGTTGTGTTCGGCGTTTGCTACTGCCGATCGCAAAACTTTGACGATTGGTTCGCAGGCGCGGTAGGGCATGAATTCGAGTAAAATCAGCGCTTCTTGGTAGCTTTTGCCGCGAATTTGGTCGAGGACTCGGCGCACTTTGAAGGGGGATGTCCGGATGTAACGGGCGATCGCCTTAATTTCGGATGTGGTATCTATAACCATTTCGATTTGGGTAATTGGTAATTGGTAATTGGGAAAAAGGTAATTGGTAATTGGGAAAAAGTTTGTCCGATTACCTATTACCTGTCACCTAATTCGGCTATCTTTTTGCCTTTTTATCACCACTTTTCGCGTGACCTCTAAAGGTGCGAGTGGGGGAAAATTCTCCGAGTTTGTGACCTACCATTTGGTCGGTGAGGTAGACGGGTACGTGCTGTCTGCCGTTGTGAACGGCGATCGTGTGACCTACCATTTGGGGCAGGATTGTGGAAGAGCGCGACCAAGTTTTAATTACTTGTTTTTGGCCGGCGGCGTTGAGTTTTTCGATTTTTGTCATCAGATGATCTGCGACAAAGGGGCCTTTTTTTAGCGATCGAGACATGATTTTTTTAGTAATTCAGGAGTCATTAGTCAGCTTTCAGCAGTCATTGGTCATCAGTCCTCAGTCATTAGTTAGCAGTTAATAACTAAGCACTGAAGACTGCTGACTGATGACTAGCTTTGTCTGCCGCCCTTGCCGCGTTTGGAAGCTTTGCGGCGGCGCCGGACTATTAAAGCGTCGCTGCGCTTGTTTTTGCGTCGAGTTTTTGCACCCAATGCTGGTTTACCCCAAGGAGTGACAGGCCCCGGACGTCCGATGGGAGCTCTGCCTTCGCCACCGCCGTGCGGGTGGTCTACCGGGTTCATGACGCTACCGCGAACGGTGGGTCTGCGACCTTTCCAGCGGGTGCGGCCGGCTTTGCCGAGGCTGATGTTTCTGGCGTCTGTGTTGCCGACTTGACCGATGGTGGCGTAGCAGTCGGCGCGGACTTTGCGCTGTTCGCCGGATGGCAGTTTGAGGGTGACGTAGCTACCTTCTTTTGCCATTAGCTGAGCGCTGGAGCCAGCGGAGCGAACAATTTGTCCGCCTTTTCCGGGTACTAGCTCGACGTTGTGGATGCTGGTACCGAGGGGAATGTTCTTCAGGGGGAGGGCGTTGCCGATTTCGATCGGCGCGTCTGGGCCTGAGACAATTACTGTACCGACGTTTAAGTTGAGCGGGTGCAAGATGTACCGTTTTTCGCCGTCTTTGTAGAACAGGAGGGCGATGCGGGCGTTGCGATTGGGGTCATATTCGATCGCCTTGACGGTAGCGGGAATGCTGTGTTTGTCGCGGCGGAAGTCAATGTCTCTATACAGCCGTTTGTGACCGCCTCCCCGGTGGCGACAGGTAATGACGCCTCGGTTGTTGCGGCCTTGTTTGGTGTGCTTGTTGCTGGTTAGAGACTTTTCTGGCTCTGATCTGGTAATTTCAGCAAAGTCCGAGACGGTTTGTTCTCGGGTGCTGGAGGTATAAGGTCGGTAAGAACGGATGCCCATAATCGATCTATTTTAGATTTTGGATTTTGGATTTTGGATTTGACGTTTATCGATTTTAGATTTTAGGTTGAAGATTGGCGATATTTGGTTAACTTACGAGTTTTCTGGTTCGATAATTTCCACCAGTTAACCGCAATTTAAAATCTAAAATCTAAAATCTAAAATCCAAAATCGTCTAGACTTCTGGGAATAGGAGTTTGCGGATCGAGTCTCCGTCGGTCAGAGTTACGGTTGCTCGCTTGTAACAAGGTTTAAAGCCGACGAATTTGCCAACTCGACGCTTTTTGCGCGGCGGGTTTTGGGTGTTGACGCCGATGACTTTGACCTTAAATAGTTCTTCGATTGCAGCTTTGATTTGAGGCTTCGTCGCTTTGGGAGCTACGTCGAATGTGAATTGATTTAATTCCATCATTCGGGTAGCTTTCTCGGTGAGAATCGGACGCTGGATCAAATCTGCGTAGTCGCGGGGGTCGATTTTACTCACCGTAAATCTCCTGAATTTTAGCTATGGCTGTAGATGTGACGATAATTTTGTCAGCCGCGAGAACGTCGTAAACATTCAGGGAGGTTGCCAAGATGACGTTTACTAATTCGATGTTGCGTCCGGATAAGTAGACGTTTGGTTGCGGTTCTGGCAAGATTAACAGAACTTTTGTATCGGGTTCGATGCCCCAGCGGGCGATCGCACTCAGCAATTCTTTGCTTTTCGGTCTCGGAAATTGCTCTGCAAATTCTTCAACCACAATGATGTCTTCGGTGCGACTTTGGAATGCTGTCCGCAAAGCGAGACGGCGTTCCTTTTTGTTCATTTTGACTTCAAAGTCTCTCGGTTTTGGCCCGAAGATGACACCGCCGCCCCGCCACAGCGGAGAACGGATTGAACCTGCTCTGGCTCGGCCGGTGCCTTTTTGACGCCAGGGTTTGCGGCCACCGCCTCTGACTTCCGATCGAGTTTTGGTGCAAGCATTTCCTTGACGGGCATTATTCAGTTGCCGCGTCAATGCTCTGTGAACGATGTGAGACGCATTTTCTTCTTTGGCTACGCGCAGTTCTAAAGTTGTTTCCCCAACTTCTTCGCCTTGCCAATTTCGCACTACACAATTAACCATATCTTTTGTCCTTTGTCTGTTGTTAGTTGTCTGTTGTTAGTTGTCTGTTGTCTGTTGTCTGTCGTCTGTTGTCTGTTTTCAGGTCTTAGTTTTGGGTTCTTAGTTTTCAGCTTTTAGTTCTTAGTTATTGCTTGCTACTAACGACCAACCACTATCTACTGACTGCTGACTACTGACTAATGACTACTGACTAACGTCCTACTTTTTTCTCAGGCACAACATTGACTAAGGCGCCAGCTTTGCCGGGAACTGCTCCCTTAATTAGCAGCAAATTCTGCTCTGTATCCACCCGGACAATTGTTAGTTTGCGGACGGTGACTTGAACGTTGCCCATACGTCCTGCCATTCTTTTCCCAGGATAAACGCGACCGGGAGTAGTTCCAGGTCCGATCGATCCAGGCTCGCGGTGGTTCTTGGAACCGTGAGACATGGGGCCTCGTTTAAAGTTGTGGCGCTTTTGAAAACCTGCAAAACCTTTACCGATGCTTGTACCGATGACATCTACTATTTGTCCCGGTGTAAAGGTATCTGCTTTTAGTTGTTGACCTAATTCAAAGGAACTGGTGTCTTCCAAGCGGTATTCCTGCAAGTGGCGCAATGGATTCGCCCCCGACTTGGCAAGGTGTCCTAGTTCTGGCTTGTTGAGAGCCTTTGGTTTGACTTCGTTGTATCCAACTTGAACGGCACCGTAGCCGTCAGTTTGTTTGGTTTTGATTTGAGTTACTGTACAAGGCCCTGCTTGTATGACGGTGACGGGGATGGCTCTCCCTTGGTCGTCAAACACTTGAGTCATGCCTAGTTTAGTGCCAAGAATGCCTACAGACACGGATTTTCTTCCTTTTATTTACGCAAGAGGTTTCGGATTGCGAAATTTACGTCAATCCGCTTGCTCTTGTGCAGAAACATTTATTTCAGTGTTCCTGCAATTAACTGTTATCAACCAACAGCCTTCCTCGGTGTTTAAAATTTGAGTTTTAAATTTGGGAGCGAGCTTGTGGAAGTCTTGCAAGGGTTGAGATTCGCGGCTTTTTACCTGCTATATCTCCGAGTTTTGTCTCGGTCTTGCTTGTTTGCGCCAGGACTTGAGCAGCAAACCACTCAGTATCCTTTACGGCGACAATTCACAATAGTACATGAAGTGTTTGCCGTTTGTCAAGGCCGCGATGAGAATTTTTCGCCTCAACTTTAGGATTTATAATATTTCCAGCTCGCAAGCAGCGATCGACCAAATTTTGATACAGCAGGAAACACAATTTATGGGACTGATTACGACAGGATCTGATCTGATTCGGGATTTGGAAAAGTCGGGGTCGCTGGCCCTGTACGTTCCTTTAGAAGGAGGATTTGAGGGGCGCTACCTCCGCAGGCTGAGGGCTGCGGGCTACGGTGCGTACACGATTTCGGCGCGGGGTTTGGGTGATTTGGCGATGTATTTAACGGGGGTTCACGGCGTGCGGCCACCGCATTTGGGCAAGAAAACTACTGGCAATGAAGGGGCTGTGGGTTATACGTACTACGTGCCGCCGATGTTGAAAACTCAATTAGACAATTTGCCACCTAAAGCAAAAGGACTGGTGCTGTGGATTATTGAAGGGCAGATTTTGTCGAGTCAGGAGATTGAGTATTTGACTGTTTTGCCGACGTTAGAACCGCGAGTTAAAATAGCAGTTGAGATGGGGGGCGATCGAGCTTTTAGCTGGAAGCCACTTAAAGATGCTTTAGTTGCAGCTTAAATTCCGGTATTTGCGATCGCAAATCAACTAAAAAACGCAGCGAGCAACTAAAGCTCAACAGCTTCTGCTCGCTGGTTTTGATATTTTTGGAACTTAATTAACAGGAAAAATCTTATGCTTCAGAACCGCGATTATACCATCATTATTGACAAAAGCGGCAGTATGTACACAAAAGACCAGATGGGCGGTAAAAGTCGGTGGGCGCTCATGCAAGAATCGACGATCGCATTGGCGAATAAATGCGAAGAACTCGATCCTGATGGCATAACAGTTTATGTGTTTTCCGGTCGCTTCAAGCGCTACGACAACGTAACATCAGCTAAAGTCGTGCAAATTTTCCAAGAAAACGAACCTTCGGGAACTACGAATTTAGCGGCTGTTCTGCAAGACGCCTTGAACAGTTATTTTCAGCGCAAAGCATCCGGTAAGACTAAGCAAAATGGGGAAACAATATTAGTAGTGACGGACGGCGAACCGGACGATCGCAAAGAAGTGATGAAAACGATTATAGAGGCTTCCCGGAAGCTCGATCGAGATGAAGAGTTGGCGATTTCTTTCATTCAAGTAGGAAATGCGCCGGAAGCTACTAAGTTTCTCAAAATATTGGATGACGAACTGCAAAGCGCCGGGGCTAAATTTGATATCGTTGATACTGTCACGATGGATGATATTGAAGGAATGACCCTGACAGAGGTATTGCTGAATGCAATAACTGATTGAGGAGGCGGGCGAAGTTCACGCGATTATATTTGGGCTAGTTAGCCCAGCAGCATTTTTTAGGGGGTTTAAGTTATGGAATCTATCGAACGCCTGTTAGGTGAACTTAAGGCAGAGTATCAAGCATCTCAAAAAAATGCTGAGTTGAAAACTCAGGCGCCGGTGCAAGCACAAGCGCCGGCAAATCCAACATTTAAAACATCAGATATAAATTTGTATGCTAGTCCTTTGGACAAGGATTTAGCTCAAATTAAGGCTGAGTACGAAGCGCAAAATAAAGCTCAAGAAGTGGCTTCACAGCAACCCCTTAAGGCTGAGCACGAAGCACAAAATCAAGCTCAGGAAGTAGCTTCACTGGAACCGCAGCCAGCAGAAAAAGTCGCGGTGCCGGAGTTGGACGTACAAACGCACAGACAGAAAGTTAGGCAAGCTCAGGTTTGGCTGAAAAAGTTGGATAAGAATTCCGATGAGGGATATTGGTTCGATCAGTTTGCTTTTAAGTATTCTTCGAGGATAGATGCGGCGATCGACTATTTGCAAGTGGTGAATGAGTTTGATTGATTGAACTACACCGTATTCATAATTTGTCAGGCCGTTTTTTGGTTAATTGCCATCTCTATTTGTTGTAAAGACACGGCAGTGCTGTGTCTTTGCAAAGGGTAAAATAAATATCATATCCTGTCTGATCGAGCGATTAAAAGGGCGGGTTTTTGAGATTGTCAATTATTGGCAGATATTTTTGGTGAACCCGCCCCTACCGTATTAGGGACCGGAAATAATATCCTGTGTATCACACGGGATTTAGGATACGGCACTGCCGTATCCCTACAAATTGCCAGCAAATAAATATCATTTATAGGGACACAGCACAGTTATTTCCTGTGGCTGCGACAACCACGGGAAGGATTGATCCTATACTAATTTTTTGGCAACAGATGTAGGATGCAACAAAAACAAAGCCGCCTTTTTTGCTGTATCTTCAGATAGCTGAATTTGTTTTAACTCAACAATACCTTCACTGATAAAAGTATCTCTCAAAGCAGCTTTTTCTCCGCTGTTAAAACTCGTTTCGTAAAACACTTCTCTAATGCCCGCCGCAATGACTAATTTCAAACAATAGATGCAGGGTTCTAAAGTGACGTAAATACTTGCCCCAGCAGTAGATATACCGTGTTTAGCAGCTTTGGCGATCGCATTTGCTTCCGCGTGAACCGCCCTTGATGGCAAAGTTTTGCTGGCGTCGCAACTACTCAAACCGGGATAGCAGAAGCCTTGAGTAGTACAGTGTGCCGAACCAGACGGCGAACCGTTGTAACCCGTTGCTAAAACTTGCCTGTTTTTAGTTATCACTGCGCCTACAGGAAAAGCCAAACAAGTCGATCGAGTAGCAGCCAATTTTGCTAACATTAAGAAGTATTCGTCCCAACTCGGTCTTTCTTCTTCTAGATTCATTTTCTATCCTGAATGTATTGGTTGCTGGTTTTCAGACACTCGGCCGCCTTTTGCAATTCTATTCCCAAATAACCAATATGATCGGGTTGGATGGCAGGGGAAGCCGCACAAATTTCTCGCACTAACTTGAGAGGGTTTTTTCCAGAATAACAGGTGACAACTTCGCCACTGCCGGGGGTGGTTTGCGTGACAACTATTTGATTGTCGGCTACTTCAACTAAAAAATTGCCTGCTGCATCGAAAAAGTCTCGATCTTCGCAGATTTTAGCATATTGGGTTTGAATTAGTCGATCGGCATTTTCAAAGGTATCGTCATACAAGTGAGCCGATTGACTCAGCGTTACCAACGGGCCCATCGTCAAATTATAATCGGAACGCCTCGCAATTTCATCTCGAATGTGCTGCTGCAAAGCCCGCAAACCCATGGCATTAGCCGGCCAAGCCGCAAACATATCGTTACTGCGGAGAGTTGCGGTTAGCGATATTTCACCGTCTACAACTCGCACCCAAATGTGATTTAAACAAGGGCTGCCGCTGTGCTGGTGGTCTGAGGAACCGTCAGCCCTTCTGTTAACATTTCCGCCTGCATCCCACAGACTAATTACAGCACTTGCCGCGTCAATTTCCTTAATTAGTTTGGTAATAACTTCTTCAATTTGATCTCGTCCAAACCACGACCGCATCCGCTGTGCGTAGGTATATTTAATGCCTTCGTTATACGGGGCATCTTCCAGCATTTGCGGTTTGTACTGTTCGAGGAAATCGCGGTCGATTGGTAAGTAATTCGGTTCGGGAAAATAGAACTCCGCAGGTTCATCTGTAATCACTGCCATTAAGTCGATTAATTCTTGCCACTGTCCGTCGTAACCAGTCGGCCGCAAGGTGCCGGTGGTCTTAATTCGGTGAATGATTTTTACCCATGTTTCGGCGATAGTTTTGCCTTCGATTCTGTGTCCGTATTTCTGGCCGGGGAGTACGGTGGGGACGATTTCGACTAGCGGAAAAGTTACGGGTTCTCCCCAGGGTTCAACAGATTCTTTTTCAGAAAAACACTTGACAAAAGTCACTGTTTCTGCTATGTTCTTTGCTTCTTTCCATTCTATTGAATGACGCAATAGTTCTAAGGCTTCTGCTGCTATTTCAATATCAATGTAGCCAAATATTGAAGATTTAATTAGCCAGCAATCTCTACCTGTATCGCTTTTGCCTGCTTCAAAGCCGTTACGAAAAAAGTCGATTAGGCACGCTGCGGCACCGGAGTTGCGGTCTTCTTTGGTAGCGTTGAGAATTACTAAAAAGCGGACGTGGGGATTGCACAGCAAGTTTCTAATTAAGAAGTTGATGCCGCGAGTAGGAGAGTATAGTTGTCCGATGACAGCAAATTCATTGGGTTGTAATTTTTTGCCGTTAGCGCTGCCCTTGGAAAGGATCGCACTTTTTACTGTCCAGCCGCTGACAATGGCTGTTTGCCCCGTTCCGCAAATTAATTGATTTGGTTTGTATAGGGGTTTGTACTCAAATTTATTGACGAGATTTGTGGCTGTCATGGCTTACCGTTTTTTGCACCGCGTACTACTATATCAATACTGCAGAATCTTTGATAATTTTGTTTGAACAAATTCCTCAAGCCAACAATTCACTCACAGCTACGCTAAAACCTGCAAGCACACTTTGAGTGTTAACAACTTCATCGGCATTAAACAACCGCCAGCGTTGCCCTGCATTGACAAATATTAATCTAGCTTCAGGAAACAGCAACCAAACTTCTAAACATCCCGATTCCAAATATTCCTGAGCTTTGGCAAATAACTCTTCGCCACTATCTTCGGGAGAAGCAACTTCCGCTATCAAAGGAAAACTTTGGGAAAAGGCTGTAAAATTGCCTGATTGTGGCAGCAGTTCAGGAGTAATGTAAGCAACATCGGGACGGCGACCCTGTTTGCTAGTGCGGCAAAGGACTTCTGTAACAACTTCTCCTCCCTGTCCGCTGGAATGTTTGTAATTTCTCCAGGATGTAGATAATTTAGCTTGAGCGAGACCGTGCTTGAATGTCATTCCTGTTTTCTCAACTAAGTTGCCGTCAACCCATTCCATTCTATCAGGAGGCTTGACTAAAAACTTTTCGAGAGATATGACTTTTTTAGTCTCAGATTGTGGCGGAATTTCTGCTACATTTTCTAATTTTTGCGGTAGTTCTTGGTCTGAGTTTTGGTCGCCACTGTTTGGTATAATTATAGTAGCTGTCATGCTATAAACATCTCTTTAACGATTATAATTTTACAAGCGATCGCTCTCGATCGCATTCGATGACATGATTGAACTTGGTAGATTTTGTCTTTTCAACTTAGCCCGACAATTTATATATCATAGCAATTCAGAAAGGTGACTTTCATGATTCTCTCAAACCGTTTTTCTGAAGCCCTCACCTATGGGGCCGAATTGCACGCTACCCAAGTTCGCAAAGGTTCCGGCGTTCCCTACATTGCCCATTTGTTGGGCACTGCTAGTATAGCTTTAGAATATGGGGCAAATGAAGATGAGGCGATCGCAGCTTTGCTTCACTCCGGCGATCGAAGATCGAGGCGGCCCCACCACCCGCGAAGCCATCCGCCGCCGCTTTGGGGATACCGTCAATCGATTTTAGATTTTAGATTTTAGATTTTAGATTGAAGAATTGACTTGCGCGAGATAAATACGTTCGGCAAGTTTCATCAGATACAGGTTTTTTATTTCTGGACGGATGAATCACGTGGCGGGTATCCTGGATGCTTTCGGTAACAGCGATTGTAGACGGCTGTACCGACAGTGACGAGACGCCGAAACCCCCTTGGGGACAGCGAAAACAAGCTTATATCGATCGCATTTCTACAGCTTCTGCCTCAGTCAGATTAGTCTCGGCTGCTGATAAACTTTATAATGCTCGATCGATCCTGAAAGATTCCCGTCAATTAGGAGATACTGTTTGGGAACGCTTCAAAGGCGGCAAAGAGGGTTCTCTCTGGTATTATCGTTCTTTAGTAGAAGCATTCCGCAAAGCTGAGTTAACGCCTATAGTGGAAGAATTAGACCGCACAGTTTTAGAATTAGAACAGTTTTCTGAAAGCTGAAGACTGAAGGTAAAAAGCACTAATTATCAATTACCAATTACAGTCAAAAAATGGCAAATGTTCGCTTAGAAAATATTACCCGACGCTACCAAAACGTCACCGCGATCGAAAACATCAGCTTCAAAATCCCGGACGGGGAATTTTGGGTATTAGTCGGGCCCTCCGGCTGCGGAAAATCCACAATTATGCGGACAATTGCAGGTTTAGAAACCGCCACTTCCGGTAATCTTTACATCGGAGATAATTTAGTTAACAACATTCCGGCGAGACAGCGGGATGTAGCAATGGTGTTTCAAAATTACGCGCTTTATCCGCACATGACTGTCGCAGAAAACTTGGCATTTGGATTGCGGATGCGGAATGTTGACCCGACTAAAATTCAAGAACGAGTCGAAACAGTAGCCCGATCGCTCTCGATCGACCACCTCCTCAAGCGTAAGCCCAAACAGCTATCAGGCGGACAGCAGCAGCGGGTAGCACTGGGAAGGGCGATCGCCCGCGAACCGAAAGTATTTCTTTTAGATGAACCGCTTTCTAACCTCGACGCTCAACTGCGAGACGACACTAGAGCAGAACTCAAACAACTGCATCAACGGCTGGGAATTACCACAATTTACGTCACCCACGACCAAGTGGAAGCGATGACTTTAGCTGATAAGATTGTAGTCTTAAATGGGGGAAAAATTCAACAAATTGGAGACCCGCAAAGCATTTACGCCAAACCAGCTAACCGCATGGTTGCGACATTTTTAGGCAATCCCGCCATGAACATTTTGCCGGCAATTTATACTAACGACTCCTTTCAAGTAGGAGATCAATCTTTAGCCTGTCCGCCCTCGATTCAGAAAAAATTGCAGGCGAGAGAAGGACAAGGATTTGATTTGGGCATCCGTCCAGAAAATATAGAAATCTTTAGGCCACAAACAGTAGAAGAAGATGATTTGAAAAGCGATGTTTGGGCCTTAGAAAAAGTCCCCCTTGATGTAGAGGTAAAAGTAGTTGAACCTCTGGGGCGAGAAACTTTAATTCGGGCGAGTTTGCCGTTGTTGAGTGCTGAAACTACTGTACAGTTACAAATACCTGCAAGTGTTCGCTTGCGATCGGGCGATCGGCTAAAGGTACAGCTTGACTTCGATCGACTATTTATATTTGACCCTTCCACCGGTGAAGCGCTGTATCCTTAACGGGCTTGAACATGACTTACGCACGGGTAATCAGCCACCGGGGTTTTTTTAGTCGCCGTGCCTAAGTCCTCTTCAATCTAAAATCTAAAATCTAAAATCTAAAATAGACTGAGCCTTCCAGTGGGAAAGTCTCGATTCGTAGTTACAAAAATTTACACTTGACATTTATTAATTTACGCAGTAATGATACGATTAGTATTGGCACAACGGTAAAACCTCCCCCCAAAAGTTGATATTTCCTGAATCGGGGCGATCGCGACCCACAACGCCAGCATCTTCGCGCTAAAAAGCGGCTTTGCGCCCCGACTTGGGAGCAACTAGCGAACCAAAAACTCAGAAAAACGTTCTAGCGGCATTTTTAGATGAATCCCGACAACCTGCCTCAAATGCTGCAAACAGGATTTCACCTAACTTTAGGTGCAACTTCCTTTTTAATTGAGACATTGCAAGATCCCTTGAAGCGAGAAGAAAATCTGGACAAACTGAAGTCAGATTTTGGTCAGCTAGCCGATGATCTGCTGGAAAAAGGAGAAATGACTGAGCGAGAAGCCCGGAATTTTGTAGATACTATTTTCTCTCAACCGGGCGATCGGGAGAATGCAGACAGTGAATCTGTCTCGCCCAAGCAATCAGATGCAGCGAATGATGCTCCTCCCGAGTCGGTTGTACAGTCTAACGTAAAGCTAGAGATTCAAGAATTAACTGCACACATGGCAGCGCTAAGGGCCGAGTTGGAAAATTTGCGCGCCGAAAATTCCCAGTATTAAAGAATCAAGAGTCTTTAACACAGCCGGAGTTTACTTGCCAACTTAATTTAACAGAACCAAACTTTAGTCATTGTCCCATTTTTCAGAACCGATCAGGTCGGCGATGCGATCGCGCAGCAAGAAGTCGCATTTTTCTAATTCGCACTCTACACAAGCCCATTCCCGAGGCGGAATGAATTGGCAAAGCGTGTAGATCGGCTGTTGGCGGCTCAGCACGCCCTCGTGGACAAGGTGACGCGCTTCATCTTGGATCACATCTAAAGAGTATTGGATTTGGGGAATAGTGGAGTGAATCATAATGCGCCCTCAATGTTTTACTAAAAAATTTTATGGCCCTGGTAATAATATAGTCCAAACTTAGGAATATGGAAGTTAAATTTTGTCCGTATACAGCTATACAATTCACTGCCGTCCATTTAAAAAAATTATAGGAACGATCGGTAAGTGATGGGATCAGTCTTGGGATTTTCAGACGCAGCACATTTTCCTCAGTAGCAAGCGGATCTGCTGGAAAGCTCTATTGAGAACTTAGGAACCCGCCTCCAATTCCCGGTTTCTGGATACTTCGCCACCAAAGGCAGAATTTCTCGCGAGAAACCGGGTTGATAAATTTAACTCCTCACGCAGCAAGCAGCAAAGGAAAGATTCAGAATTCCCGCAAGCAACTCAATCATTACCAGTGGCGTCAATGCCGAATAGCACTTCTAGAACGAGAGATTGCGCTGTGGGCATCTGGCCAAAACAAAATACATAAGGAAGACTCGGAGGCAAGTGTGGCAAAAATTGCTCTAAAACGTAGGGACTGCCGTAAATTAACACAGCTTGCAGTTCTCCCGTTTTTAATAATTTCTTAAACCAATCTTGAGCTGCTTGGGTCAAACCAGCACTGCCTCGGAAGCAATTGCCGCGAATGAAAATTTGCAGCAGTGTCGGAGAAAAATGCTCTGCACCTGTATTTTCAGCGATCGCCCCTGTGCGATCGTCAATCAGTTGCAATTCGTAACCAAACTGTTCGGGAAGGGCGATCGCCGGAGTGTGGTTGCCCAAAAACTCGCACCCCAAAACATCATCTACAACAATCAAATTCCGCAAAAGCTGGTTTTCTGCGGGTTTTGCAACCTGCAAAGGTAGATTGCCGCCAAATTTCAAAGAATCTCGCAAAATATCGGCAGCAGTTGCCCTGGCATCAGGAGTTGCCAGCCAACTTAAGTCGATCGACTCGATCGATTCTAAATTCTTGCTCCCCCCCTTAGCAAGGGGGGGTTGGGGGGGGTCAGAAATCGGCAAACCCACCTTTATTTTCGCTTTCCAAATTCGCTTGACAGATTCATGGATTTGTGATATGGGAATCCGCCCTTGAGTGACAGCTTCGCAGACAGCCAGAATCGCCCCTTCCGGGTCAAGCGGCATCAGCAAAACATCAGCACCAGCCTCAGCAGCCAAAACAGCAGCTTCATTAGCGCCGTACTTATTGGCGATCGCACCCATCACCAAAGCATCCGTCACAATCAAACCTTCAAATCCCAACTCTTCTCGCAGCTTCCCGATCAAAATTTTGCGAGAAAGAGTAGCAGGAAACTCGGCATCCCAAGCCGGAATCAGCAAGTGAGCACTCATCACAGCATCGACCCCAGCAGCCATCGCCTCAACAAAAGAAGGCAACTCAACCTCAGTCAATCTCGCTGGCGAATGCGGCAAAACCGGCAATTCCAAGTGAGAATCAACCGCGGTGTCCCCGTGGCCGGGAAAATGCTTAGCTGTAGTCAAAACCGGGTGCGGGCCTGCGCCGCGAATAAAAGCAGCGGCTAATTTCCCGACAATTTCCGGTGTCTCGCCAAAAGCGCGGACGTTAATCACAGGATTGTCGGGATTGTTGTTAACATCAACCACTGGTGCGAGAATCCAATTGAGACCGATCGCCCTAGCTTCGATCGCAGTGACAGCGCCCATTTGTTCAGCATATCGATCGGCTTTACCTGCATCCTGCCGGGCCACTTCAGCAATCGCCATCGGCGGCCCGAACCAAGTCGCCCCCGCGAACCGCTGGCCGACACCTTCTTCAATATCAGCCGCCAGCAACAGCGGAAACTTAGCCCAAGACTGCAATTGGTGCGATCGAACTGCCAACTCCGCAGCACTTCCCCCGACCAAAATCACCCCACCGACGCCCAAATTTTCCAGATAATAGCGGAGTTTGCTGGCAGTTGGTTCCCATTCCCGATAGCGAATTTGGTGGTCGAACAAGCAGCCAGAAGCGCGCACCACGAACATCTGGGCGACCAGTTCGGGCAAGGAAAGATTGTCAATCATTCGATTTTAGATTTTAGATTTTAGATTTTAGATTTTAGATTTGGGAATCGGGAATTGGGAATCGGGAATCGGCAAAACAGGGAATTGAGAATTTTCCCTATCTCCTTCTCTTCCCCTCTTCCTTCTTCCTTCTCGCTTCAATCGGGACTTTCATCCTCAGCGAATTCTTCATCGGGATCTAAAGTATCCGGTTTGCGATCGGCAGAAAGCTGATTCAGCAGTATCAACATTTTATCGCCCCGTTCCAAAGAACGGTCTTCCAGAAAAATCACTTCCGGCGTCCGGCGCAGTTGCAATCGTTGGCCCAACTGGTTGCGGACGTAGCTAGTAGCAGATTTCAAACCTTCCATAGTTTCAGCCTTCGCCTCATCAGTACCGTAGATGCTGACAAAAATTTTTGTATGCTGAAGGTCTCCCGAAACAATTACATCGGTAACGCTAACCATACCGGCACCTACCCGATCGTCCTTGATTCCATTCAGCAACATCAGGCTGACTTCCCGTTTAACCATTGAAGCTACACGCTCAATGCGACGACTTGTAGCCATAGCACCTACTCCTCTACTTTCCTAATCAGCCGTTTTTATCCCGATTGACAATTGTAGCGCGATCGGTCAGGGGTTTTACGGGCGATCGTCCAAGTTAGGGGTGAGATACAGCTTAGAGGAAAAAAAATGTTTGATTGCCTATAGGTGAATATATAGCAGCTAATATAGAGAGGTAGAGTGAGAGACAGCTTAGAGGAAAAAAAATGTTTGATTGGATTGTCAAAACCGTAGCCGATGCTTCAGGGGTAACTAACCAGCTAAAGATAGCTGAATGGGCAAGATTGAACAGGACTAACCCTTTCGATATGGGAGCCAAAAACTACCAACGATGTATTCATGACTTAGGGTTAGGCGGAAAATATTATGAACTTGAATATAACGAAGATGGAACCCTAAAATATCAATAATTTCGCCGTAATTCCCTTGATTACACTTCATAATTATCCATTCTATTATCATCCCTAATCAATCAATCAAACAGAAACATTTTTTGTTAAAATTACTTTATCGCCGCGTTTTTTTAGGGAATAAAACTCATGGAAAAAGAATTTACAATCGGTCAAAAAGTCCGAGTTGTGGCGATGCCACCTTACGTCAAAACAGCCGAACCGATGCCGATGCTGCGGCCAGCGAATTTAATTGCGATCGGCGCTGAAGGCGTTGTGATCGATCGGCGTCCCGGCAATTATTGGGGCATTCGCTTTGAAAAAGGTGCTTTTCTGTTAGACAGTCAGTACATTGAAGCGGCAGAAACAATTGTAGAAGGTAATGGGTAATGGAGAAGGGGGAATGGGGAAAATTAATCTGATAGAGCAATCCTCGCATCATTTGTGAATTTCTTACGGACTCCCAGGGGGTTCGGGGAGGGTTGGGATGGGGTAAACAAATCACGAGTCCTGCAAGGATTGCTATAAAATCCGTTAGTATCAGAATTATTCATCTCTCTCTTCTCTTCCTCTGCGCCCTCTGCGGTCTCTGCGGTTAAATCATTCCGAGCCCTTTTCCTTGTTCCCTCAACATCCCTCCCTTAAATCCGTTAAATCTCATTGCTTGCTCGTTGCCGAAGTTCCTTCTTCAACAAGCCAGCTTAGCCTCAAAAGCCAAAGAATTAACAGGAAACTCCCCCAAAACTTCCTCTAAAATCGGAGAGGTGAAGTTACAAGGTTGAGGCTTGCCCAAATGATAACCTTGAGCGTAATCTACCCCAAGTTCATTGAGTTTATCCATAATTGTTTGATTTTCAACATATTCGGCAATAGTTTTAATTCCCATGACGTGAGCGATTTTGGTAATAGCTTCCACCATTGCGACATCAATAGGATTATCGACAATATGCTTAATAAAATTGCCGTCTATTTTGAGATAATCAACCGGCAAACTTTTCAGGTAAGCAAACGAAGACATCCCGCTGCCGAAGTCGTCCAAGGCAAACTGGCAGCCTAGTTCCTTGAGCTGCAAAATCAAGCTGGCTGCCTTGCTGAGATTGCCGATCGCCACGGTTTCGGTAATTTCAAAACAAATTATTTGCGGCGGTATTTGATGGATGGAAAACTGTTCCTGAATAAACTCGATAAACTTTTCTTCGTTGAGGCTGTCCCCAGAAAGGTTGATTGAATAAAGGTTGGGATATTTTCCAAAGGACGATTGCAGATCCGACAAAACAGAGCTAGCAGGGAAGGTAACTATTTTATCGCTGTCTACATCGGGGTTTTGGACTAATAAATTTGCCGTGAAAATTTTAGATAAATTGCTAAATAAAGTGCGAATTACCCAGCGGTCGATCGCGTGCATCAAGTTGTAGCGTTCTGCCGCCGGAATAAACGCCATCGGCGACACCAACTCACCAGTTTCCAACTGGAGGCGCAGGAGGATTTCGCAGTGGGTTCCGGTGGTGGGAGAGTTGAGCAAAGGTACGATCGGCTGAGAGTACAAGCAAAAGCGATTCTCTTCTAAAGCTTGATGAATTTGCACCACCCACTCGGTTTCGCCGTGCTGTTTGATTAATTCTCGATCGCCGGCTTGATAAACCTGTACCCGGTTGCGACCTTTATTTTTAGCAGCGTAGCAGGCCATATCGGCGGCGCTCAAAATCGCAGATGTCGAGGCTGTTTTGGGATTGATTGCTACCAAACCGATACTGACGCCGATCGAAAAAGTTTTGTCCTGCCACGCAAAGCGGAAGCCCTGAATGCTTCGCAGCAGCGTTTCCGCAACATTCAATCCTCGTTCGACGGGACGATTGTACAGGAGTACGGCAAATTCATCGCCGCCGAGACGCGCCAAAATATCGGTTTTGTGGATATTGCTTTTAAATAGCTGGCTGACTTGGCGCAGCAGTTCGTCCCCAGCAGCATGACCGCAGGTGTCGTTAACTATTTTGAAGCGATCGAGATCCAGGTAAAGCATCACGTGTTCTTGGCCGTAACCTTGAGCGCCGTGTAGGGCGTGCTCTAGCTGGTACTCAAATTCCCGGCGGTTGACTAATTGCGTCAGGGGGTCATGAGTTGCCTGCCAGGTGAGTTGCCGCGCTTGAGTTCGCACTTGGGTGACATCTCGGAACACAACAACGGCCCCGACAATTTCGCCGCTGCTAGCGTGGATGGGGGCGACGCAGTGGTCGATCGCAAATTCGGTGTTGTTGTGGGCAATCAGCAAATTGTTGCGCCCTTGGTCAACAATCCGACCTTCGCACAAAGCGATTTCGGCGATATTTTCGATCGGCAGCCTGGTAGTTTCGTCAACTATTCTCAGCACGCTGGCGAGGGGCAAACCTTTAGCTGCCGAGGTAGACCAACCCGTGAGTGTTTCGGCAACTGGATTCAGGGTGGAAATACAGCCGTCGGCGTCAGTAGTGATGACGGCATCGCCGATCGATTGTAGTGTTACCTGAGCGAGTTCTTTTTCTTCAAAAAATGCTTGTTCCATGCGCTTGCGATCGGTAATATCTCGCTGCACGGACACCCAGTTGGTAACGTTCCCGGAGGTATCGGCAATGGGTACGCTGTTGAGTTCCACCCAATAAGTTGAACCGTCTTTGCGGTAGTTAATCAATTCTAGGCGTAGGGGTTCTCGGCGAGAGAAACCCAGGCGAATTTTAGCGACTTGGGTGGGGTCGCTTTCTGGGCCGCGCAAGCAACTGGGGGTTTGTCCGATGATTTCTTGGGGTAGGTAGCCCGTCATTTGGGTAAAAGCTTCGTTGGCATAGATGATGGTGGGGTCGGAGATATCGCTGTCTCCGGCATCCATAATCACGATTGCGTCGTTAGCGTTCACTACAGCAGATTCTAAAAGGTGGAGTCTGGCCTCGGCCCTAACGCGGATAGCAATTTCGCTTTCTAGTCTGGCGTTAGTCAAGCTGAGGGATGCGATCGCTTTTTCCAATTCCCTAGTTCTTTCTGCCACTGAATCGTGCAGAACATCTATCGCCCCGGACATTTCCATCGGGTCAAGTACGCGCAGTATGTTGGTTTGAGTAACTATTCCCAGGAGTTCTCCGCATTCTCCCGTTACTACCAACCTGCGGACTAAACGCTGGTGCATTTCCTGATGAGCTACCCACAGCGAGTCTTCTTGCTTGAGGCTAAATAAGGGGGTACTCATCACTGTTTGGGCGATCGTTTGCGACAAATCTATATCTAAAGCTTGAAATTCGACAATATCCCGTTCTGTGACTATACCTACTGGAATGGGGAACGGTAAATCCATCGATAATTCTGTTGATTCGGTAATTACTACGCAGCTAACGCGGTGCTGCGCCATCAACTCAGCTAAACTCCTAACTGACGCGGAGCGAGGTGCTTGAATGACTTGTGCGGTCATTACTTCTTTCACGCAGCGCATTTTTAAGATATTTGCCGGTTTGAGCATGGCTTGGCGGATGCTTTCCGGCGTAATTACTCCTAAGAGTTGACCTTCACTATCCAATATTGGCAGATGCTTAATTCTTCGTTGCCCCAGCAGAATTAGGGCGCTGAAAATGTCTTGAGTCTCGGATTTTGTCAGAGTTGCTGTCGGCTGCCTCATCACTTGTGCGATGGTGACACCTTTTAAGTTTTTGCCCGAGGCAATCAAATCGACAAGATCCCTTTCTGTGAAGATTCCTTGCAATTGAGAATGTGGAGCACAAGGCGAGGATAATTTTAAGAGTGATTTTTCCACGACAAAGACGCAGATACCTGTGGCGTCTCTGAATGCACTTGATGTGGGCGGATTTACGATTTCTGTTAGTGGCTGATAGATATCGGTTGGTGGAATGACTGCGTTTAGAGAGCAACTTGGGCGCCGTTGGCCCATCAGGGTAATTACTTCTGCTAGTGGGGTATCGGGCGCCACTGTCAAGGGGTAGCGGTCTATTACTTGAGCTAAGGTGGGCAGATACTTGGATGAATCGTTTTTGAGCATATTTAATTGAGTTTTGCGATCGCGTGGACTCTGCGACATTCCAAAAAAGTGCTGATTTCCAAGCACTAGGTGGATTTTTACGGCGCTGGTGAGACCTAATTAAAATTTATTGTTAAAAATGCAGCAGAGCTTGGGCTGGGGATCGGGCCAGTGACTGCTTTTCTTCTACCTATAAAGTTAGAAGCTTATCTTTATTTTAAGTTAAATTTTCTATCCCGTGACACATTTATTAAAAATAATGTATTTGTTGTGAACTTTTTGCGATAAGATTATCGGCTAAAATCATCCATAGCATTGCGAATCATCTCCCTCTTCAGAAAGACGCATCTGTTGGCTGTATTAGCTAACCTAGAAAAGGTTACTACAAAAAGGCACTGTATTAAGTTCGGCAGTGTTAAGTTTTGCAAAATTAAGTTTGGCAAGCTGGTCGAGACCATGTATGCGTTGTTGAGGGCAATCGATATCACAGCCAATGTGTGAATTAGATCGCAAGTTGCGAAAACAACCATGGTACGATTGTAGATATCAAGACAAGAAGTTGAATACAGAGTCTGTGAGGAAAAGAGATTATGAAACGCAATCTATTCGCCGCTACTTTTTTAATTGCTCCCCTAGTGTTGGCAGGCCCGGCTCGCGCTGAAAATCCCGTTCACGTCGAACAGTTATTGTCAACCGGGCAATGTTTTAAGTGCGACTTGTCGGGAGCCGATTTAACGGGAGCTCATTTAATTGGTGCTGATTTGAGAGAAGCAAATTTACGAGGAGCAAACCTATCTCAGGCAAACCTCGAAGGTGCTGACTTGACGGGTGCTGACTTGACGGGTGCTAACTTAACTAAAGTTTTCCTGACTAATGCTAGTTTAAATGACGCAGACCTCGATCGGGCAAATCTGACCGCGGCTATCATTAACACCGCTGACGTATCCGGCGCATCAATGGAAGATATGACCATCATTGATGCAAAAATCTACAATACCCAAATCGGCGTCGGCGGCAGCTACGACCAGTAAACTCGTTAAAAGAATGGAAAACACCAATTTTGAGGTTAAAAACCCGGTTTCTCCCCAGAAACCGGGTTTTTAGTCTTTTTGTAGACTGCCCCGAAGCCTCACATTTTCTATCGTATTTCAAGCTAACAATCTGACCACGAATTTCTTCATGTGGTACCCGCCACGTGATTTATCCGTGGAATCAATCCAAAATCTAAAATCGAAAATCACTTATTGCCCCCCGCATTTATCTCGCGCAAGTCAATCTAAAATCTAAAATCTAAAATCGCGCAATCGATTGACGCACCCTACCACTACCACTAAAAACCCAAATCAACCGCTATTCGGTGCGCGCAAGCAAACCCAGAAAACGCCACCGCATTTAAACCCTGTCCGGGAAACGTACTGTCGCCCACACAATACAAACCAGGCATAGAAGTTCGATTAAACGGCATTCCCAGCAAACCCATTAGCTTCTGTCGCGGAATCGGGCCGTAAGTTCCGTCTTCGCGCCCCAAAAAGCGACGGTGAGAACGCGCTGTCCCCACTTCCATATAATCCAAACCGGCATCTAAACCGGGAAAAATCTTTTCTAATCTTTCAATAATTCTCCCTGCGGCCTCTTCTTTTTTATCCTCATATTCCTGCTGCGAAAGTCCTTCCCACTCTTCCATCCAGCTCGAAGTAAAAGCGTGAACGATGTGATATCCTGCGGGAGCTAAATCCGGGTCGAGCACGGTCGGAATTGACACCAAAACAGTTCCCTCCGGCGCTTCCATTTGGTTCCAATCTTCTAACAAAATGTGGTGGCAGGCACTACCCGCAGGGATTACGCTTGCTTCCACTCCCAAATGCAAACTCAAGAAACTGGGGGCTTTTTGATAGCGTTGCTGCCATTTCTTCTCGCTAGCTGGCATCTCTTCTGCGGGAAGCAATTTCTCAAAAGTATCCCAGCGCGTGGCGTTAGAAACTATGCGCTTGGCGCGGTAAACTTCGCCGGTTGCGAGCTCGACTCCGACAGCGCGACCGTTTTCTGTGATAATTTTTTTCGCTTTAGCTTTGTATTGAATTTTCCCGCCACATTTTTCTAATCCTTCGACTAATTTTTGGGCAATTTGACCGACTCCGCCTTTGGGATAATTGATGCCACCGTAATGCCTGTCGGAAAATACCATTCCGGCATTAATCATTGGCGTCAAGTCTGCGGGTACTACAGACCAGTAGTAGCATTCCATGTCGATAAATTTCAGCAAAGTAGGGTCTTTTATGTAGCGCCGCGCAATGTCGCCAGTATTTTGAGGCAGATATTTTACTAATCCCAAACAGGCTAAAGGATTCTGAAAAAAGACTCGAACGAGATATCCGGGTTCTTCTAGGGATAGCAATTCCATGCCGTTGAGGCAGTTGAAGACGCTCCAGCATTCGCCGTAAAATTTGTGGATTCCTTCGCGTTCGTGAGGGAACCTGTCTGTTAATTCTTGCAAGTATTTATCATAAGCCTGGGGAACTTCAAGTTCCAAGCCACTGGGTAAGTGATAGTGAAGCTGTACGGGGTCGGGAATGGTTTCTAAGGTGACGTTGACTGCTTTCAGGGCGCGGGTGAGGAGGTTGGTGGTGCCGCGCTGTCCGAAACCAAAAATCATGGAGGCGCCGACATCGAATCTGTAGCCTTCTCGATCGAAATATCCAGCGCTACCCCCCGGAATTGTATAGCTTTCGAGCACTAAAACTTTGGCTTTCTTAGCTGCTAGCTGGGTGGCTGTCACGAGTCCGCCAATGCCGGAACCGATGACAATTACATCAAACTCTTGCTCTGTTGGGCGGGAGTTGGGAGAAAATAACTGGGATTGGGTAGGAGCTGACATTCGGTTAAAAATCTTAATATTTCTATGATTTTACAGTCGATCGCTCCAGAAGCAAGAAGTTCGGCAACGGATTATGTAGCGGATGTAGCGGATGTCAAGAAGACCGAAGTTCGGCAATGCCCGATGCCCTGTTTGGCCGATGCCCTGTTTGGCCGATGCCCTGTTTGGCCGATGCCCCAGCTTTTAAAAAAAAATGCGGGAACAGTCTACCATTGCCGACTGCCCCCGTCTGCCGATCCTTTGAGAGGAGAACACTAAAAATCAATATAGCCTTGTTGCTAATTAATGTCAATACTATTAGAAAAATATTTCAATAAGCGGATGGAGGTCGATCGGCGAATGGGTTCTAACTCAATCTCTGGCTTGTATGCGCCCTCAAGGATGTGATAAGTTGCACAGAGCGATCGATCGCCCGTTGGGGAAGCCCGCCCCTACGGGGGCTACGCCAACGAAGCAGATCGATCGCACCGCATAAAATCCCTCAAACCTAGCAATCTCCCCAATTTCCTCATGTCCCTGCAACTGCGCGTTTACGTTCCTCCACATCCGTTAATTAAACACTGGCTGGCTGTTGCCCGCGACGCCGCCACCCCATCGGTACTTTTTCGTTCTGCGATGACAGAATTGGGAAGGTGGCTGGCTTACGAGGCGATTCGAGAATGGCTGCCGACAGTGGAAACAACGGTGCAAACGCCTTTGGCAGAATGTCCGGCGACTTTTATCAACCCAGAAGCTCCGTTAGTTGTGGTACCGATTTTGCGGGCGGGTTTGTCACTGCTCGAAGGAATTCAGACGGTTGTGCCGCTGGCTTCGGTTTACCACCTCGGCATGGCAAGAAATGAGGAGACGCTGGAACCGACTTGTTATTTGAACAAATTGCCGGCGCAGTTTAACCCGGAAACGCGGGTGATAATTAGCGAGCCGATGCTGGCGACTGGCGGGACGATTATAGCGACTATGCAGGAATTGACTGCACGGGGAATTGATCCGAGCTTGATTCGGATTATCTCTGTGGTGGCTGCTCCTCCGGCTTTGAAGAGGCTGAGTGCAGAGTACCCAAGTTTGATGATTTACACGGCAACGATCGACGAAATAGTCAACGAACAGGGCTTTATTGTACCTGGTTTGGGAGATGCGGGCGATCGAACTTACGGCACATGAACCAGCCAGTCAGTCAATTTTAGATTTTAGATTTTAGATTTTAGATTGACTCGACAGATAAGTCTGGGGGCTTGTAGGCCTTTTTGGGGGGGGGTGAGTGGTTCCAGGAACCAGTTGCTGAAATATCGGGGGAAAAAGATGAAAATCAAGCATCCAGGATACCCGCCACGTGATTCATTCCAACGCGCAAACTCAGGATCCAGAAATAAAAAACCTGTATCCGATGAAACTTGCCGAACGTATTTATCCGTGGGGTCAATCCTTCAATCCTTCAATTCTAAAATCTAAAATCTAAAATCTAAAATCGATTGACCCTGGTTTGGTAAAAGCAGGCACCGAGAGAGTTAGAATCAAAAGTACAAGTCAAAAATAAATAGCGTTTAGCACTCATTGCCCGTGAAACTTGATTCTGTTCCGCCAAGCTTGTCTGCTTCTGACTCAGTAAACCCCAATTATGATTTACCACAACAGGTACAACTACAAATAAAAGAGGTTACTGAGATTTGTGCTGCTTTAACCCCGGAGCCCGCTGAACTCTCAGTGACTGTAAATCCCGATATTTGTCAGGAACAAAAGAAACTGAAGCCCAAGCACTGGGCAATTTTTGCTTCGACTTTTGCAACTATTTTTTTAGCTGAAATTGGAGACAAAACTCAGATCGCGATTTTGCTGATGACGGCTGAATCTCGAAATCCTTGGATCGTGTTTGCGGGTGCGGGTTCGGCTTTGATAGCAACCAGTTTGCTGGGGGTGTTGCTGGGAAGGTGGCTGGCTAGTCGGATTGCTCCGAGAACTTTGGAGAGAGCAGCCGGAGTGATTTTACTGGCGATTTCGGCGGTTCTGCTGTGGGAAGTGCTGGGTTAATTGTCTGCCTTGTCGGTAAGTCGTAGATTTTTACAATAGCTAACTAAGAACTAAAAAAACATGGACTGGCAACTTTTGGGAATCAGTTTTATTACAGTGTTTTTGTCAGAATTGGGAGACAAAAGTCAATTAGCTGCGATCGCCCTGGGCAGTAGTTGTAACTCGCCGCGGGCTGTATTTTTTGGTACGGCGTCGGCGCTGCTGTTGGCCAGTTTTATCGGCGTGGCCATTGGCTTCAGCACGGCAGAGGTGTTGCCGGAACGACTGGTAAAGGGACTCGCGGCGATCGGATTTGCGGTAATGGGTTTGCGCCTGCTGTGGCCAAAAGCAGATTTACCGGAAGCATCGGAGTAGGGCAGTCGATTTTAGATTTTAGATTTTAGATTTTAGATTTTAGATTTACTCTACAGATGAATCTGGGAGTTTAAACAAGAGTCTAAAATTTTGCTTTCTCCACGGGAGGAGTTCGCAAGTATCCGTTTTTGCGCTGGTTCAGGAAACTTGACCGTATAGTTGTATCAAATCAGTTAGCATCGGAGATTATTCATATATCTCCGATCTTCATCTGCGTGAATTAGCGTCAATACATTGTCATCTGCGGCCCAAGAAATTCTCTTGTTTTGAACCGCAGATAAGGGCAGATAAACACAGATTAACGCCGATGAATATCAAATCCGGTGTTTACGATCGCGTTAAAATTTAAAAAAAATTAGCGGGGGGCGTGAATTCACGCCCCCCGCTGCGGGTTGAGTCTTTTTTCTCCACTCAACCTCTGAGCAGGGTGTCGATTAAACTTGGTTTTGGTAGCACCAGCCCAGCAGCGTACCGGCGACAGCCAACTTCAGCGCTTCCAATGCAAAATAGCCTTGGTGCAGTAGATTCATCCCGGCGGGGACTTCTGCTGCGGAATCGAACAGATTTAGCTGCAGTCCCAAGGCGCTCATTTGGGGTGTCAGGGCGTAGGTGTCAATCAGGGCGATCGCCAGAAGTACCAATGATAATAAAATTGCTGTGCGGCTGCGCTTGCCGAAGTCACCGACTAAATTGCTCAAAACCATCAAACCCGTTGCCACCACGCCCGCACAGATTAACTCAACGCGGTTGAATCCCCAGAACATTAAATTCCCGGCAGTTGCAAACTCCGGTGATGTCGTCATGCCAGATACGTAGAGACTGGGCATAATTACTAGATCCAAAATCAGGCTAACGCTGAGCCAGAAAATTAGGGCAACCATGACAATTGCTTGCCAGCGCGGTTTGATTGATTCCACTCTTGATGTTGTAATAGCTGTCATATAATTGAGCCTCTAAAATTTTCTTCTGCCTTTTCTAGAGTTTAACTAACTTTTTTCTCAAATCGTGTTAAGTATTTTTAAATTAATGGTAACTTTTGTGTAACAGACGCTGAAGAATTGTTAAGCTCACTTATGTTTGTCATCACCTCGGTTAATTAATACTAATTCCGAAAAAGTACGGAATAAATTAATAATTACTCACAGGACTTATGCACTGCGACCAAAGACATCTGTTTTTGAACCTGATTAAAGGTCATAACGTATTTTTTTCATAAAAAAACCGGGTTTCTGCGTCCAGAAATAACTCCTAATTTAAGTGTATATGCCTAAACTTCAATTATCCTCTTGGTTGCCCCGTCTCCCCCCTCAAGTCTGGATTCTTGCCGCCGGCAGATTCCTCTCCCAAAGCGGCACCGGTTTTACTTTATTTTACGCGCCGATATTTTTTGTCGATCGCGTCGGTTTATCTGCTACTGCTGTTGGGATTGGTTTGGGTAGCGGTTCAGTTTCGGGAATATTCGGCAGAATTTTGGGCGGTTCTTTTTGCGATTCCAAATTTTGGGGAAGGCGGCGAACTTTATTGCTGGCGACAATTATTTCGGCGGCGGCTTCTTTTGTACTGGCGGGGACTAATGATTTCGCTGGCTTAATTGCGGGCAATTTACTGATGGGTTTTGGGGTGGGTTTGTATTGGCCTCCAACCGAGACGATGGTGGCGGATTTAACCGAGGGCGAACAGCGACAGGAGGCTTTTGCTTTGACGCGGCTGGCTGATAATTTGGGTTTGCAAGTTGGGATTATTTTGGGTGGTTTGTTAATTTCTATAACGGGGAATTATCGATCGCTCTTTATTATTGATGGTATCTCGTTTTTAGTGCTGTTTGCAGTAGTTGCGATCGCGATCGCCGAAACCTACAAACCAGCTAATCCAGGGGATAGAGGCAAAAAGAATCGGGAAAATGGCTGGATGGTGGCGCTGAGCGATCGAAGTCTTCTAGTTTATGCTTTAGTAAATACCCTGTTCACATTATATATTTCCCAAATCCAAACCACAATGCCGCTGTACTTTAGCAAGTTTGTCGCGGTGGGGACATCGGGAAAAGGCTTTTCTACAGGTACAATTACGGTTTTGTTTGCTTTTAGCACGTTTTTAACTGTGGCTTTGCAACTGCCGGTTGTTAAAGCTTTGAAGCGGTTTTCCCATCCGAAAGCTTTGATGATTTCTGCGCTGCTATGGGGAATGGGATTTATCGCGATCGGCTTGACGGGAATGGCTGCCACTGGCAATCTATTATTAGCTGTTTTAGGCTTGAGCTTTTTGTCGATGGCGACTGTTGCTTATACGCCTTTTGCTTCTGCTTTGGTGGTGGATTTAGCGCCGGAGTCTTTGCGGGGCGTGTATTTGGCGGTTAGTTCTCAGTGTTGGGCGATCGGCTATTTAATCGGGCCGCCCCTGGGCGGTTTGGCTTTGGATAGAGGTAAAGGGGCGGCGGATAATTTTTGGTTGGGTTTGGCTTTGAGTGTGGGCGCGGCTATTTTTATTTTGCAAAAGCTCGATCGAATGTTGAAAAATAGCAGTCATTAGTTATTAGTAATTAGTCATTAGTCAGCAGTCATTAGTTATTAGTCATTAGTCATTTGTTGCTGCTATAGCAATCCTACATGAGTCGTAAATTTTTTACCCCACCCCAACCCTCCCCTTAGTAAGGGGAGGGAGTAAGAAATTTACAAATGATTTAGGATGGCTATACCAATGCCCAATGCCCAATGCCCAATGCCCAATGCCCAATGCCCAATAACCAATAACTAATTTATTTTCGTCGATCGCCCAATTTGCGGTAAACTTCTCTCAAATCAACTTGATGGTGAGCCAAAGCAACCAAAGCGTGATAAAATAAATCCGCAACTTCCCCAGCAATCCCCTCTTTATCGTCATCTTTGCAAGCCATCACAACTTCCGCCGACTCTTCGCCAATTTTCTTGAGAATCTTGTTGTCGCCGCCCTCGAACAATTTGCAAGTATAAGAACTTTCGTTAGGATTGTCTCGCCGATCGCAAATTACCGCAAATAATTGAGATAACATATCCCCTGGCGGCGGTTGAATTTCCCCATCAACTTGGTGAAAACAACTTCTTTCTCCCGTGTGACAAGCAATATCTCCGACTTGTTCGACAGTGACTAGCAAAGCATCGCTATCGCAGTCGTAACGCAGCCCTTTGACATTTTGAATGTGTCCCGAAGTCGCGCCTTTGGGCCACAATTGGGCGCGCGATCGACTCCAAAACCAAGTTTGCCCGGTAGAGAGCGTTTTTTGCAGGGACTCCCGATTCATCCAGGCCATCATTAACACTGTACCGTCCAAATAATCTTGGACGATCGCAGGCACTAAACCGCGATCGTCGTAACGAATCTTTTCAATTGGGATCGATCGGCTCAAACTCGATAAATCAGTAGTAGACATAATTTTATTTCAACTTGGTAATATAGATTAACGCTTTCCTGTCGGAGATTGTTTTTTTATTAACCGCAGAGAACGCAGAGGACGCAGAGGAAGAGAGAAGATTGAGCAAGGGATGGCTAAATTGTCAAGAACTATTTTACAAAAAATTACATTTTAGGGCGCTCGGTGCTAGTGCGACAAAGCCTAAAAAACCCAAGCTAGTATTGCTACTGATTGGTTTGTACCCTAAAATCTACTAGAATAGTTTCCTTGAATCGACCTAACCTTTATGTTGAACTGGCTATAAAATTATTCTACCAACAACAGACGTTCACTAAGGAGAAAACATTGGTTTCCACAACCTTGAAAACGACCAAATCAGAAGAAATTTTCGCTGCAGCCCAAAAGTTGATGCCAGGTGGCGTCAGTTCCCCCGTCCGCGCCTTCAAATCCGTAGGCGGACAGCCCATCGTCTTTGACAGGGTAAAAGGAGCCTACATTTGGGATGTTGACGAAAACCAATACATTGACTATGTAGGCACTTGGGGCCCCGCCATCTGTGGCCACGCCCACCCGGAAGTCATCAAAGCCTTGCACGAATCTTTAGAAAAAGGTACGAGTTTCGGCGCACCATCGCTGTTGGAAAACGTACTCGCCGAAATGGTCATCGATGCCGTTCCCAGCATTGAAATGGTGCGATTTGTCAACTCCGGCACCGAAGCCTGTATGGCCGTTTTGCGCCTGATGCGAGCTTTCACCGGACGCGATAAACTGATTAAATTTGAAGGTTGCTATCACGGGCACGCCGATATGTTCTTGGTAAAAGCCGGTTCCGGTGTCGCAACTCTGGGCCTTCCCGACTCTCCGGGCGTCCCGAAATCCACTACTGCCAATACCCTCAACGCTCCCTACAATGATTTAGAAGCAGTCAAAGCTTTATTTGCCGAAAATCCCGGCGAGATAGCAGGCGTAATTCTCGAACCAGTGGTGGGGAATGCCGGTTTTATTACCCCGGATGCAGGTTTTCTCGAAGGTTTGCGGGAAATTACTAAAGATAACGGTGCTTTGTTGGTTTTTGATGAAGTAATGACTGGTTTCCGCATCGCCTACGGTGGAGCTCAGGAAAGATTCGGTGTCACCCCGGATTTGACTACTTTGGGTAAAGTTATCGGTGGCGGTTTGCCGGTGGGAGCTTACGGGGGAAGGCGGGATATTATGGGGATGGTGGCTCCTGCTGGCCCGATGTATCAAGCGGGTACGCTTTCGGGAAATCCTTTGGCGATGACTGCTGGGATTAAGACTTTGGAATTGCTGCAAAAACCCGGCACTTACGAACAGTTGGATAAGATTACTAAAAAACTGTCTGACGGATTGCTAAAAATTGCTAAGGAAACCGGGCACGCGGCTTGGGGCGGGCAAATTAGCGGGATGTTTGGCTTGTTTTTTGCGGCTGGCCCGGTTCACAATTATGAGGATGCGAAGAAGTCGGATTTGACAAAGTTCAGCCGCTTTCACCGGGGAATGTTGGAGCACGGAATTTATCTGGCTCCTTCGCAGTTTGAGGCGGGATTTACTTCTTTGGCTCATACTGAGGAAGATATCGATCGAACTTTGGCTGCAGCGCGTGAAGTGATGGCCAGTATTTAACGTGTGTAGTAAGGATTTTCATCCTTAAAACTCAGGAATAAATAATTAAAGTCCTTGCTGTTTGTTGGCAGTAAGGACTTTAATTTTTAACTGCTTTATCAAATAAAGTCCTGAATCATACAGACTATTCAGGACTACCTTTTAATCAGGCTTACAGGCTTTTTTAGTAAATTTTCACGGGGTAATTCATGTTTAAGGGTGTGAGGGAATTACAAATTAGTAATTATAGGAACTCTCTACTTTGCGGTAGCAATCCCTAACTTAGCTCCCTTAATTCGGCGTAATCGATCCATAACTTCCACAACATTTCCGTGATTGACGCTTTTATCTGCATTCAACACAATTAAGGAGTTCTGATTTGACCCCATTACCTGTCGCACTGTACTCTCAATCTGGTCTAAGTTGACTAACTTTTTATCAACCATTAATTTTCCATTAGCATCAATGGTGACGGTAATTTTAGCAGGCGAGTCCTGAACTTGAGAGGTTGATGCTTTCGGTAAATTTACGGGTAGACCCTCGGATTTGGATAAAGACAGAGAGGAAACAATTAAAAACGTTAATATGGCGAAGACCACATCAATCATTGGCACGATGTTAATCTGGGCAATAGTCTCAGGTTCATCGGGTAGGCGCATAATTAGATTCTCTTGGTAGTTTTTCGTAGCGGTGACGGTACATTAACTCTAGCTGGCCTCCAGCTTCCTGAATAAAAGCTATCTGCTGTAAGTAAAACCCGCGAAACATATTGGCAAATAAGAGTGTAAAGATTGCCACAACTAACCCTATTGCCGTAGAAACGAGGGCTTCGCTAATCCCAGAAGTAACGCCTGCGGCATTGGTGCCCGTGGCATTCCCCAGTTTGAGAGAACTAAAGGTGGTAATTAACCCCAAAACTGTTCCGAGCAACCCAAATAGTGGGGAAAGGCTGATAATGGTGTCAAATATTGTATTGAATCGCTTCAGGATGGGGATTTCTGCCTGAGCACCACTCTCTAAGGCCAAACGAAATTCTTCGATGTTGGGGGAGTCTAATTCTAAAGCTTCTAAAAAAATCCGGGCTAGGGGCAAATCGCTGTTTACTTGTAACTTTTTGATGGCGGAATCGGGGTTTTGACTGTAAAGCTGTAGCACTTCTCGCACGACTCGCCGCTGCCGCCGATTTACCCTAAACCAAAAGGCAAGACGCTCTATGATCAGCGCGACTGCTGCGATTGAGGAGGCAAATAGCGGCCAAGCAACAATGCCTGCGGCGCGAAAAATGTAAATGAAAGCATCCATTGATTTGTACTCTCGCTAGCTCGGTTGAGTGATCGCAAGCTGCCTAATGCTGTAATTAGCCCGATCGAAGGTTGGTAGAGTTTCTGCGTCAAGTCGGCACAAGTGATTCAGGCTGCGAATTGTTTCACTCAAGCGCGATCGCACTACCTGTATGTGACTATCTTCGTCTGTACCCAAAATGCTCCTACTGCGATCCCGATCGAGATCGCGACAGATTGTTCTGCCAGTGCTTCTTTGCTAAATATTTGCGTTAGGACTTG
>Ga0209278_1000316_pt1 | contig 43346 bp, 39 predicted proteins | sample JI81BgreenDNA_FD_187504 | JGI IMG/M metagenome (GOLD analysis project Ga0209278, IMG submission 187504) | Wastewater effluent complex algal communities from Wisconsin, to seasonally profile nutrient transformation and Carbon sequestration -... | ecosystem: Engineered > WWTP > Effluent > Algae...
AAGGAATTTTTTAATTATATCAAATGGGTTATAATCTGCATAAACTGTTCTCTCATAATCATTTTAGCACCTAAACTCTCTAAATGTTCGGTATATACTTGGCAGTCAATAAGCTCAATGCCTTCTTGTTGAAGTTGCTGAACGTACTTGATGAATGCATATTTACTGGCATTTGATTGTTTAGTAAACATACTTTCACCAAAAAATACTTTACCCATTTTAATGCCATACAATCCACCTACTAATTCACCATTTAGCCAAGCTTCGGCCGAATAAGCATAACCTAATTGATGTAATTGTGTATAAGCAGTTTTTACATCTTCATTTATCCATGTACCATCTTGATTTTTTCGTTCAACTTTTTTTACAGTTATCAATTACTTGCTCAAAAGCTTGATTAATTGTAAACTTAAATTTTCGTTGATGAAGAAGGGTTTTCATGCTTTTGCTCACCTTTAAATCGTTGGGTAGTAAAACAAATCGTGGATTTGGATGCCACCACAAAGGCAAATCACCATCGTACCAAGGGAAAATGCCATTTTTATATGCTAACAATAAACGTTCAACTTGTAAATCGCCACCAATAGCCAATAATCCATCGCTCAGTGCTTCATCGGCAGGGGGAAACCAAATTTTATTGTTTAAAACATGTAGTGCCAAAATAAATGGTTAGGGGAGAGGTTGATTAATGGGTTTCTTCCACAGTAGCATTGATTCCTCTTTCAGTAATGCTATTACACATAGGTTTTAAAGTATCGTAATCGCCATTTTTTACGGCATATTTCCCTTTAAAATGTATCAGCATGGCACATTGCTCTGCTTGTTCTTCTGAATGACCACAAACTTCTACCAAAGTTTCAATTACCCAATCAAAGGTGTTTACTTCATCATTCCACACAATTAAGTTGAATGGAAATAAAGTAGTTTCCATTACATCTACATCAACCGAATCTTTTTGTTGTTCTTTGGTATTACTGTTCCACTGATACATGTAGCAAAATTAATGGTAGAATTGAATTAATACGTTGATTGTTTATGGGTTATTTGATTAACGGTGAAACAAAAGTTGAACTGTGGTAAAATATTTTTTTGAAAAAATGGAATATTTTTTTGGCAGATATCTTCTAGCCCCTATTTTTGCACTCCGATTAAAGAAAGGGAGTTTAGCTCAGTTGGTTTAGAGCATCTGCCTTACAAGCAGAGGGTCGGCGGTTCGAACCCGTCAACTCCCACACTGATAATCAAGCAGTTAAGAATAAAATCTTAGCTGCTTTTTTATTTTGCGACCAAAAATGCGACCAAAACAGTAAATAAGAAGAGAAAAGAAAAGGTGAGGAAAAGAAGATAAAAATTGGTGTAAAAAGTGCAGAAAGCCGAACCACAGATTTTTCGATTGAATTTACTAATTATCTAAGTTGCTTAACAACTGTTTCTAATTGTAAACCCATATACTGGCAGAACTCTTCTACTGATACAACTTGATGTTGTTGCTTATTAAGATGCTCTTTAATCTTCTTAATAAGGTTTCTGCCGTACTTATCGCTTCTGCCTGTGATTATCATAATGTCCTTAGGATAAATACAAAGCCTCTGCATAATGTAAAATAACTTTTTTTATACACTATCTATACTTCATGTATACTGATGGTATAGTGTTGTTATGTCAAAGATAAGCCTTTTAAATACACTGCAAATAGGGCTTTATTGGAATAAAACGGAACTATTGGAACATACTGCCCCCCACATTTTTTAGAGCCTAAAACCCATAATAGTTTTGGGGTATGAACGCAATAAAACTATTAATTCTACTTCCTTATTTGATGTTACAAATAGCATCAGCTTTTGCACAAAATAGTGCAACTGTTATTCGTGTAGTTGATGGTGATACTTACCAAATGCTTAAAGGTAAACGAATTTTTACAGTTAGATTATTGAATGTAGATGCACCTGAAACAAAACAAAGTTTTGGTGAAGCTGCAAAGGATAGTGTGAGCAAATTAATACTCGGTAAAACTGTTGTTGTAGATAGCTTAAAACTTGACCGATACAATAGATTGCTTGCAAGTGTAACCATCAATGGAAAAGCCTTAGATAGCATATTGATAAGCAATGGCTGGGCTTGGCATTATATAGAATATAGCAACAAAGCTGAACTGGCTACAATGCAAGAAACGGCTATTGATAAGCATTTAGGGCTTTGGAAATGTGGTACAAGTAATGTTTGTCCTCCAAAGGTTTTTAGAAGCCTAAATGCAAAAAATAGGGTAAAGTATTGCAAGGGTTGTAATTCGTAAATTTTTATTCATTCATTCAAAAAATATAAAAAATGGCAAAGCAAAAAGGTATTTTAAAATTAGATGGTACTATCGGTGGTATTACCTTCTACAAAAGTCAAGATGGATACTTGGCAAGAGAAAAGGGCGGTGTTGACGGTAATCGTATAGCAACCGACCCGAACTTTCAAAGGACCAGAGAAAATGGTTCTGAATTTGGAAGAGCAGGTAAAGCAGGTAAAGTTTTACGCAACTCTTTAAGGGTGTTACTACAAAGTTCAAGTGATAACAGAATGGTAAGCCGTTTAACAAAAAAAATGGTAGAAGTGTTACAAGCTGATACTACAAGCGTAAGAGGTCAACGTAACATTATTGATGGTGAAGCTGAATTACTTGAAGGATTTGAATTTAATATTGGTGCTAAGTTGAGCAATACATTATTTGCACCAAGTACACCTAGTGTTGACCGTGTAGCTGGTGATTTGAATATCAGCTTACCAAGTTTCATACCTGCTAATATGGTTGCTGCTCCAGGCGGAACTACACACTTTAAGATTGTTTCATCTGGTGTAGAAGTTGATTTTGAAAATGAAACTTTTACTGCTGATTCAAGTGCAAGTGCTATGTTGGCTTGGGATGGTACAGCAACTGCTGTTATCAACTTAAACAATAGTGTAACTGCTAATAGCACTCACCCATTGTTTTTAGTGTTGGGTATTGAGTTTTACCAAGATGTAAACGGTGTAAAATATCCGTTGAAGAATGGTGCTTTCAATGCTCTATCTATTGTAAAAGTTAGCGGTGTATAATCTCTAACCCTAAAAGGGTATTAAGAAAGTAAAATTGAAAAGTTGCAACCCGAAACGGTTGCAACTTTTTTTATGCAAAACCCTAAAAGGGTAATGCCGTAAGCTGACGCCGACCTGATGGAAAAACCCAAAGAAACCAACCAATTGAACTAAGGAAATAAACCCTAACACCCGGTAAAGGACGAAAATGAATTGGGAGCCTACTTAAATGCCTACCTGAAACAATTGGTGGTAAAGCTGGAACTGGAAAATGAAAACTACTAAATGGACAAACTGCCAAATGATGTTTTGAGATGATACGAAGCTGTTTTTGCATAACTAAAATTTTTATAAGCATCTCTCAGCTATGGCAGTTAACAACACCAAAAGGAAACGGAATAAATGATGGCTTTGTGCGTTTGCTCCTGTGTTTATGCCGTAGTCTTTTGATGGTGTTTGTGGATTCTGTGTGTGGGTCTGCCATAGCTATTTTTGCTTATTAAAAAATGTTATGCAAGACTATTGCTTTGTAACATTTCGGTGGAAGATTGCTCTTTTAGCATCTTGAATTAGCAGTAGATTTTGTTTGAACTGCTTTTCGAGAGCTTCTAATTTTTGCAGTGTGTTAATTGATTTAAGATGTTGTTCTTTTTCGGCAAAAGCAACTGTAGCTTTTTCGTTTAAAAAAATTTTGAATTCATTTATACGGATGAATGGTATCACAGAACCAGTGAGAAAATAATGAAACTTTTTTGATTGCCATAAACCCCAACACATCCAAAAAAGAAATTCTTTTTCTTGCTCATCTTTTGCAGTAATTACAAAACAATTTGGGCAGGGTGTTTTTAAGGGTTTTCCACTATTTAAACCTTTGCATAATACAAAGAAGCTGTGACCTTTTACTTGATTAATTGGGCTGTAACATTTGACTTGATAACTGAACATAGCATTTGCATTTAGTAATGCTCCGCTACGCTTCGCCCTATATTTATTTAAAGAAAAAAAGAGAAAAAAAAGAAAGCATTTTTACAGGCAGGCGTGGCAAAAAACCAAAAGGAAACGGAATAAGTGCCGAAGGCTAAAAAAGCAAAGGCATTGAAACAATGCTTTTAGCTTTGCTTTTTTATTATGCCGTAGTCTTTTGGTTTTTTAATGAATAGCCTTGTGATAGCCTGCCTAGCTTTGCTTACTTATTTTTTATTTTATATACTAAAATGGATTTATTTTATAAAGAATTGTTTTTTTAGAAGTTTAGCAGGGACAATAGAAACAGTAAAATAAAGCATTGTGTTTAGCAGAAGCATAGCATAAAGCAAGTGCCTTACTAAATGAAATGAGCAATAGTATGGGGTTTGAAGTGTATTGTGTATTTGGCTAGCAGTATAGGTGTATTTAGTAATTTGGCGATAGCTTACTAAATACTATGTAGCAAAGCAATGACAAATACCAATACACAAAAACGTGCGATGGCTTGTGAAATGAAATGAGGTAAGGCTGTTGCTGTGTAGTGGTGCTATATGCTGAAAGGAGTGAAACTGAAATGAGTGAAAGGTGGTGTAGTGCAACGAAACCCTGAAACGTAATGAAAGTGAAATGAGTAAAGCTAATAGCACCACATGGCTAGTGAGTGGCTGCTTTATTTTACTGACCATTGAAAATGGGTTGGGCGGGGTGTGTGGGTGCATTCTTAGGGTGGGTGCATATGAGAAAAACACGGCTGTGCTGCTTATTGCAGCACTTGTTGTTGGCTATTTAACATAATGACACATTATAGGATAGCCATTGAAATAGGATGCTTGCATGAGCGTTGGTATGGCTATGCTTGCGAACCTATAATGCAGCATTATGTTTAAATTGCTTCCGCCATTTTTATACTGTAATACAAGAATGATTATAGTAGTAGTAGTAAATGTTTTTTATTGCTATGCTTTTGTGTTTGAGGTTGGCTCTTTGCAAATGAGGTACGAGCTTTGCAATGTGCCAACTGTATTAGCTGCATTGCAATAAAAAAGTTTGGCAAGTGGGGTTTAGATATTACAGTTAAAAATGGCGGCAACAACATAGTGCAGTATTGATAAGCCTTGTAGCGTAGGACTGCATAAGCCGTTTTTGGGTATTGGCTTAACTGAGTTTACAAATAGAAGAGCATACTACTTCTGTATTGTATTCTTTTGGGTTTGTAACCAATATCCAGCCTAGAATAACTGTTATGTGAAACCCCTAACATGAAAGAGATGCACTTCTAAATATCTATTTAGGTTGAAATAAATACAAACAGGGGAAACCATTCACGTAACTGTTATGCCATTAAAATTTATTTGATCAAGAAAGGGAGTTCAATTTTTAACTTCTCCCATGCTACGGATATTCTCCCTTTATTATTGCTATTCGCATCAATAAAATATTGCAGCCTTTCTGAATGTGTATTTACTTTAGCTTTTACTTTAACTCTTATTATATCTTCTTTTTCATCATACTCAGTTGCCAAATGCTGCTTCCATTGTTTATTTATAATAATTGTCCATTCGTTTTTACCTGGGATGGTGAAGAAAGCATATTTACCAGCAGGTATTTCTTTGCCGTTTACGATAATTGGTTTTGGAATTTCCAATGTAGTAGCATCATGTGCTCCTGTTACCCACACTTCATCATATGGAACAAGACCACCCCAAATAATTCTTTTACGTACACCGGGTGAATGGTAATTGATTTTAATACTATCACCATTTACAATAGCAAAAGCCGTTGATTTGATACTTTTTTTAGTTGTATCTTTTACTAAGTTGGGATTGTAACAAACTTCTTCTTTTTTCTGTGCTATTGCATTTAGTGCCATAAATAGAAGAATTGCAGCTAATGACCATTTAAACATTGAATTACTTTTTAAAGTTTATGAATTGATTAATGATTATGACCCGCCATTGGGTCTGCTCCTTTTTTAAATACATATTCGCTGTGCAGTAAATAAGCACCTGTAAGTACCACTACGTCACCAGACTTTAAGCCTGATTTTATTTCAATACGATCATCACTTTCCAAGCCTGTTTGTACCATCACACTTTTAAAAGTATTCTTCTTGGTTTGTATCCATACTGTTGCTCCTTTGCCATCTCTTATTACTGCATCAATTGGAAGTGTGAGTGATTTACGCTGTGGACTTTTCAACACTACATATGCAGACATACCAGGTTTTAACTGATTATTTGAATTTGGAATAGATACACGAATAAGATTGATTCTAGTATCGGGATTGATTTCGGGGTTAACAAATTCAATATGACCTTTAATTTCTTTGTGCTCAAAATTCGGAAGTACAACACTTACTGTACTGTTTTTGTTCACTTCAGCAAGTTGCGAAGTATACACCTGAGCCTCGGCCCATAAAGTTGAAAGGCCTGCCAATTTTACAATGGTTCCGCCTTCCATTACATAATCTCCCTCCTTGATGTCTAATTGCGTAATATAACCACTTGCTGTGCTGTAGAAGGTGGTAGTGGGTGTTGCTTTTTTTGTTGTAGACAGTTCGTTTATTTGTGTTTCACTTAAACCCCAAAGCATCAGTTTATTTTTTGCACTCTGAATCAGTTGGTCAAAATCAATAACCACATCTTTAGAAAAGGTTTTCTTTTTATCTAATGCCAACAGGTATTCTTGTTTAGCATTGTTTAATTCCTCACTATATAAATCGTAAAGGGGAGTACCTTTTTTTACATAATCGCCTAAATTTTTATAATACAGTTTTTCAATCCTCCCCATTATTCTTGAACTTACCGAAGTAGCTTTCGTTTGATCGAAATTCAATGTTGCGGTCAATACTAACCGATCGCCGATAGTACCGTTACGAATGGTATCGGTTTTTATATTTCCCAATTGTATTTGCTGTTCGCTCAACTGCAATTCATCCTTGTTTTCCCCCTTCTTTTTTTTCACCGGCGTTAAATCCATTTTACAAATGGGGCATTTACCTGGCTTATATTCCACTACTTGCGGATCCATAGAACAGGTATAATAGGTATCCGGGTCTTGGGATATTTCTTTTTTGTTGTTGCAGGAAATAAAAAAAAGAAAAGCTGTTAGTATTATTATGGAATATCGCATGGTCAATTTTTTATTTTGATGAAACTCTCACTGTCCATTAAATATTGGGCGTTTGTAGTGACAGAGTCTTTTAATGACAATCCATTTACAATTTGTATGTGCTTGGCATTAATAATGCCGGTATTAATTTTTACTGCCATAAATCCTCCATCTGTTTTCTTGAATACTATTTTATCCATTCCTAAAGAAAGTACAGCCTCTTTTGGCAGCCAATTTGCATATTTGGTATTTCCGAAAATGATTGCCTTAACCTGGCTTCCGATTGGTATTTTCATGCTACTATTATTAAAGTAAACTCTGGCAGTAAGTGTTTTACTTTCTTTCCGGTAAAAAGGCTCAATAAAATCTATACTTGCCCTGAAGTCTTTATCCGGTGCAGTTTCAGGAATCACTCTTACAGCATTACCAACTTTTACCACTGACTGGTTGTCGCCATAAATATTGAGAATGGCCCAAGCTTTGTCGGGGTTAAATACAGTAAAAACAGATTGTCCTTTCTGAATATACATTCCTTCCTTTAAAGAAAGTTCTTCGGTTATTAACGAAATATCTTTCATGATTCCTGCTGATGTATTCATCGATCCTCCATTTGCTGCTTCATGAATATGACCACTGTAATTGCTGTAAACTGTAATAGCTAAAGCAGGCTTGCCTGATTGAATGACCTGTTGCAATTGTTTATTACTCATACCAAGCAGCAATAGTTTTTCTTTTGCTGCTTGTATGAATGTTGTGTTTTCTGCATCGTTCTTTAATAGAAATAACAAATTTTGTTGTGCTGTTAGTAATTCAGGACTGTAAATTTCTAGTATCTTCTGTCCTTTTTTTATTTTCTGATAACGGTAACGTACATACAGTTTTTCTATTCTGCCCGATATTCTTGCCGAAATACTTCCTACCTGCCTTGTATCATACACAATATTTCCTAAGGCTTCGATTTCTATTTGCTCACCTCGTTTCTCCATTGTTGTTACAGGAATAGATGATATTACAAATTCATTGGTGGGTTTCAACAATGATTCCAATTCCACATCACCTACCTGCTTATTTTCGGTTTCTTTCTTGACCAAATCCATACCACAAATTGGACAAGTACCTGGTTTATCTTTGATGATTTCGGGGTGCATAGGACAAGTGTACTTGGCTTCATCATGTTCATGATTATCCTGCTCCATCTTTACTAAATCCATTCCGCACTTGGGGCAAGAACCTGGCTTATCACTAAATACAGAATCTTCAGGCATAGGGCAAGTGTATATTTCTTTTGCTACTTCTGCCTTATGCACTGCATGTGAGTCTTTATTATTGTTACAAGCCATCGCCACAATAATGAGCATTAAATAACATATAAAATATAATTTCTTCATCTTCTTCTTTGATTAACTCAGTTGATATTGTAACATCATTCCATCATCTTCATGTTCGAGGTTATGGCAGTGAAAAACAAATTTTCCATTATTGTTTTCAAAAGGAACAATAATGCTTACAGTTTCACCCGGCATTACTAAAACGGTGTCTTTCCATCCTGTTTCTGACGCAATCAAATTATTTCTTCCGCCACTGCGTTGTAGCACCTGAAAGAATACACCATGCAAGTGCATAGGGTGTGGTTCATCGCCCTTACTGTTATCAAACACCCAGATTTCATTTGTATTGGCAGCAACAGTTTCATCTATTCGGTTGTTATCGTACAACTTTTCATTAATGCGGTGCCGCATTTGCATACCATTATTCATAGGATAACCATGATGTTCCATTGCATTGGAGATTTCAAATGTTCTTGTCTTTACTGCAGATGAAGCAATAATAGGTGTTACGTTAGAAAGGATGGAAGGAACAGTGAATGTGTCGGTAAAAATGTTGGCTATTTTAAACTTCATGATTTTAAAACGCTGCTTGCCTTGAGCATCTCCACCATTGCCAAACTCATTGCTGGTTAAGAAAATTTCTGAGCCAATAGCATTACCGGAAAAATTTACCAATACATCTAACCTTTCACCGGGAGCAATTAATATTTCTTTAACTGAAGATGGGTTTTTCAATAAACCACCGTCGTTACCGATTATTACCATATCTGCATTATTGCTCAAAGCCAAATTATATACTCTTGCATTAGAACCATTTAAAATGCGTAGCCGATAGAAACGAGTAGCAACATTGGTATAGGGGGCATAAATACCGTTCACAAGAATTGATTCGCCCATATAACCAGCCATCACTTCCTCCATTGAGGGATTGTAATTGATACCGTTGGATGTAATTCTTTTATCCTGTATCACCAATGGAAGTTCATACTGACCCGATGGGAGATTGAGTGCTGCTTCTTCTGGATCATTGATGATAAACAAACCGGCCAAACCCTGAAATACCTGCTTGCCAGTTTTTTCATGCGGATGGGGATGATACCAGCTTAAACCTGCCCGTTGGTTTATGGTAAACTGGTAACGAAATGTACTACCAGCATTCGCTAGTTGATCGGGATGACCATCCATCAGGGCAGGAATTTTTAAACCATGCCAGTGAATATTGGTATGTTCTGATAAATTATTTTGTAATAAAATATTTACAGCATCACCTTTGTTTGCTCTGAATGTTGGACCTAATATACTATTGGGTTGATAGCCTAAAACAGGAATGTTTGTACCATTTAGATTGGCATTTGTTGACTGTGCCGTGAGTGTAAAATTTGCACCTGCTTGTGTTGGGGAAGAAAGCAGTGTTGAAAAATCACCTTCTGTTACCGGAACGGGTTTTGTCATCAAGCCCATGCGATAGTCTTTTTTACAACCTGTTGTACCGGCTATAAAACCAATTGCAGAGCTACCAGCGATTGCCGAACCAAGACTAAGACTTGACATCTTTAAAAAAGATCTTCTTTGCATATAATTGATTTATTGTTTTTCTATAATTCTTTCAATGGTGACTTGTAAAACAAGTGATTGGTTGAGTAATGATATGTATTCAAGTTGCTTCATGTTAAGCCTTTCCCATGCATCATAGAGCATAAATAATTCTTCTGTATTTTGTTCATATCCTAATTGCATGGTTTTATAATTATTCTTCAATGGAGGAATTATATTTTCTTCATATAGCTTCAATTGCCTTTTCTTTAGTTGAAGTTCATTTCGCATGCCATACGCCATACCACTATATTCATTTACCATCATTTCTTTTTGTGATTGTATTGAGTAGGCTTTCCATTTAAGGCTTTCGATATTAGCCTTATTCATTTTTGATGACCATTTTGCCATTGGTATTTTAACCATTCCCATTACTGTATACTGTATGGGTTGACCGCCAAACCCAAACATATTGTCGTATCGAATTCCGAATTGTGGTTTTAGTGCTGTTTTCTCTGTTTCCTGCTTCAGCATGGTAAGATTAATTTCCTGGTCGAGTGATTTTAAATCGCTTCGATTAGTGTAAAAAAGAGTGCTGTCGAATACCAATTCCGAATAATCGATTAACTGATACGTGGTATCAATATCAAAATCAATAAGTGCATTTCTACCCATTAGAGCATTAAGCCTAATTTTTTTTTCACGAATGTCGTTCTCAAACATGAGCTGCATATTCTTTACATCACCCAATGCAGCTTTAGCTTTATAATAGGCACTGATTTTTTCTAATCCGTTTTTATAACGTATTTCAGCATTTTTAATCATGAAATCAAGAATCTTTTCATTTTCAGCAATGATGACCAGCTTCTTTTTTAGAATAATCCATTCAAAGTAAAACTGTTTGGCATCACTGATTAACTCATTGAGTGTTGCGTTTTTCTTTTCTTTTTCTACAGATGACATGGCTTTCATGTAACGTTCATCTGCATCAAGTTTTTTTCTATTGGGAAACATCTGTTCGCCAGAAACCATTACAGAACCCATACCGGGAATATCTCCTTCTCTATGCCAAAGACGAACATCATACGGTGTCATAAACTGACCGATACCTAACTGTGGTGGCATCCAACTTCTTGCACCTTTTGCTGCTTCATCCATTGAGCGTATTTCATTATCAAACATCTTCACTACAGGATGCGAAGTTTTAATGCTATCAATAACAGCATTTAGCGGTAGTGTTTGCGAACGGCTGCTGAAAGAAACAGTTAATGCAAACAAAGTAGGTAGTAGTTTATTCTGTAACATCTATTAATTCAATTTTACCTTTACGTTTTAATTCTCTTTCCTTAATCATTTCAAATATTACAGGTGTTATTAGTAATACATAAATGGTAGATGAGATTGTACCTCCTATTAATGGAATGGTAATTGGCCGCATAATATCACTGCCCACACCCGTTGCCCAAAGAATAGGTATCAAACCAAACAGCCCTACTGAAACTGTCATTAGTTTTGGCCTTAACCTTTTTGCCGAACCTTCAATAACAAATTCTCTAATGATAGCCGGAGTAAGTGTTGCTTTTGAATTACCATGTTTGGCAACCATATTGTTCATTGCTTCATTTAGGTAAATAGTCATCAGCATGGCTGTTTCAATGGCCATTCCGAAAAGTGCAATAAAGCCAACTGCTACTGCAACTGATAAATTGATTCCGTAGAAGTAAACCATGAATATTCCACCAATCAAAGCAAAGGGAACAGTTATCATTGTTACAGTTGCTTCTTTAAAAGAGTGGTAAGTGAAGTAGAGAACCATGAAGATGATAATAATCACTATGGGTAAAATCATTTTTAAGGTACGGTTTGCTCTTATCTGGTTCTCCCATTGACCACTCCATTCCAGGAAATATCCTTTTGGTAGTTTAGTAATCATTTTGTTCAGTTTTTCCTGTGCTTCCTTCACCGTACTGCCTAAATCTCTTTCTCTCACATTAAACAACACTGTACCTCTAAGCATTGCATTTTCTGAATTGATCATAGGCGGACCATCATTTAACTTAATATCGGCCACAGCTTCTAAAGGAACAGGTCCGAAGTTCATGGTTTGTAACTGTAACCGTTTTAATGCTTCAAGATTGTTACGGAAATCTTGCCCATATCTTGCATTTACAGAAAACCGCTGACGACCTTCAATAGTAGTAGTAAGTTTCATACCGCCTAATGCACTTTCGATAATACTGTTTACATCATCTATGCTTAAACCATAACGACCTATTTCTTCCCGCTTTATAATGATATCAATGTATTTACCACCAGTGATTGGTTCTACATATAAATCCTTTACACCATCAATACCTTCTAATTGTTTTTTAATTGTTTGTGCAAACGCATAAATACTATCTAGATTTTGCCCGTACACTTTCAATCCAACATCTGTACGAATACCTGTTGAAAGCATATTAATACGGTTGATGATTGGCTGCGTCCATCCATTTGTAACGCCGGGTATTTGCATTTTTGAATTGAGTTCATTGATGATTTTATCCTTTGTCATGTCTTTCCGCCATTCAGATTTAGGCTTCAGCAAAATGATGGTTTCAATCATGCTAATCGGGGAATTATCGGTAGCGGTGTTTGCCCTTCCTGCCTTGCCCAATACATGCGACACTTCTGGAACAGTACGAATGATTTTATCTTGCACTTGCAGCAATCGTTTTGCTTCTGAGTTTGAAACATCAGGCAAGGTAACAGGCATAAATAATAAAGAGCCTTCATCTAATGGTGGCATAAATTCAGAACCCAAACGGGTCATCATAACAATACCAGTTGCTAATGCAATGATATTAACCGTAATGGTTGTTTTACGCCATTTCAAACACCATTTTAAAATCGGCGTATAGATTTTCTCCAGCGTTCTTGTAATCGGATTGGCACTTTCTGGCTTTAGTTTTCCTTTCAGAAAAAAGGAAATTAATACAGGTGTTAAAGTGATGGCTAAAAAGGCATCAATCAACAGTATAAATGTTTTTGTCCATGCTAAGGGATGAAAGAGTTTACCTTCCATACCTGTTAATAGAAAAACAGGAAGAAATGACGTAACCACTATGATAGTAGAATAGAATACACCAGGGCCAACTTGTTTAGATGACTTTTCAATAATAGCATTTCTTTGTTCTGCCGTCAAGGGATCTTTATTTCTTTTGAACCACTTTGCCATAACTATACTTTGTCGGTTGAATTAATTTTTGCTGTTTGAGCTTCACTAATATGCCTATAAGCATTTTCCACCATTACAATGCCATCATCCACTACCACACCAATAGCAAGGGCAATACCTGTTAAAGACATAATGTTAGAAGAGATACCAAACATTTCTAAAAAAATGAAACCTGCTGCAACAGAAATAGGCAATTGGATTAAAATAATGACTGCACTACGCCAGTGAAAAAGAAAGATGAGTACAATAATGGAAACAGCAATCATTTCTTCAATCAATGTACCTTTTACAGATTCAATTGCTTCTTGAATTAAGGTACTTCGATCGTAAGATGTTTTAAAGGTTACCCCCTCCGGCAAACCCTTCTCTACTTCTTTTATTTTAGCTTTTACAGCTTCAATTACTTTGTTGGCATTTTCATTGTATCGCATCACGACAATTCCTCCAACTACTTCACCCTTACCATCCATATCAAAAATGCCGAGGCGTAAATCGCCGCCCATTTGTACAGAGCCTATGTCTTTTACCCGAACAGGTATACCATTGTAATTGCTCAAAGCAATATTTTCTACGTCCTCTTTGCTTTTGATATAACCCAATCCACGGATGATATAAGCCATATCTGCCATTTCAAATTTTCTGCCGCCTACATCATTGTTATTCGCTTTTACTTTATTCATTACATCCATTAGGGATATATTGTAATACTGTAATTTGACGGGGTCAACCACTAACTGGTATTGTTTTTCAAAACCACCAAAAGAAGCTACTTCGGCTACACCGGGTACAGTTTGCAATGCAAATTTGATATACCAATCTTGTAAAGCTCTTTGCTCACCTAAATCCATTTTGGGTGCATCGAGATGATACCAGTAGACATGACCTACTCCTGTTCCATCAGGACCTAGTGACGGAATAACACCCTGAGGTAATAACCGTTGAGCAAAATTCAAACGTTCCAAAACCCTTGTTCTTGCCCAATAGATGTCTACATTATCTTCAAAAATTACATAGACAAAACTCATCCCAAACATAGAGGAACCACGGATGTTTTTAATTTTTGGAATTCCCTGCAGGTTACTCACCAAAGGATATGTGACCTGGTCTTCTATCACCTGCGGACTTCGACCCATCCACTCTGTAAAAACGATGACTTGGTTTTCACTCAAATCGGGAATAGCATCAATGGGGTTTTTTTGAACAGCGTAAATGCCATACGCAAACAGACCTGCTGCAAAGAGCAGCACAATAAGCCTGTTGCGTAAAGCGAGTTCAATTAATTTTTGAACCATGATATTTTGTTAAATCATTATTTAATTACTTCTTCCACACGGCCACACTTAAACATTTCGGAACCGAAATAGGGGTTCTTAATTTCCTTTGCTTCGCTAATCCACATAGCACCCTGATTGTCTTTTGCCATTGGGCAATGATCATGATAAACCGGGCGGCCAGCACCGAAGTTCTTGACAAGATCGTACACTACTTCACTCATCATTACAAAATGAGAACGCTGGTGCTTGATATTATCCCCGTTCTCAGCAATATGTTCTGCATGTTCTTTCATGTCAGCTTCGTTTGCATCGTAAGCCGTTTTTTGTTCTGCTGTTAACAATGATTTATCCAGCTTACTAATTGCTTCTTGCATTGCTTTTGCACCAGTTGCTGCTTCACCTGCATTATCATTGGCCAATGCATTTTTTAAATGCAGGTAATGTTCAACAATTGCTTTTATTGAAGCAGCGGCTTTTGCATCCACATTTGTGTAAACAACAGCAACAGCTTTAATATCCTTGTCAACCGTAATATTTGCATGTTGATTACTATCGTTACCCATTTTACTCATATCATGTACTTCGTGTTCGTTTTTGCTGTTACTACTATTGCAGGCTGCAAACAACATGGGGCTAAAAGCTAAGAGACCGATTAAAATCTTTTTCATTTATTTATATTTATAAAATTAATGTTTGTGATTTGGGGATTGACTTTTACCTGTTTGTTTTCTATCATAAAGACAGCATCCTGGTAACTTGTCATACACTTTATCATCTGCACTCATTTTTTCAGTGTCGTGACCTACAGTTACTACGTTTTTTTGAATCTGATCACTTGAAATCTTGCTACTGTCATAAACAACCGTTAGCATTTTAGTATCCTTATTCCACTCTGCGGTGGTTACACCCTCTGTCTTTGCTGCTTTCTCAATTCTCTTCTTACACATGCCGCAGTTGCCAAATACTTTAAAAGATTCTGTTTTTGTTTGAGCAAATACAGTTACAGACATGATTGTTAAGGCTGCAATCAACAGCATTTTTACAGTTTTCATATTAAAAATTTTTAATGTTTATAAATAAGACAATAATGACATAGGGTAATGCCAATAGCCCGACAAATAAATGTTTGTCCGGCTTAAATAGAAGCATAATATCTAAATAAGAAAAGTACGATTGAGGATGTATACAGCAACGCCGCAACTTCGGGGAGGTGCATGGCTGATGGGATTTTCCTCCGTAACAGAAGGGATATTATTAAGAGGGCTTTCAATAAAAGATACTGGTAGAGCAATTGATGCCAACTGCATCATCTTTATACCGACTTCGTTAATTTTTTGATCGGAATCGTTCTTTACAAATTTGAGTTCGTCTTTACAGCAACCGTTGTCTTTCTCATCACTTTTCTCCATACCACATTCACCACAGGTTTTGGACTTGTTAATACCAAGCCCTGTTTCAGCCAACTTACCCATGCAATAATGCATGTGTATACTAGCACCTGTTGAAGTGCCGAGATAGATAATGGCTAATATAGCTAGAGTAAACCTTTTCATAAGTTTATCTTACAAAAGTAATTGATTAAAACTAAAAAAGTATACATAATTATGGAGTGGATTTATATTTAATTGACTTTAAGATATGACTCGACCTGAAAAGTTGATTGGTTTAGTTAAGAATGATTATGTAAAATACTTCGACACCATCGGCAATGCTAAAATGTAAATCGGATAAGTGTAAAATACCTGAATAAATACTGGTGCTTTTTTCTACTTCAAATGCACCAATGATATTGTTTATGCCTTTTTGAAACCATAATACATTTATTAGTTTTATTGTATTTTTTGTGTCTTTATCGGTTTGCAGTTGAGGGAAATTTTTTGTTTTTAATGTCCTCAATAACTTGCAACACCCCTCTACGAATAGTACGAAATGCCTTTAAAAGTTGGTCGTTATCTACAAACCAAGTGTTGTAAACACTTTGTGTATCGGCTTTGTATTGTTGTATTATTTGAGAAAAATTTGTCATACTTTTCTTAATTACTTTTTTACTTTAAGCATACTGGCATTAATGGCTACAACTATTGTGCTAACCGTCATTAAAATAGCACCTGCGGCTGGGCTTAATAAAATACCCTGCTTGTACAAAACACCTGCTGCCAATGGTAATGCTACCACATTGTAACCAGTTGCCCAAATTAAATTCTGAATCATTTTGCGGTAAGTTGCTTTGCCAAACATTACCAAACTTACAATGTCTTTTGGGTTGCTGTTTACCAAAATAATACCTGCGGTTTCTGCTGCAATATCGCTACCACTACCAACTGCAATACCAACATCTGCAATAGCCAAAGCTGGTGCATCGTTTACGCCATCGCCTGTCATAGCAACAAACTCACCTTTGACTTGCAGTTCTTTTATCTTCTCCAACTTTTGATGGGGCAATACTTCTGCCATAAAACTATCCATTCCCAAAGTGTCACTTACGCTTTTTGCAACCTTGCTATTATCGCCTGTTAATAAAATGGATTTGATGTTATTTTCTTTGAGGGTCTTTATGGCTTCGGCTGAATCGGGACGGATTTCATCTGACAAAGCAATGTACCCTGCCAGTTGATTATTGACGATTAGGAAAACTACTGTTTCTGTATCGTTGGCTGTAAAGCCATCGGGAACAGTCAAATTATTTTCAGTTAAGTACCGTGGGCTTACCACCAATATTTTTTTACCCTCTATCGTAGCTTCTACGCCCTTACCTGTAATGGCATTAAAGTTTTCTGTTGCAGGAATAGCTATTGATAAATCCTTTGCCTTTTGTAAGATGCCTGTGGCTATTGGATGCTCTGATTTTTGTTCCAAGGCGGATGCAAGGCGGATGATTTCATTTTCATTTAATTCCTTTTGCAGTGATACGATTTTGGACACTTGAAACTTTCCAATTGTCAATGTGCCTGTTTTATCAAAAATAATAGTGGTTATTTTTCTTGCATTTTCAAAGGCTGTTCTGTTCTTAATCAACAAACCATTTTTTGCAGACAGAGCTGTTGATTTTGCGACCACCAACGGAACTGCCAAACCCAAAGCATGGGGGCAACAAATCACTATTACTGTTACCATTCTTTCCATTGCAAAGGCTAATGTTTGCCCTGATAGATACCAAACAAAAAATGTAGTGATACCAGCAACCAATGCAATAATGGTGAGCCATTTTGCTGCTGTATCTGCCAGCAACTGTGTTTGTGATTTTGATTTTTGTGCATCGTCTACCAACTTGATTACCTGCGATAAATAGGAATCTTTTGCAGCATGGGAAACAGTAACTTTTATTGAGCCATTGCCATTGATTGCCCCAGCTATAACCTTATCGCCTTTTAGCTTTTGTATTGGTTTGCTTTCACCAGTGAGCATACTTTCATTCAAGTAACTTTCACCTTCTAGGATGATGCCATCGGCTGCAACTTTTTCCCCAGGCTTTACAAGGATGATGTCATTTTCTTTTAGTGTGTCCGTCTTTACATCATGCACCATATTGGGCATTACCATGTGTGCATCTGCAGGCATTAATTGCACCAATAATTCTAATTCTTTAGAAGCACCTGCAACAGATTTCATTTCTATCCAATGCCCTAACAACATGATAAGAATTAGTGTTGTCAGTTCCCAAAAGAAGTCCATGCCCTGCAAGCCAAATACAATTGCAACGCTATAGATATAGGCAACGGTTATAGCGAATGCAATCAAGAACATCATCCCTATATTTTTTGCTTTTACCTCATCTACCAGCCCTTTTAAAAAAGGGAAACCACCGTATATAAATACGATGGTTGATAACGTGAACAGGATATATTTTGAACCAGCAAACATCCAATCAACACCCATAAAATGCTGTATCATTTCTGATAGCAACATGATTGGGATGGTTAACACCAACACCACATAAAAGCGTTTTTTAAAATCGGCAATCATGCTATTATGGTCATGCCCTGCATGTCCCATTGCTGGGTTGCTACCATGTTGACGGGTATCTTTATTTCCGGTTTCTACCAATACCAAAGTCATTCCGCAAATAGGGCAATTGCCAGGTATTTCCTCCACTATTTGTGGATGCATTGGGCATGTATATTGTTGATGTTCCATTGCTCAATTTTATTGTAATGATTAAAGGTTACTAGTGCTTTGTGTGGTCCATTCCTTTCATGTTGTTCATGTCCATTTTTTTGCCTTCCATCTTGTGCATCATATCCATCATTTTAGGATTCTCCATCATTTTCTTACACATTTCAGCCATCATAGTTGTATCATCCTTGCACATATCCATCATGTCACCCATCATACCTTTCATCATGCTAGGGTCGGCTTTCATCATCTTCATCATGGAACTGTGGTGCTGCATCATTACCATTTTTCCATTTTTGCCATTCATCATTGCATCCATCATTTCGCTGCACATGCTGCTGTCGTTGGCAATGGTTTCCATTGTTACTTTTCTTGTGTCTGGTTTTGAAAGTGTTTGGTTTGCATCTGTGCTTGATTGACAAGATGCCAACACGCTAACTAATGCAATAGCAAAAAACATTTTTTGTACTGTTTTCATGATTGTTGATTTTAGTGTGAAAGAATTTTCACAACCTGTAAAGGTGCTGTTACCATATCATGAAACTGTTACACAATTATGATAGAAGCTTGCATCATTCACACATGGCAAACACTGTATAGTTCCTTATTTGCAACAGTCTTTCTTACGGATGAAAATTGATTTCAGTACACGATAAAAAAACATAGCAATAGCCTTTAATAACTTTTGCATGGTGAAGGATAAGCTAAAAAGTACAGGCGTTTTATAGCCTGTACCTTTTATAAGATGATTATTACAAGGTTGCTTTTACTGAGCCACAAGTAAGCATGGCACTACCATAATAAGGATTTTTGATAGCAGCTTCACTGCTTAACCAAGAGGCTTTTTTCATTGGGCAATACTGTTGATAAACAGGGTTTGCAGATAATTTAACTGCTTTTGCCAATGTGAAAAAATTATCAGAGAAGGTTTTAAAATGGTCTCTTTGGTGTGTAAGGTCTTTACTTTCTGCAATATGCTCAGCATCAAAAGCCAGTTTTTCATTTACCGCCATCAATGTTGTATGGTCGGCTTCTGATAGAACTTTCATATCAATACCATTGATGGCTTTTACAAACTCACCAGCTTTTGTAGCTGCTACTTCAGCTTTACCTGCTACCAAAGCATCTTTGATGCTGTAATAAATGGGAAGCAGTTCAGAAACAGAAGCTGTTTTTATGGTGTCTTTACTTGTTTGTGCAGTATGGTGGTCGTGTTGTGCTTTAACTGTTGTGTTTAGCGTAACTATTGCTATTGCAAGGATGATTAACTTTTTCATTGTATAAAATTGAATGTTTGCTATAAATAAATAACGGTAGGTACATGGCTGTGCAGCCATGTACTAAAAGGCTATAAACATTCAAAGTATTAAATTCTGAAAATGCAATTGAGGATATACAATTTTTGCCCCTGAATATTTGGGGGTGCATTGCTTGCAGGGTAGGTTTCAGTTATTGATGAAACGGCAACTTGATTGTATATGAAAAAAGAGTGTAGAACTATTGGTGTATTGAGAAAAGTTAAGCTGGTAGTAGGTTGTGCCTTGTGGTGTTCCCTTTCCAGTTTAATAAATTTATGTTCGTCTTTGCAGCAACCTTTTGTGGCTGATTTGTGCATACCACATTTTTCGCATTTGGTTTCTTTGCCGTGGTAAAGGCTTGCACCAATTAGTTTGTTCATGCAATAGTGCATGTGTACAGTAGCCCCCACAGTTGTGAAACTGTAGATTGTTAAGAAGAATATGGCTACTATTTTTTTCATTATTGCAAACTTAGGTTAAACCAACTAAAGGTTTTTGTTAATGGACTTGTTGTTTATAACATGCTCAAAATCATCGCTGCACCCATAGCAATCATTAAAGCATCTTCAATTATGGTAACTGTACTCATGGGCAAATTGAACACAGCACCTAAACAGGCACATTTTATTTTACGCTTGTTGAATACACTTTGTAATACGCCAATTATACTAACTGTCATTACAACTATGGTAACAATGTTTGTAGCAAAAGGTTGAAAGTTGACTGCATAAGCAATACCCAAAGCCAGTTCGACGAAAGCATAGACAAAGCCCCAACTATTTAGCTTTTTTGCAACCACATCGTACATGGCATAGCTTTCTGCAAAGCCTTTTAGGTCGAGCATTTTAAAGAAAGAGAATGTGAGAAAGAACCCTGCCATAAATATCCTCATGGTGTCCATCCAATGGATTGTACTGTGCTGGAAAGAAGCTATGAAAGATATTGTAGTAATGTAGGCGAAGATTAGTAGAATTGGTTTGTAAGTAGCCAACCAAGATTTAGTTTCTTCTTCTGTAAAGGCTACGATAACGGGTTTGTTTTCCGCTTCTTCAATTTGGTATTTGGGATAATCTTGTAAGGCTGATTTGAACGTATTAATTGAAATGTGTTTTGCCATTTCTATATCTGCTGTTGCTTTTTGCAAGTTGATAGATACGTTTGTTACGCCTTCTATTTTTGATAACAAACCTTGCACTTTTGATTGGCAGCTTGTGCATGTCATGCCAGTAATACTATAAGTATGTGTCATTGTTTTTAATTTGACACAAAACTAAGTTTGACTTTTGCAGGTGTTGTTGTGGAATTATGGATAGGATTTGTAAGATTTATAGTTCTTCAATATTCCTGCGTTTATGTTCTTTAATGGACTTGAAATAAGTGGGCGTAAAGCCAGTTACTTTTTTGAATTGGTTGGATAAATAGGCAACACTGCTGTAACCCAATTGGTCTGCAATTTCTGATAAAGTAAGTTGGTTATAAACCAACAATTCTTTTGCCCTCTCAATTCTTTGGGCTATAAAATATTTTTCTATGGTTGTGCCTTCTACTTCTGAAAATAGGTTGCTTAAATAACTGTAATCGTGGTGGATTTGTGAGGTGATAAATTCTGAAATGTTGGTTTTTATGTTTTCTGCTGAATGGTGAACGAGTGTTACAATGGTGTTTTTTATTTTTTCAATAATTTGGCTTTTATAGTCATCAATTATTTCAAAGCCTAATTGTTTTAAGGCTGTGTCAAGTTCTTGTATTTGGGCTTTGTTTAATTGTTCTTCAATTTCAACTTCGCCTAAATTGACAGATAGGGGTTGAAGCCCAATTGTTTCCAATTGGGCTTTTACTACCATTTTGCATCTGCTGCAAACCATATTCTTTATGTATAGTTTCATTGTGTGTATTTTAAAATTTCATACGTTGTATTCTTACTGCGTTTAGGATGGCTAATAATGCTACGCCTACATCGGCAAAAACGGCTTCCCACATTGTGGCTAAACCACCTGCACCTAATACCAATACAATTGCTTTTACTGCAAAGGCAAGGGTTATATTTTGCCAAACAATTTTTTTGGTTTGTTTGCCTATGTTTATTGCCATTGCAATTTTACTGGGCTTGTCATCTTGTATTACTACATCAGCAGTTTCAATTGTTGCATCACTACCTAAGCCGCCCATTGCAATGCCTACATTACTTAACGCTACTACTGGTGCATCATTTACGCCATCGCCTACAAAGGCTACGGTTTCGTTTCGGTCTTTTATTTCTTTTACTTTATTCACTTTGTCTTCGGGTAATAAATCACCAAAGGCATTATCAATACCTAATTTATCTGCAACAAATTTTACTACGTTTGTTTTATCGCCACTTAACATAGTTGTTTTTACATTCATGCTATGCAGTTTATTTACAGCTTCCTGTGCATCTTCTTTAATACTGTCGGCAATGGTGAGATAACCTGCAAATTTTTTGTCGTAAGCAATGGCTATTAAAGTGTAAACAATTGTGTTTGGGTCAATGTCGTATTTGATAGAAAATTTATCCATCAATTTGAAATTACCTACCAATAATTGTTTGCCGTTTACTTCGGCTTTTAATCCATGCCCTGCAATTTCTTCTACTGCATTTAATTTTATTTCTGTGTTGATATTGCCAACGTGTTGCTGAATGGCTGTTGCAACGGGATGTGTGCTTTGGCTTTCTAAAACATTTATCATTTGCAGGATTTCGTCTTTATTAAATTCAGGTTTTATAACTACTTCCTGCACTTTAAAAACGCCTTCGGTCATAGTGCCTGTTTTGTCCATCACTACATTTTGAATGTTTGCAATGATGTCTAAAAAGTTACTGCCTTTAAAAAGTATTCCATTTTTGCTGGCAGCACCGATGCCACCAAAATATCCTAACGGAATTGAAATAACCAATGCACATGGGCAAGAGATTACTAAGAAAACCAATGATCTATACAACCAATCTCTAAAAACATAATCATGCACAAATAACATTGGTACTATGCAAATTGCTATTGCAAGAAACACAACAATAGGTGTGTAGATTTTTGCAAATTTGCGAATGAATAATTCTGTTGGTGCTTTTTGTGCAGTAGCGTTTTGTACCAATTCTAAAATCTTACTTAACTTACTATCAGTGTAAGCGGTGGTAACTTTTACTTGTGCAACTGTGTTCAAGTTTATCATACCTGCCAAAACGGTTTCGCCTTTTGCTTTTGTATCGGGTTTGCTTTCGCCTGTGAGTGCTGCGGTGTTGAAGGATGCTGTTTCGGAAATTAACTCACCATCCAATCCTAATTTTTCGCCTGACTTTAATTGTATGATGTTGCCAATGTTTACGCCTTCGGCTTTAACGGTTTTGGGTTGGTTGTTTTCTAAAATGGTTACTTCATCGGGTCGCTGATCAAGTAGTGTTTTAATATTTGCCTTTGCTCTTTTTACTGCCAATGTTTGAAATACTTCGCCAACTGCATAGAACAACATTACTGCCACGCCTTCGGGATATTCGCTTATTAAAAATGCACCAACTGTTGCAATGGTCATTAATAAAAACTCTGAAAATATTTCGCCTTTGCGGATGCTTTCAAAGGCTTCTTTCATTACAGGAAAACCTACTGGAATGTAAGCAACTGCATACCATAAAATGCGTACCCCACCTATAAACCAATTGGGTTTTACATAATAATCAAATGCTATTGCAACAATGAGCAAAGCAAAACTTATTAATGCTGGCAGAAACATTTGCAGCGTAGTTTGATTGCTGTTTTCGTGGTCGTGACCATCATCATCGCTATGTTCTTCATGGTTGTGTCCATCATCTTTTGAATGACCATCTTTTAATAATGCTGATGCCCCTGCATTGGTGTAAATTTTTTCTTGTTGGGTGCAACAAAGTTGCTTGCCTTGTGCATCGTATGTATGTTGATGTGTCATAGTTATTTATTTAAATTGAATATTATTTGCAGCAACAAATTGCCAACGTTTTTGCCTATGTATGTAAAATGATTTAGCCCAAGCAATAATAAAAGCTGTTAAAAAACCTCCATAAATAACTATTTCATCTGTGTAGTTAATAGCATTATTATTCAACTGTTTTAATGAGATGGTATGATTCCAAATTTTAGCTGCCTTATCCCATTCTTTTGTTTGTAAAATTTTGTTTACACTATCAATTTTTTCAAAGTACAAGGTATGTATACCGCCAAAGGGTATAATACCGTAGATGAACATTTTGGTAGAAACAGTTTCTGATTGAGACCATGTATTTGGGAAATGCCCATGTATAGGCTTGAATGCTACTTTGCCTTTAGTAACAAATTCTAATAACGCACTTGTTTGAAGTTTTTCCCAAGCCTTATCTATATTGATTGGAATTACGGATGAAATTGTGAGTTTTTGAGCGTTGACTATTTTACCCTGATAATCAATATTTATTTTTTCAACTTTTACGTCTATAATTTTTTTCATGTTAACTATTTTCTTGTATAATTAATTTTAAATCTTCTGGTATTTCCATAGGCTTTAATGGTGGCACATTTGCACCACCTGAATTACCAATAGGCACAGTACCTACAAATGATTTTACGCCCCCAAATACCAATCTTGTAATTTGACCAAATACTTCTTTGGTACTTTTTATTTTAATGCCAAATTTGAGCATTTGCCAGTGTACATAAGTATGTTGCAAAGGGTAACGCTGCCCTAAAATATGTGCCCTTTCATAATGACGCCAACATTGCTTCAAATTATTTTTTGATAATTCAAATTGAGCTTTTGTTAGTTCATCCTGATAGTATGGTTTTAATGCTTGTGGCATTGTGGTGTATAGTTTCATATTGTATAATATTTATAAATATTTTTTTTAAAAATAACTGCTGATACCAAAACTGAAGCCTCCTGTTTTAGCAGGTGGATTGCCTAAAATATCTTGCTGTTGTTGATACCTGTAATTTAAACGCAATACTGTTTGTGATGTGGGTCGAAAACTAATGGCTGGCATTATGTTCCAAATATCTTCCCCAATATTAGTACCTGTAGATTTGAATTTACCGACATTCCAATCTACATATTCGGCACGAAGGGCAATGTTTATAGTAGCATCTTTCCAACCAAAAATATTTTTCTTGATGATGGGTTGTACAATATCAATAAAGCCGCCTTGCTGCTTGTTTCCAAACTGTTGTGTATAAGTGTCGGGTACGTTTACCTTTACCCAAGCCCACTCGGCTGTAATAAAGGTTTTTGTTTTGAGAAGTGTTGTATTAAAATCAACCGCAAATACATCAAGCCTGCGTTTATCGTCTATTACAATACCATCATCTTGCCATTTGTTGTAAATACCTCCCATATAGGATAAACCTAACTCACCAATTTTATTATGCCTTACCGCAACTTTGCCTGTAAATAATGGTGTGCCGCTGGGCAATTCTTCAAAGCGTTCTGTATTTTGTTTTGATGCTGGTAAAAAAGTTTTGTTTTCGGTATTAGAAATAATAGAATTATCAAAGCCGCTTGATAGATATAACTCGTAACCAAACATCCAATCTTTATTATATTTTTTTCCATATAAACCAAAACCTACATTGCTCCAAGTGGCAGGTAGCATTTGGGTAGCTGAAATGGGGCGGTCGGTAAATTCCCATTTGGGTCCATCGTGGTTTTGGTTGAATGCCCCAATAGGGTTCATTATCATACCACTCCTAAGATTTAGCAATGGGTGAAATTCTATATCCACTGCAGCAAACTCAATTCCTATTTCTTTTTCGGCAGGCTCAAATTCTATTTCACTCAAAAATTTTATGCGTTTAGAAATAGTGGAAGCTACAAATAATGTCATTCTACGAAACTGAAACTGATGCCCATCGCTTACGCCATCTGTACCTAAATGTTGCCAATTGGCTTCTACATATCCACCTAAAGAAACGGGTAATTTGCCAACGGCAACAAACGGACGGTTATACACCGCATCCATATTTAGTAAAGCTTTGGCACTGTCTTTAGGCTGTACTTTTAAAAGTGTAGGGTCGATTTGTGCTTGTACATTGTTATACATTGCAAAGCAAAATATGATGGTTATTATAATTTGTTTCATACCGCTTTCAATGAAATTTTTAATTGATTGTTTACAACCGTTACTGGAAAAGAACGAAGGTTTTTATCGGCTGGACCACTTGTAATATTTCCTTTGTTACTAAATTCACTACCGTGTGCAGGGCATAGCAACTTATCGCCAAAAACTTGTAACTCTGCCCCTTGGTGAGTGCATTGCAACCATAACGCAGTATAGTTTTGGACATCATGCCTATAAACACAAATAGGAAATTTAAGTGTATCGTTATTTACAATCACATACTTTTTATAGTGGGTTTCATTTCCTGCTTTGGTTTCAAAATCAGCTAACTCAACCAATAAATCGCTATCGTTAATAGTGCCTGTTAATGTTTTTGATATGCCGCAGCTTTGTAATAATACTGCAACGGCACCACCACCTACACAAGCCATACAACCCTTTATTATAAATGTTTTTCTGTCCATTTTCTTACAACGATTTTAAAAATTTCAACAACGCATTTTTTTCTGTTGCCGATAGTTGGGTAAAATTATTTTTGCTTTGCAATGCTTCGCCACCGTGCATTTGTATAGCTTGTTCAATAGATTTTGCCCTGCCATCGTGCATTAAAAAATATTGCCCTCCTTGTGAGTTTGGTGATAAGCCTAAACCCCAAAGTGGTGGTGTACGCCATTCAAAAGTTTTTGCAGAACCTTCGGTATAGCCATCATCTAAACCGCTTCCCATATCATGCAATAGCAAATCGGTATAAGGAAAAAATATTTTGTTGCTAAGTGCTGAAATATTTGAAAATCCTGTTTGCAATTGTGGTGTGTGGCAGCTACCACATTTTATTTGTGTAAATAAATTTTTACCCTGCAATACTTCTGCATCGTTTTGTGTACGCTGTATTGGGGCTTTTAGAGTTTGTAAATAAAATACCACATTGCGTATGGTAACATCCGAAACTTCGGGGTCAATGTTAAGCCCACTATACACATCGTTGGGTGCAAAAGTGGATGTGATACCAATATCCTGATTGTAAGCATTTACAGTTTGGTGCAATAAATTATAGGCTGCTGCTTTTTTACCAAAGCGATGTATGTACTTTCCATTACGGGGAATGGCATTGCCAAACGGTTGTATAAATGCTGGTAAATATTCATAATTAGGCACACCCGAAATACCATCAGCGTTTGCATCGTTAGGGTCTGCCATTGCTAAAATATCAGCATCGCTTACCAATTCTAAAAAGCCCAAACCTGTATTCGCCGGTGGCGTAAATTTTGAAAATGTAGCACCTGCTGGTAACTGCTCTGGCGTAAAACCTGGCAATGCCCTGTTTTGTAATTGTGGACCTCCCAAATGTAAAAACTGGTTGCCTGTACTGTCTGTTTGCCCAAACCTTGTAAGGGTTGTAAATGGTGTGCCTTTGCCATCGCCTGCATGGCAATTACCGCAACTGGTAGCCACAAAAATAGAACCTAAGCCATTTTGTGTGGTAAATATTTCATCATTAAAAGCTACATCGCCTGCTAAAAACTGGCGGCTCTGTTCGTAGGTTAAACCTTCAACAGGACCATCCAACAATTCATCATCGGCAGGGGCGGCAGGCTGTAGCTTAGTGCAGGCTTGCAGTATAGCTATTGTAGCTACAATGTAAGTCATTACTATATAGATTTTTTTCATTACTCTAAGTTTATTATTTAGGTAAAGTTAAAAAATAATTTAGACAAGCCTAACTTTTAATGTTCGTGTTCGCCTGTGTTTGATAATTTGGCATTAATAAAAAATGCACCTTTGGTTACTATTTTTGCGTCTTTAGGAATATCGGTTACAAAAGTTACTGCGGTGTAGCCCATATTGGTAACGCCTTTTACCACTTCTATTTTTTCAAAATTAGTGGTGTTTGTAGGCACGGCTTCTTTGCTTTTTTCAGCTTCTTTATGGTCGTGTGTTTCTTCACCTTCTTCGTGGTGTTTTTCGGGTTCTTTATTGGTAATTACAAATATGTAGAATTTGCTATCGGCTTCTACAATGGCATTGGTAGGAACGGCTGGTGTGGTTACATTATTAAGGCTTACAATACCTGTAATGTTCATACCATCTATAAGCCCTGTTTTATTGCCTTTTACAGTACAATGTACTGGTATTGTTTTGCTATCGTTTTCAAAAGCTGTACCAATGCTATATACAATTGCATCGTACTCGGTAGTAGGATTATTGGTTAATGTAAAATGTATGATTTGCCCAACTTTTAGCATGGGCAAATCTTTTTCAAAAACATTGAGGTCTAAATGTAAACTACCGTTGTCCACTATTTCGGCAACTGGCGAAGACACATCTACATAAGAACCAATTTTTGCAAACACATTGCTAACCGTGCCGCTGATAGGGCTTGTAACTACTAATGCAGATTTTAAATTGCTGTTGCTTACACTATTGGGGTTGATACCCATTAATTGTATTTGCTGTTGTAAAGAAGCTCTACGGGTTCGTAAACTGCTTAATTCGGCTGTGGCACTTTGTAAATTTTTCTTTGCACCTGCATTGCCTTCGTTCAATTCTTTTTGCCTTACTAACTCTTGCTCTGCAAAAGTTATTTTGCTGGCTGTAGTTAAATATTCTTCCTGCAATTGAATAAACTGGGGATTGGCAATAGTGGCTATTACCTGACCCTTACGAACATAAGAACCAATTTGTACATTCAAAGATTTGATTACGCCACCATACAATGAAGTAGCGTTGCCCTTGCTGTTGTTTGGTACTTTTAAATTACCATTGGCTTTTATGGTGGCGGTAAGTTCTTTCATTTCTACCGTGCCGTAAGTAATGCCTACTGTTTTTATTTGCTCGGCAGTAAGCGATGCTATTGTTGCTGGTGCTTCTTCGTGGGCTTCTTCGGGCTTTGTTTCTGTTTTTGTTTCGGCTGTAGTTTTTGTATCGCCTTCTTTATTATTGCTGCAAGCTGTTAGTAACATACTTAGTATGATTACTGAACCTATTATTTTATTTATATGAAGTAACATAGTTGAAATTATTTATTGATTATTGAATTAATGGTTACTACCGTTTGATTTATTTGCTGAATAGATTGCAAATATTTTAATTGAATATCGGAAGCAGTTTGCAAAGCATACAAATACTCTACATAACTTATATCGCCTGTACGATAGCCTAATTGTGCTGCTTTTACAATATCATCGGCATTGGGCAATGCTTGTGTTTTATAATAGTTGTATTGCTGTACATCTTGCTGGTACTGTGTTATAGCGTTTTTCAATTGTGTATTAAATAAAGCAGTTTGATATTGTGCCTGTGTTTGCAAACTTTGTTTTTGATACTCCAACGCTTTTATTCTTGCTTTGGTAGCACCAAAAGTTAATGGAATGGCAATGCCAATATTTACAACATTAAAGCGGTTTCCTGCACCAAAATATTTATCTGTTCCATTAATATTTTGAAAACCAATTAGCGATTGATTAGAATAACCAATTTTAAAATCGGGCAAGCCTTGTGCCTTTTCTACTTTTTTTGTTTGCTCGGCTATTTGCATATTTTGATACAGAGATTGCAACATTGGGTGATTGGCAATTGCATTGCTATCAATCAAGCTACTCACTTGTAAAGGTGTGTAATTATTATTTGCAACTACTTCTATACTATCGGTAGTATTTAGCAACGTTTTTAACTGCTGGTAAGCAATTCGTAAATAGACTTTGTTTTGCTGTGCCAATAAACTGATTTCGCCTTTTTTTGTTTCGGCTGTACTGATTTCAATTTTTTTAATGTCGCCTGTTTTGTATCGCAAATTGGCTACCCGTATAAATTCGTTGTACAAACTATCTAAGCCTTGCAATTTTTTTTGATTGTATTGCAAGTATTCTATTTGATAAAAAAGGCTACGAACTTGATTTTTGATTTCGTAAACAGACAACTCTTTTTGAATTTGCTTTGCTTTTACTTCGGCATTTATCAAATTTTTTCTTGCACCAAATATTGTGGGAAATGGAATGGTTTGCGAAAGCTGAAAAGCATTATCAAACTTTATGCTATTGTATTGGCCCAATTGTACATTAAAATCTGTTTTGGGTAATTCGTTAGCCGTTTTTCTTAATGCTGTTGCAGCTTGTATATCCAAATCATTTGATTTAATGGATATATTATTTTGTGTAGCTAAAAGAATGGCTTGTTCTATGGTTATTTGTTTTGCTGTTTGGGCAGTAGTATTTAAGCCAACCAACAAACAGATAATTGTTGCTATTGTGGTAATTGGTTTCACTTTTGGTTTTCTTTTTAATTTAATTTTTGAATTAAAAATGATGTACAGCAAGGGCAATACAAACAACGTTAAAAATGTGGCTGTAATTAAACCACCGATAACCACTGTTGCTAATGGCTTTTGTACTTCGGCACCTGCACTGCTGCTTAATGCCATTGGCAAAAAGCCCAAACTTGCCACCATTGCAGTCATTAATACTGGTCGCAATCTTATTTTTGTGCCTTCAATTACCCGTTGCAAAATATCTTTCCAACCTTCTTTTTCTAATTGGTTGAAAGTGCCAATTAATACAATACCATTTAAAACGGCTACGCCAAACAACGCAATAAAACCGATACCTGCACTAATACTAAATGGCATACCACGAAGCAATAAAGCAAATATGCCACCTATGGCACTCATTGGGATTGCTGTAAATATTAAACCTGCTTGCTTAAAAGAACGGAAGGTGAAATATAGCAACATGAAAATAAGCAGCAACGAAACTGGTACAGCAATCATTAATCGTTTGCTGGCTTGTTGCAGGTTTTCAAATGTGCCACCGTAAGTAAAATAGTAACCGCTTGGCAGTTTAATTTGTGTATTTAGTTTTTGCTGAATTTCTGTTACCACACTTTGAACATCTCTGCCTTTTACATTAAAGCCAATTACAATTCTTCGTTTACCTGCCTCACGGCTTATTTGTGCAGGACCAACTTTAAAATTGATATTGGCTACTTGCGATAATGGTATTTGATAGCCTGCATTTGTTGGTATCATTAAATTGTTAACATCATCAATGCTGCTTCTGTTGGTACTATCTAACCTCACTACTAAATCAAACTTTCTTTCGTTCTCAAAAACAACGCCTGTACTTTTTCCTGCAAACGCAGTACTCACAATATCGTTTACATCTTGAATGGTTAAGCCATAGTTGGCAATTCTGGTTCTATCGTATTCAATATTTATTTGTGGCAAACCGCTTACTCGTTCTACCTGTGGGGCTGTAGCACCTTGTACACTTTGTACTACTTTGCTCACCTTTTCGGCGTATGTAGCAAGGCTATCCATATTTTCGCCAAATATTTTTACGGCTACATCTTGCCTAATGCCTGTCATCAATTCATTAAAACGCATTTGAATGGGCTGATTTTTTTCAAAGAATACTCCGGGTATTGCTTCTAATTTTTCGTTTATTTCATCTGCTAATTCATCATACGATTTTTTTGTTTTCCATTCTTTTTGTGGTTTTAAAATAATCATCATATCAGTAGCCTCTGGTGGCATAGGGTCGGTAGGTACTTCTGCAGCACCTGTTTTGCCTACTACCATTTTTACTTCGTCAAATTGTTTTACAATTCTGCTGGCTTGCATAGATGTTTCAATACTTTGGCTTAGTGAACTGCCTTGTGGTAGTATGCAATGAAAAGCAAAATCGCCTTCGGCAAGGTTGGGTATAAATTCGCCACCCATACGGCTGAATACAATTAATGATACAATAAATAATGCAACTGTAACCCCAACCAACCAATATTTAAACCTGATTGCTTTTTGTAATAATGGCTGATAAATTCGTTGAAAAAAATCCATCATCTTATCAGAAAAATTCTTTTTGTGGCTGATGGTTTTTGGTAAAAACAAAGCACACATCATTGGGATAAAAGTTAAAGACAAAATCAAAGCACCCAATATAGCAAAGCCCACTGTTTGTGCCATTGGACGAAACATTTTACCTTCAATACCAATTAATGTAAGAATGGGAATATATACAATTAAGATAATGATTTCGCCAAAGGCAGCACTACTACGAATTTTTGAAGCAGATTGAAACACTTCATTATCCATTTCATTTTGTGTTAGTTTATCTGCGGTTTTTCGTAAACCCAAATGGTGCAGTGTGGCTTCTACTATTATAACTGCACCATCTACAATTAACCCAAAATCTATTGCACCTAAACTCATTAAATTAGCACTTACACCAAATACATTCATTAAGCCCAAAGCAAACAACAGCGATAATGGAATGGCAGAAGCAACAATTAAACCTGCTCTGAAATTGCCTAAGAACAACACCAAAACAAAAATTACAATTAAAGCACCTTCAATTAAATTTTTCTCTACGGTACTAATGGCTCTGCCCACTAAATCGGTTCTATCCAAATAGGGTTCTATAATAATATCTTCGGGCAATGATTTTTGAATAGTTGGTATTTTTTCTTTAATACGTTGCACCACCTCATTACTGTTTGCACCTTTTAGCATCATTACTACACCACCTACTGCATCAACTTCTCCATTAAATGTCATTGCACCATAGCGTACTGCATTGCCAAATTTTACCTGTGCTACATCTTTAATGAAAATGGGAATACCGCCTGTGTTTTTTACGGCAATATTTTGTACATCTTCTAACGAAGTAACCAAACCAATGCCCCTAATAAAATAAGCGTTTGGTTTTTTATCAATGTATGCCCCACCTGTATTTTGATTGTTTTTTTCTAAGGCAGTAAAAATATCGGGAATGCTTACACCCATTGCCTTTAAGCGATTGGGGTTTACCGACACTTCGTATTGTTTTAGTTCGCCACCAAAACTATTTACTTCGGCAATGCCTGCTGTGCCATTGAGTTGCCTTGCTACAATCCAATCTTGCATTGTACGCAAGTCTTTGGCATTGTACTTTTTCTCACTTCCTTTTTTTGGGTGGATGATGTACTGATACACTTCGCCCAACCCTGTACTTACGGGTGCAAGTTCTGGTGTACCAATGCCTTTGGGTATGGCTTCTTCGGCTTCTTTCAGTTTTTCGTTTATCAGTTGCCTTGCAAAGTATATATCTACTTCGTCTTTAAATACAACTGTAATTACCGATAAGCCAAACCTTGAAATACTTCTTACCTCTTCTAAATTGGGTATGTTGGCAATGCTTTGTTCAATAGGAAAAGTAACTAATTGCTCTACTTCCTGCCCTGCCAATGTGGGGCAAACGGTAATTATTTGTACCTGATTATTTGTAATATCTGGCACTGCATCAATGGGTAGTTTGGTAGCACTCCATACGCCCCAAATAATGAGCAACAAAGTCATAATACCAATTACGATTTTGTTTTTTATACTGAATTTTATGATGTTATCTAACATTCCAATAATGAATTAAGTAAATGAAATAATATACGGCATAGGTGGGGCGTAGCCCCACATTATGCTTTGGGGGCGAAGCCCCCAAACTTTTTATTATTGCTTAACTTAATTTTGGCGGTTGCCAAATAGAAAAGGAAACTTGGGAATTGTACGAAATGTCGTACATCGGATATTTTGTATTGGGAAAAATCCTTTTTGGGATTTTAAAAGAGGCGATTGTATTAAAGGCAACTGATGCTGCACAACAAGAACAGGTACAAAATGGGGTGCAATGCTCTGTGTCTTGGCTGTGTTTATCGTGGCTGATAGGTGCTGAAATAGTGGCGTCAGCCTTTATTGTACACTCCTCCTTGTCGCCACAAGGCAAACAAGACAGTCCTAACAAGTAGAAACTAAATATGAGTGTAAAAAATTTCATCATGCAAATGTAACATACCAAAGGTGCAATTCAATTGCAAAGTCTAATTACAAGTATCACAAATACCTTTTAGAACCAAATTTATTTCTTTCAATATAAAATTTTTAGGTAAACTCATTGTTGGGATTACAGTTTCAGCAAGGCAAAAAGTTTGTTTGCAACGGGTACAATGAAAATGACTGTGCAAATCGTTAGGGCTACAAGTACAACCTTCTTGACAAAGTGCATACTTAATAAGTCCTGTGCCATCTTCAATGGTATGAATAAGTTTATGTTTTAAGAATGTTTTAAGTGTTCTAAACAAGGTTGTATTATCTGCTCTATCAAAAAGTGCAGTTAGATCTTTATGACTAATAGCAAATTTTTGCTGGCTTAGTTTTTCTAAAACCAACAAACGCATAGCCGTCGGGTTAATGCCTTTTTGATGTAATTTGGTTTCTAAATTTGATGTAGTCATAATTATAAGTTTACAAAAACCAAAGATTGTCTTTACCAAAATGTGGTATTTCATCACCATCGAAATGAGGTGCGATTTGTGCCACCATTTCGGGGTATTTAATTGTTACTGGTAGGTTTTGATGGCTTACTGATTTCCAATAAATTTTGCTGAACTCATACACTTGCTGAATAAGGTTTTTAGCTGTTAAACCTTCTTTAAGTAATTCGGGGTGTGTGGTTTCTATTTTCAGTTTTATTGGAAACTGCCAAGCCTCTGTACTCCTTATTTTGGCATCGGAATATCTTGTGTTATTGAACAACAAATATTTATTATTGCCTAAGTTTATGTAAGTACCACTTTTAGGCATTAAACCATCTAATGCACCATCAAATGCAATAAGATCTTTAGATACTGTTTTATTGATGGTAATGATGAATACTGGAATACTTAAACCTAAGTGGTTTAACTCTTGCAGGATTGGTTCTAATTCATCATCGGACATTGTTTTGTAGAAATGAATAATGAGCTTGTTTAGGTTGCTATTGGTTGCAGTGTATTGCCTTATTTGATGGGCAATTGCACCTGCCAATAAATCGACCTCGTGTTTCATAAAGTACTCGAACCTGTTGAATGTACCATTGTTGTTGAAACTAAATGCACTGCCAATGAATTGTACATTAATATCTAAATGCTTGAATGCACCCACACCAACAATTAATTCGTCTTGTATTTGCTTTGGTAATTTCCAAGGGATGCCTTTTAATTTGGCAATTATAGCTATGAAAATATTGGGTAGGCTGTATTTAAAGTTATCGCCTTGATTCCTCATTTTTGCTGGGTCGATAACCTGAGTAGGTATGTCTCTTTTTAGAAGAGCTTCTTTGACCCTGTAATAAATCTCCTTTGTTTGTTGAGTTGTTTTTTCTTTGGAATGCGGTGTTAGGTAAATGGCAAAATATTTAACATCGGGGTTAAATATTCTTTTATCTAATTCAGCTTCAATTTCAGGTAAAGGGTTGGACTTGTCTTGAAACTGAATACTAAAACCTGCTTCAGTATGAAATAAAGTATTGGCATAGGTTTGAAAATTGACCATATTGCCTAAGCCTTGTTCAAAATAACTTTTTAGTGATTTAGCTGCTGGGGAATCGTTTTTATGCAGAATGAAAAAGAAGTGGATGCTTGAAAATTTAGGACGTTCAAACGGACCTTTGAACATACCCATGTATGGGTTTTCGTTTATTGTTTTTTGACCAAATAATAGTTGGTTACCTGCTTGGTCTGTACGAGCAACGTTGGCAGGATTAATGCTTAAAAAGCTAGTGCTGTGTATTGGTATGATGTTTTTAAATTCTTCTGTATTAAAAAACGTGTTTACAAATGTTGTGATGTTGTTTAAGTAAGGTACATAATTGTTTGGCTTTGTAAAACTCGCTTTTGGAAATTCGTAGCCTAAAGCATTGAATAAAGCAAAGTTTAATACTGGATAAACTTCATTAAGATTACTAATGCCATTTTCTTCTAATTCTTTGTACTTATACAATTGGTTTTGATACATTACTGTTTTGAAACAGGTAGGCGATATTGTACTTGCTAATTGTGCAATGCTTCTGGTTAATACTCTAGAGATTCTATCGTAAGACAAATGAATTTCGGGGGTGTTTGAAATTTGGGCTACTTGTACTTTGATGGAATACTTTTCGTACACATTGAAATCACTGGTATTTAACGCTGGCTTGGGCAACCAAATTTGGTTTTCTTTGATGTAGCCAACTTTTACAATTTGCTCTTTGATGGCTCGAAAATAATAGTTGATTTGGCGGTCGTAATAACGCTTAACTAAATCTTTGTTTTCGGTTGAAAGGTTTATTTCTAAAGGGGTGTAGCCTTCGACCTCACCTGTAAATGTGGTGTAAATAAATTCTGTACCATCGCTGAGGATATCGGGGAAAATAGTTTCGATGTCATTTGGAAATAATGACCAATGCAATTTTTGTGACTTGCTTATTTCTTCTTTACTGAAATAGAAAGTTAGATTTTCTTGTGGAAAGTCGAAGGTGAGAATATTGAAAAACAAGTTGCTTTGCATAGGCATTTATTTAAAGAAAATACCTTGTAATTGTTTGGAAATTATTAAATGAGCATTACCATTTTTTACAAAAATTACAGGTTTAAATGTTTAGTAGCGAATATAAGTATAATGAAAATAAAAAAGACTTTGCGTTGATAATTAAAGGAAGTTGAGGAACTTGAGGAAATGAAGGAAATAAGATTAAAATCCTTTAAATCCTCAACTTCCTTGATTTACGCATTTGGGTTTGTATAGTGGTCGTGTTTAGGACTAATTAGCACACCCACTTTTACAAACTTGCTTATGTAGCCTTCGGCTGTTTTGGGATTGATATTTAACTTGCTGGCAACTTCTAAATAGCCTTTACGATTAAACTCTTTTGGTAATGATTCTAAGAAAGCATCTTTGGGCTTTTTTACTTTGGGCTTTGGTGCTTCGCTGAGTAAATTAGAGTAGACAGTGCTTGAATGTTTAACCAATACTTCTACCATTTTTAAGGTATTTTGAAAGTCGGTATCATCACAAATTAAAGTTGTACTTACATCGCCGTGTTCCATTATTCTCAATGTTGTTTTTATCATCATTATTCTAAAAGCAATTAAGCCTAAACGCCTTATTGTAGCAATGTATTCATCGTCTTTTAAAGCTATGTACAAGTCTTGTGTTTGAGCAAAGAAGCTGTTGAATTGTTCTTGCTGCTGGGTAGTTAATGAGAATTGAATTTGCTTATTGCTTTGCAATGAATTGTACAATTGGAAAAACTCATTGCCCAAAGATTGAAAGTGGTCTTCTAATCCATTTTCTGTCTTAGATGCAAACACATTCTTCCAAACATTTTTAATGTTCATTACATAGAAAATGAAACGACTGAATAACCCATTTTCTGCATTGGGTATTAATGTGGCAATTTGGTTGGGTGTGCCTGTAAGTAATGCAGATAAATTTGGTGTATTGATCTCTACAAACTCTTTATCGGTTCGACGATAATATGAAATAGGCTCGTGGTGAAATGCACCCCTAAAACCTTCGCTGTAGTTGCCATAATCGTTTTTAAATGATTGTGCCATAGTATCGCCTTCAGTTTCAAAAATTAGCCCTCTACCATCGTTGTCATTCAATAATTCAAAGAAGCCTGTGGAACTGTTATTGGCTGGTATAAACAACATTTTTTGCGGTGGCTTGGTAGGCTTTTCTACTGAATAATCTTTGCCTTTATTGGCATTGTAAATGGCCATATCGCTATCGTATTCACGTTTCATTTGTTTTGCTTTCTCTCTTAAAGCAAAATGTATAGGTTCTACCAATTTACGGCAATGAATTAAAATGCCTTTGCCAGCAGATGCTTTGGCAGTAATGAAAATGTACAAGTTTGCACCCATAAATTTATCATCGTATTTACCAACAATATTTGGTAGTGCCACACTTAACGTAACCAATGATCCTAATAACAAAATGTCTCTCTCTTCTTTAGAGTTTGCCACAGAAACATTTTTTTGAAGAAATAAAGGAAGTGTAGGAAATATATCGTCTGGCAGCTTTGGCATTTCTTGTTCTTGGGTTGCTGATTCTTCTGGTGGAATTTTTGGCTGCACTGTGTTATGCTCTTGAAAGTGATGTATGTAAGCACTATTTATTGCTTGTTCCATTTCTCTTTGAGGTAAGTCAAAATGTTTTGCACATAAAATTTCAGTATCGGATTTTGATAAGCCAATACGATTGCAATTAGAAGCCAATAGATAAATATAGTTATTACGATTTCCGTTTTCATACGATAATTTTTGATTTGTGAATTGAATTTGTTGATTGAAAATGAAAGCAATGTTTAAGTCTTCTGGTGCTTGTGTAATTGTTTGCTCTGCTGGTGCAATAGGTGCAACTGGCCTTACAGTTGCTTGTGGTTGTAATGCATCAGGCAAATCAACTTTGAAGACTTGGTTGCTTATGTTTTTATAAAGCCCAGAATGGTAACTGACAAAGCAAAGCCTTGTAACATCTTTACAACTGGGGTCGGCTTTTAAACCAATTGCATCTTGATAAAAATTGGTTACTTGCTGATAAGCAATATCGTGATGCTCTAAGCCTGTATTTACTTCAACAAATACTTTTAAACCATTGCCACGAGGGCTAATGAAACAAAGAAAAGTGTAAGGGATATTGCTTATTGCATCAAATGCTTTTGAAAGCTGCTCCTTGTTTAACTTGTCGAAATCTAAATGAATAAAGGCACTGTACATTGTGAGAAAAGGCAATTGCCTTTTCTCACTGAATGTAGCCGAAGGTGTGAAAGCTGGTAACAGCTTTTTTTTGTTTTGGGCTTCTTCGGAATTGCCTTGTTGTTCTAATAAGCGGATTTCTTCAATGGCGGTTTTGTATTTATCCGATTGGATGTCCTTTGCAATTAATAGTAAGGACTTGTTCTCTACCGGTACGGTAAAGTTTTTGAAAATGGTACAAGTTGCCATCGTATTAATGTTTAGGTTGTTTAATGTATTTGCCTTTTTGATTGGCAATGTCTTTATCCACCATTGCTTCAATTTCTTGCACTGTGTTTTGCCTGTTGCGTTGCAGCCATTGGTCCAACTCTTCACGTTTGAAGTACAGCTTTTTACCCTGAGGGCAGAAGTGGGGTATTTGCCTGGCACTTGTGAGCTTGTACAAGTGAGAAGGGCTTATGTCAAGAACTAAGCAAGCTTCATTAAAGTTTAGTACTGTTTTATGTACCAGTTTTTGAGATTCTAATAGCTCTACGATTTTATCGAGCTTTTGAAATAACATTTCCATTTTGTTATCAATTAATAAATTAAAAAATAACCCTCTTGCAAGTGAGTATCACTGTTGTTTCAATGACTTAGCAAAGGAAAAAATGAAAGGCTGGTATTGAGATTTTGGAATTTTGGAAATAACAAAACCCTTGCTGTACAAGGGTTTGATAAAATGAGTGGAAATTTGAAATGGAAATATGACTATAAATTTCCGAAATTTAAAGGGTGGGTAATTTTTCGACCCAAAATGTATTTGATATAAAGTCGGCTACCAACTTAGGATTATTTTGAAAATTACGAAATTGCTTATCAATACCACATTGATACCTATTGTCGAGAAACTTTCTAATATCAATTGGCTTAATCTCTTTACGTTTTTTAAAATCCTTTTTATTGAAGTAGCCTTTCTTGATTAAAGTAGCATAAATACAAGCTAAACTATTTTTTAAGCCGTGTGCTGAAGCATTGAAAATGTAGTCTTTGTTGATGTATTCCTGTACAAATAATTCTTCTTCAAATTGGGCAAAGTATTGTGGGTTTTTAATAATAGTTTCATAGGATAAAATGCCTTTTACTGGGTCTCTTATTTCACCCTTGATTGCATTAAATACATCTTGCTTTTTATTTTCTTTAATAGCAATAGAAGGTGAAGCGGTTTTGATTTGATCTGCTTCAATAAACAGGCTGGGGGATGGTTGTTTCTCTTTAAAGAAGTGTTTGTAAATATTGGCTTCTGTAAAACTATCATTGGTGTTATACTCACCGAACTTCTCTGCAATTTCTAAATAGATTCTGATTAACTCCGTTTTCAGAAATTGAATCACATAAACTTCATCCTCTAAATTTTCATCTTCAATGTCTTCAAGTAGCTTAATGTATTTATAGCCCTCTTTGGTGCAATGGGTATGAATTTCTTTAAACTTTTGAGTAACTATTTTAGAAAAGGAATTGAATAGATATTTTTTTTCGTTGGTGGTTACAGCATTATTAAACTCTGTATAAACAGTGTTTAAATACTTGATGGCTTCATTTTCAATTAAGGCAACATAGTATTTTCTTTTTTGTGTTATTGGTTCCTCAAAATCATTCTGATAAATTGGCTGAAATTGATAATACTCTTTCTTTATTTTCAAAAGCTGGTCTTTGAAAAAAGCATCTTTTTTAGAATGATTTTTATTTGGGTGCAACCCTAAATAAATGATGTTATGGTATAGTTCTAAATCAAAATTCATTTTACAAGTCGGTTAAGAGGTTAATATATTCAAGTTTTGCATCATCTGTAAAGCTGTCTAAATAATTGGCAGTAACAATTACAGAACTGTGCCCTAATGATTCACTTATAAATTCAGTAGATAACCCTTGACGCTTTGACACTGTAGAAAATGAATGACGGGCTGCATAAGTGCCTATTTTTTGCTCTATCTTTAATTCTATACGTATTAATTCCATTCTCTTATTTACCCATTTAATGAAACGCTGGCAACGATGTTTGATTGTTACTGCCTGTAGATTTGGTTCAAGTATTGGAAATAAATAAGGGTTTGAGCTATCTGTATTTTTCCATTTTTCAATTATTTCTTTTGCTCTTGGATGCAACCCAATTTTAATTGGGCGTAAATCTTTTTTCTTGGTGTTCCTAGTTTTTGCCCTAATGAATATTAGATGACTGCCTGTAATATTTGAGGGTTTTAATTCTATAATATCTGCGAAGTTAATACCACTACACAAATAGGATAATATCCAAAAATCAAGAGCTTTTTGTTCATCCTCTTTTTCAGGTTTGTGTTTTAATAGCTTCCTTATATCCTCATTCGATAAAGCCTTTTTTACGTTTCTGCTTGATGGGATTTCGTATTTCTTGAAGGGATATTTTTCTTGTAGTAACACATTTGCATTAATAGCCTGGTTAATGATTGCTCTAAGCTGTCTAATATAAATGCTGATAGTGGTATTTGATTTGCCATCATCACTTAAATAGGCTTCGTATTCTTCCAAAAAGTTTGGGGTAATATCTTGAAGGTGCAAGTTCTTCTTGAAAAGATTAATTGAATTAATTGTAGTACGGTAAGCAATGGCCGTACCTATGCAATTTTTTGCTTTTAGTTTAATGATGTATTCATCGAACCAGTGTTGTAAAGCAGTGTTTTTATTTACAACTAAGTTTCCAAAATATGCTTCCTCGAAAGCAATAAATGAAAAGGGTGAAATCTTTTCAATTACTTCTTCAGCTTTTGCTTGTTTTGAGTTTAAGTTGGCTTTGATCGTTTTTAAATTACCATCCCTAAGATTAGAGGCATTTAATTTTTCCCATTCAGCTTCAGTAACGTGGCAGTTGGTAGAATATCTCTTTTTATTTGGATTACAATAAACAACCATTTTGATTAAACACTTACCTTCATTATTCGGTTTTGTTTTCTCTAAATAGAAGCTAACTGATACTTTTTGCTCTTTCATTGTGATAATAATTTAGTAATTGCGACCAAAATTGCGACCATAACTTTCGTTAAAGATACTAAATATTGTAGTAACAAGAGCAAACAAAAGAAAAATGTTTATTGATAATCAATTAGTTATAAAACAATAGAAGACAAGAGAAAATAAAATTTGAGGTATAACTCGGACTTACAAGCAGAGGGTCGGCGGTTCGACCCCGTCAACTCCCACAAGAAGAGGTCTCAAATTTTGAGACCTCTTTTATTTTATTCCCTCGTTGATTTATGTTTCATGTATACATACTTTATTCTAAGACGCTTAATAAATACTATGTGGGTTACACAGGTGATTCACTAACAGAACGATTGCGAAAACACAATTCAAATCATAAAGGATTTACAGGATGTTTATTAGATTGGAAAATAGTGTATACTGAATGTTTCACTACTAAAGCTGAGGCATATGGCAAAGAACGTACTATTAAAAGTTGGAAAAGCAGGAAGAAGATAGAGCAATTAATTTACAGGACAATATAGTTCAATTAATTTAGAGCATTCCGATTTACATCGGAAGGGTCGGCGGTTCGACCCCGTCAACTCCCACAAAAAAGGTCTCAAATTTTGAGACCTTTTTTATTTTCAAATCAAATAGAATTTTTAAACTCTATAGTGTATTCAGTTTTTGTTTAGATTCTTCGTCATTGGGGTCTAACTCCATTGCTTTACTAAATGATGCTTTGGCTTTTTCTTTATCGCCTTTTAATAAATAATAATCACCCCAACGAGCATACACAATAGAGCTGTTGGGATGTTGTTCTAATGCTAATTGTAAAATTGTTTCAACCGCTTTTTGGTCGGTTGGTTTTTGATTCATTAAATTATATGCCAAATAAGTTATTTGATATTCATTCATATTCATTTTTCTAAAACCATCTTTAGCTGCAGTATAGTTTTTTTGAGTTAAATATTCAGTAGGTGTAAATTCATTATTGGCCATTTTTTTCCACCCTTTTTCTTTGGGTTCAAAATTTGTTCGTAAGCTCAAAATGTTACCTAAACTATCTTTTTCAAAAATGCCTTTAATATTATAATCTGTAAATATGATGGTGTCTTTATGAACTGGAAAACAATAAATTATTTTACCACCATTAATTTGCTCTACAAAATAATTGTTCTCTGCTCTAATTGTTACAACTTCATCTACTCCTTTTCTATATCTACCTTCATACTTATATATTTCATTTGCATTTAGTACAATTGGTTCAACTTCTTTGGGTAAAAAATTTATCCAATTATAAGTTTTAGCAATGCTTCTTCTTAATTCCATACCAAAGCCACTAAAATCATCTCCACTGTTTAATAAGATAATTGCTCCATTGCCTTTAACAATGCTGCCTATTGCAAAACCAACAAAACCTGCATTAGCACCCTGATGCTCAAAATATTTTCCTTCGATTGTTGTATTATTTGATTGTTCTAATAAAAAAGTACCTACACCCATTTGCTCCAAGTAACTACCATCGCTTATTTTCACTTGAGGTGCAACTAATGTATTAGCCATTTTTTTGGAAAGGAAATTTGATTTGCCAACAATACTTTTTTGAATAGCAATCATAAAATTGGCTAAATCTTTTGCTGTAGTATGTAAAGCTGCTGCTGCTTGTTGTGGATAGATATAAGGGATGCCTGTGTACCAACTAGCCGTTGAATATCCATTTGAAAAATACTTTTTGAATTGATTGGGCAAGGGTTGTGCAAATGTGCTGTTATTCATTTTCAAGGGAATAAAAACATATTGTTTTGCAATGGTTTCAAAGTCTTTTTTTAGTACATCCATTAAAATAATTTGTACTATTATATAACCGCCTCC
>Ga0209278_1000319_pt1 | contig 43022 bp, 32 predicted proteins | sample JI81BgreenDNA_FD_187504 | JGI IMG/M metagenome (GOLD analysis project Ga0209278, IMG submission 187504) | Wastewater effluent complex algal communities from Wisconsin, to seasonally profile nutrient transformation and Carbon sequestration -... | ecosystem: Engineered > WWTP > Effluent > Algae...
GCGGCGAACTGGCCAAAGCCGAAGGTGAAGGCGGCGCGATCATAGCTGTTCAGCGTGAGGAAGCTGCGGCCTTCGCAGATCGCGGTCGGCTCGATGAAATCGGCCCAGAAACCGTGGCCGCTGGCGAAATCCGCCGCCGTGTAGAACAAGGGCGTGAGCGGGCTGCCGCCGAAGATGTTGTACAGCCCGATATTGCCGCCATAGGGCACGCGCCGGCCCACGAAGAAGCGCTGCCCATCGGCGCGGGCGAAGAAATTATTGGCAGTGCGTTCGATCTGGAAATTGATCGGCATGAGTCATCCCCCCGATGAGATGGGTGACCCTGCGTAGCAGTCTATCAGCAAATCCGGCGGCGCGACTAGACTGCCGATGGTGGACGGGAAGAAGCCTCCGGCGGGCAGGGTCGCAGACCCTGCACCCGTTTGTTTTCGGGCGTGCGGGGTGGGAGGGTGTCCGCCTACGCTCCCTCAGCTTGGATCATGACCAGCATTTGCGTGCCAATTTCGACCTCATGACTAGGTGCGATTACAGGGTGTGGTTGTCTCAGCCCGGGATTCGGGCGACCGTGGAAACCGGCTTAGGACAAGTCGTCGTGGAGCGATTGCAGATTCGCACATGCGCACCGCCCCAATGTTCAGGGTCATCGACAAAGTAGGTCAACTCGGCTTTGTCAAAGGCGAGGATCGCAGTTCGTTCATCCGCCCAGTAGAAGCTCGCATTGCTGTACTGCCCCAGCTCTAGCCAGTCGTATTCTGACCAAGCAGCTTCCCGCCTTGCGATGTGCAGAACGGCCCCCTCGCTCAATACCCGTACTTCGGATTTGAATGTTCCACCGGGAGAGGACGGAAGGGCGACAATCTGCCAATCTGGTTCGCGGCAACCGCTGATCGCCAAAAGCAGCAGCAGAGACGTTCTTATCCTCATGGCACGTAACTAGCCTCTCGATGGTCAGCTTCCACCCCAAACCTACCGCAAAGCGCCGCCCGAAAACAAACGGGTGCAGGGACTGCGTCCCTGCCCGCCGGAGGCTCTATCCCTGACTGAAACCCCTCAGGCCGCCCGCACGCCCTGCACGCCGCTGCCCACGTGCAGCATCGTCTCCGCGCCATCGCGAATATGGAACACCGTGCCTTGCGGCGCATCGGCGGCGACGGGGACGCCTTGCCAATCTTGCCCGCCCACCAGGATGCCGCGCAGCACGCGCGCGGTGATGCCGTGGCTGATCACCAACAGCGGTCGCGTCATGTCCAGCCCGGCCAGCCAATCGGTCAGGCGGGCGGCGATTTCGGGGAACCATTCGCCGCCGGGGGGCGGCACGCGGAACAGGCGGCGATCGGGGCAGACGATGTGTTCGCCCAGTTCGGCGACGATATCGGCGTAATAGCGGCCTTCCCATTGGCCGACATCGATTTCGAGCAGGCGCGTGTCTTGCCGCCAATCAAAGAAGGGCACGCCCAAGTGCTCGCCCACGATGGCGGCGGTTTGCTGGGTGCGGCCGGAGGGGGAGACCCAGAAATCGCGGTCTGGCGCTTCGCCCAGGGTTTCGCGCAGGGCGGCGCCCATGGCTTCGGCCTGGGCGATGCCGCTGCGGGTGAGGGGGGTGTGCGCCATGTGGCCCTGCATGCGGGCGGCGGCATTGAACACGGTTTCGGCGTGGCGGGCGAGAATCAGATCCATCTGCCATTCATAGGCCCATTTCCCCGCACATCGCCACTACCACCGTGCGCGTTTGTGGCTATAGTGCCGCCATCTTCACCATTTCGTTACAGGGATCAGAATGAAGGCCACCGTTGAGCGCGCAACCCTGCTGAAGTGCCTGGGCCATATCCAGTCGGTGGTGGAACGTCGCAACACCATCCCGATCCTTTCGAACGTGCTGATCGAAGCGCGCGCCGATGGCCTGCGGTTGATGGCGACCGATCTTGATCTGCAGGTGGTGGAAAATATCCCCGCCGCGATCGATCTGAACGGCGCCACCACGGTTTCGGCGCACACGCTGTTCGATATCGTGCGCAAGCTGCCCGAGGGTTCGCAGGTTGAACTGGCCGTTTCGGGTGACCGCATGAGCGTGAATGCCGGCCGCAGCCGCTTCAGCCTGGCGACGTTGAAGCGCGATGATTTCCCGGTGATCGCCGAAACCGATCTGCCGGTGCGCTTCACGCTTTCGGCGGGTGAGCTGAAGGAACTGATCGACGCGGTGAAGTTCGCGATCTCCACCGAAGAAACCCGTTATTATCTGAACGGCATCTATCTGCATGCCACCACCGGCCCGTCGCCCAAGCTGCGCGGTGTGGCCACCGATGGCCACCGCCTTGCTCGGATCGAGCTGGATCTGCCGGATGGCGCGGCCGACATGCCGGGTGTGATCGTGCCGCGCAAATGCGTGAACGAAGTGCGCAAGCTGCTCGATGAAATGGCGGCGGATGCGCCGGTGGAAGTCGGCCTGTCGCCCGCGAAGGTGCGGTTCCGCTTCTCGGCGGATTCAACGCTCACCAGCAAGCTGATCGACGGCACGTTCCCGGATTATACGCGCGTGATCCCGACGGCGAACGACAAGCTGCTGAAGATCGATGCCAAGGTGCTGGCCGAAGGCGTGGACCGCGTGGCCGCCATCGCCACCACCGAAAAGACCCGCGCGGTGAAGCTGGCGCTGGGCCGGGACAAGGTCACGCTGTCGGTCACCAGCCCGGAAAACGGCACGGCATCCGAAGAAGTGCCGGCCGATTATGCTGCCGCCGATATCGAGGTTGGTTTCAACTATCGCTATCTGCTCGACATTCTCGGCCAGGTTGGCAGCGATCTGGTGGATGTGCACCTGGCCGATGCCTCGGCGCCAACGCTGATCCGTGAGAATGATGAGGCGAAGGCGCTGTATGTGCTGATGCCCATGAGGGTCTGAGTACGGTTATCGTCTGACAGTTTCGGACAATCCCAAACCCGCTCATGCCGAGCTTGTCGAGGCACGCGCCACAGTCCGTGCGTGCCTCGACAAGCTCGGCATGAGCGGGTTCAGTACTTGCTGGCAGAGCGCAGGATCGCTGACCGTGCCGCCTCAGTGCTGCGCGCCTGTCCGCTCGGCCAAAATATGCTGCACCGTTGGCTGCATGCGCGCGTTGTAGCGGGCCAACACCGGGTGTTCGCCGCCGGCGCAGAAATGGGTAATCAGGTCGCGCCCGGTCCAGTAATGCAGGGCAAAGCCGGGCAGTTCCGCCACGATCATGTCGCGGCCATCCGGGTTCTCACCGTCGATCTCGCGGAAATCGATGGCGACTTGCGGCGCGGCTGAAGGGCACACCGCCAGCGTGGTGCCATGCCAACCGGTGACGATGGCGCGATGCAGATGCCCGGTGATCATGCGGATGATCTGCGGGTGGCGGCGCACGACGGCGGCCAGGCGCTGCACCCAAGGGGCATCCAGATCCTCGGTCATCCAGCCGTTGCCGGTTTCGATCGGCGGGTGGTGGAGGACAAGCACAGTAGGGCGACTGTCTTCCAGCAGTGTTTCATCCAGCCACTGCGCCTGTTCGGCCGAAAGCGCGCCGCCGTGGTGGCCTTCCTCCAGCGTGTCGAGCACGACAAAGCGCATCGGGCCGTGCACGAAGGCATATTGCACATGGCCGGTGCTGCACACCGGCACTTCGGGGAACACGTCGCGGAAATTGGCGCGCAGATCGTGATTGCCCAGCGCGAAATGCACCGGGAAGGGCAGGCGATCGGCGATGGTCTTCAACGTCTGGTAAGAGGCGATGCTGCCGCTTTCGGTGAGATCCCCGGTGGCCAGCAACAGATCGGGCTGCGGGGTGAGAGCCAGCAGCGATTCCACCACGTCGTCGAAACGCTTGCGGTTCATTTCCGCCGGATCATCCGGCTGGAAACCGAGGTGGATATCCGTCACCTGGGCAATCAGCATGTTGCACACCCCTGCGGCCATTCACAACGCAGGGGTCGCCCCCCAAATGGCCGTTGCCCGGGCAGATACGGCGCGGATGGGAAAACTGACGCACCAACGCGACGATTGCAAGTGCGCCCGCGCATCAGGCCGGAGTCTGCCGGTTGCGAGAAGCGGCAACCCGGGCGGGCTGGATGTGGCCGGCGGGCAGCGCGCCGGCCGGCGCAACCCCGTCGTGATAGCCGTGGCAGGTGTCGCAGCTGGCTCCGGCCTTGGCCGTGTTGCTGAGCAATGTCTTGGCCGGGGCGCCGTGGCATTCGCGGCAATTGGCAACGCCGGGGATGTTCACGTCGGTGGAGGCCTTGGATTTCATCACGCCGGTGTGGCAGGCGACGCAGGCGGCCTGGCCGGTCTTGGCGTCATAGCTTTTGTGCTTGCCGTGCGGGAACTGGCCTTGCGGCAGATAATGATCGTTGATGCTCACCGGGGCGATGGCAAAGCGCCGCGTCAGATCGGCAGCGCCGGTATCGGTGATGACATGGCATTCGGTGCAAAGGCCCTTGCCAGTGAACACGCTGACCACGGCGGCCTGCGCCCGCGCCGCCGGATTGCCACCGGAAAGCGGCGGCGGACCCTTGCCGGGCAGGCGGCGATCAAAGCTGAGGCGTTGCACACCAGCGCGCGGCGCAAAGCTTTCGGACAGGGTGAAATCGCGGATGATGCCGGCCACCTGCGCCGGTTTGCCGTGCGGCAGCGTGCGAACGGTTCCGCCATCGCGGGCAAAGGCCAGATCGTGGCAGGCGCCGCAATTGGCTTCCATGTCGATGGGTTTGAACCGGACCTGGTCGCTGTCGGCCTTGTGGCAATAGCTGCAGGGCAGGGCACCATCGGCGCCCACCGGCAGCCGCTGTTTCTGCGCCATGTTGGCCACGGCATTGGTGGTGGATTGGTGGATGTCGTGCGGATAGATCAGCCCGGATTTCTCGCGCGCGCCGGCCAGTGCGGTGCGGGTGAACACGGGCTTTTCGAGCGACGGTGACGAGACCAGCGTGGCACGGAAATCCGGGTGCTTGGCCCAGCCCGGCACATTGGCAACGGCGGTATCGGGCAGGCGGGAATTGAGGCCGCCATGGCAATCGGTGCAGAAGCTTTCGGCGACCGTCATCACGGTCGCTTCGCCTTCATGTTCCTTGTGGCAGCTGGTGCAGCGGCCCTGCGGCAGATTGAAAGCGCTATGCGCCGCGCCCATCACGCCGGTTTCGGGGAGGCGGCCCTTGGCCATGCGCGCCGGCGCGGCGTGATCGGGCAGGGCAGCCTTGGTATGGCAGGCCTGGCAGGCGCCGTCTGTTACGGAAACAAACGCCTTCTGGTGGCAGGCGCCGCAATTGTTCGACAGGCTGGCATGCGCGTTGGAGAGCGTGCCGCTCGACCAGCTTTCATCGGGGGCAAAACCGCCTGCCGCTGCCGGCCGCGCCGTTGGCACAGTCAGCTTGCCATCGCCAAAGGCCTGGCCCGGCGTGATCGGGCGGGCGGCTTCGGCCACCATGTCCTTGGGCAGCGCGGCCTGATCCTCGCCGATGAAGTGGAACAGCGGCACCAGGAACAGCAGCACCAGCACGGTAAGCGCACCAACCCAGGCCATGCGCCGCCGGGTCGGCATGGCGCCTGAAAGCGAGAAGATGCTGGTTTCCTGCGCCGCATCGGCGGCGTCGATCGGCGGCACGACGCGTTCGGCGGTGATGGCAACGGCGCCATCCTCGCCCGGCGACAGCGACAGGCGATAGGGGCCAACATCGATGGTGGGATTGTCCGCTACGGTCAGATCGGCGCGGGTGACGAATTTGCCGCCCACTTCCACGGGTACGCCGCCGGTGGTTTCCACGCTCACCTTGCCGGCGGTGATCTTCACCAGCCGCGCGTGGCGCAACATGACGGCCAGATCGGCGAGCTGGATATCGCAATCCGTGCCGCGGCCAACGGTGAGTTCGGCCTGCACCAGCGTGCGGGTGCGAATGATGTCCCCACCATCGGCGCGCTTGGCGACCTGGCGAACGATGAAGCTCATGCCCGCCTCCCCCTTACCAGTACAGGAACACGGAAATGATGTGCGCCAGCAAGGCCGCCAGCAACGCAATCGTTACCGGCACATGCACATACAGCCACAATTCCAGCTGGGTTTTCAGGCGGATATGGCGGCGGGCTTGCGCCAGCGCCGCTTCTTTCCGTTCCAGCAGGAACTCGATCTGTTGCAGGCGGTCATCCGCCCGGCCGCTGCGCCGGCCCGTCATCACCTTTTCGGTGATCGCTGCCAGCGCCCGGGCATTGCCATCATTGGCGTAATTGCCGAACAGCCGCTGGCCCAACGATCCGGCGATGCGGCATTGCTCCAGGCTCATCCGCACCAGTGCCGCATCGTCGGCATCCAGCGGCTGGGCGGCGGTATCGAGCTGACGGTCCAGCGTGCGGATGGCTTCCAGCATCTGCAGCTGGGTGACCTCACCGCGATTGGCCGACAGGCGTTCGGGCAGCGTTGCATAAAGGCTGATGCCCCACAGGCCGGAAAGGATGACGATCATCATCAGCGCCCACGCCAGCGTGTGGACATTCCAGCCGAGCTGGAAGCCAGTGTGCAGCGTGCCGATGACGATCAGCGACAGGCCCAGATAGACATGCGCGCTGGTCCAGCCCTTCAGGCTGAACGGCTTTGATCCGATCACGCGCTTGCGCACACCCAGCAGCGACAGCCAGACGATCATGCCGGCCCCAATCGTGCCGAGCGTATAGCCCAGCCAGGTGCCGCCGTTGTGGCGCGGGATGGGATCGGTGAGCAGATAGGCACCCAGCGCCACGAGGCTCAGCGTCAGCGCCACCTTGGCCCAGCGGCCACGCTTGTGACTCAGAAAGCCTTCGTGGGCGGTGTCACGCGGGGCGCGGGTGACGGCCTTGCCCGTCATCGCCTTCCTCGCCGGTGCAGTGCTGGCCATCAGCGGTCCTCCCGGTTCATCAGGGAAACGCTCAGGAACTGCTCGGGCGAAACGCGGATGGCGGCGCCGGTGGGGCAGGCGCGCACACAGGCCGGGCCGCCTTCCTGGCCCGAACACATGTCGCACTTGATCGCCTTCTTGGCCTTTTCGGCATAGGCGGGATCATGTTTCTTGGCCCATTTGTGGCTGGCTTCGCCGGGGCCAGGCCCGCTGCCGAACAGGAACCAGCTGAGCAGCCAGGGTTTCTTCGGCGGCGTCTTGTCGAGCCGGATCACGCCATAGGGGCAGTTGCGCTGGCAATTGCCGCAGCCGATGCAGGTTTCATCGATATAGACTTCGCCCGTCGGCCCGCGGTGGATGGCGTTGGGCGGGCAATCGGCCATGCAGTGCGGATGTTCGCAGTGGCGGCAGCTGGTCGGCACGTGCAGATGGGCATAGGTGCGCCCGGCCTCGCGATCCAGCCGCGACAGGCCGTCGTGCGTATCGGCGCAGGCCTTTTCGCAATTGTCGCAGCCAACGCAGAGTTTCTCATCGATCAGCAGCACATCGGTGGCTTCACCCACGCCCTGTTCAACGAGGAAATTGGCCACCCCGGTGTACATGTCGACGACGCCGGAGAAGCTGTCCTTCTTGGATTCGACGAAATTGTTGAGCTGGGTGCGGCTAGCCATTTCGCCGCGCAATTTGTCGAGCAATTGCGGCTTGGCGGCGAGCAGGGCGCGGAACGGTTCACCGGCGAGGCGGATCACGTCGCTCTTCACCGCGGCACGCACGGTGGCGGAACGCGCGCTGCCATCGATCACCGCCATTTCGCCGACATAGCTGCCGGCGGGCACATAGCTCAGGAACACCGGTTTGCCGCCGATGGACTTTTCCACCACCATCGATCCCGATCGGATGATGAAGATGTCGTCGCCAGTTTCGCCTTCCTTGATGATGGCCTGGCCGGCGCGGATGGTTTCCACCTTGGCGCCGGCGATCACGTCAACCAGATCGGCGGGCGCGAGCCCTGACTTGAAGATCTGCAGCAAGGTGCGTTCGGTGTTGATGCGGGTGATCTCGCGTGATGCCGATGGCACCTGGCTCATCAGTTTCAGCGCCGCGTTGCGGCTGATTTCGACCACGATGGTGTCGCGCGCTGCCTTGATGGTTGCCCCGCGCCGGCGACCGGAAATCAGGCCGACTTCGCCGAAGATCTGCCCGCTGCCGACGGCCACGGTGATCGACGGATCATTGGGGTTCACTTCCACCGCGACTTCACCATCGGCGATGCCGAACAGCGAGGAGCCCGGCGCGTTGCGTTCGAAGATGGTTTCCCCGGCGCGATACAGCTTCACGGCCGAATCCAGCATGAACTCGCGCATCTGCAGGCTGCTCATGCCGTTGAGGATCGAAACGCGATCCCGCAGATATTCCAGCCATTCGGCGACACTGCGCCTGCCGGGCAGGCCGGCGAATTTGGCTTCCAGGATGGGCTCGTCGGCGGGTTTCAGATCGAGATTGCCGTTGATGAACTCCACCACGTCGTGGCCCTGGTTCATGCAATGCTTGATCAGCGGATAGCCGGCCAAGGCGCCGACGACATAGATGCCCGGCGCGGTCGATTCGAAGGTGGCCGACAATTTGGGGAAGGCCAGCCGGTCGGCACTGGCAAATTCGATGCCGCAGCTTTCGACGAAGCCGCGCGGCGGTGCCGAACCGATGCGGGCGATGATCCGGTCGCAGCGCGCCCGCACTTCGCCGTCGCGGGTTTCCACCGTGATGAAACCGGGTTCCACCGCCGTGGTGTTGGATTCGGCCATGATGCTGATGCGGCCCGCATCGCGCGCTGCCAGCAGCGCCTTGACGTTGGCATCCTTGGCGGTGGGGAAATCGGCCGTGCGGTTGATCAGCGTGACCGTGTTGTTCTGCGCCGGATCGGCGCACAGGCCGAGCGCGTTTTCAATGCCGGCATCGCCGCCGCCGATCACGAAGATATGTTCATCGGTATATTCGGTGGGATCGTCGAGCTGATATTGGACATGGGGCAGGTTGCCGCCCGGGCAGCCCATCAGATTGGGATTGCCCTGGGTGCCGAGCGCCATGATCACAGCGTCGGCCATGATCTCCTCGCCATTGGTCAGCGTCAGGCGATAGGGCGGGGCGTTGCGCTGCAGTTCTGTCGTGCTGGTGGTGCCATCGCGGTTGCGGGTGGCCAGCTGCATGACAGAACCGGGGATGGCCGCGCCGGTGCCGACAATGCTTTTCACTTCGGCACCGTGCTTGACGTTCACACCGGCGGCGGCCGTCTGTTCGTTCCAGGTGCCCAGCACCACTTCGCGCTTGCCGGCTTCGAAATCCAGCGGCGATCGCAGCACCAGCTGTGACGGCGTTGCCATCACATGCTTGCCCTTCTGATATTTGTAGATCGTATCCGAAAGATGATCGGTCTTTTCGAGCAGGATGTGGCTCAGCCCCAACTTGGCAGCATGCGCCGCTGCCGAAAGCCCGGCAGGCCCCGAACCCACAATCGCGATGCGATACGTCGTCACAATGGCCTTGCCCCCCGGTGTCAGCCCCTCGATACAAAGCGTGTAGCAGTGCTTTGATTCCAGATAAATCCTAGCATCTTGATACGCATCGGCTAGAGCAAGAATGCAGGCAGATGCGTTATTTCGCCATTCTGCCACCGACAACCGCTGGAGATGACCTGCAGATGCTTGCCGAAATCGGCCATTTCGCCCTGATCCTCACCTTGCTGGTGGCCATTGCGCAGTCTGTCCTGCCAATGTTGGGCGCGATCCGCGGGGATGCGGCGCTGATGGCCTTCGGGCGCAGCGCGGCGGCCTTGCAGGCTTTGCTGATCGCCATCAGCTTTGGCTGTTTGATGACGTTGTTTGGCCAGGCCGATTTTTCCGTGAAGCTGGTCGCCAATCACAGCGCCCTGTCGCAGCCGCTGCCCTATCGGCTGGCGGCGACCTGGGGCAATCACGAAGGCTCTATGCTGCTGTGGGTGCTGGTGCTGTCCATCTACGGCGCCGGCATCGCCAAATTCGGTGACAATCTGCGCGCCACGCTGCAGGCCCGAATCCTCAGCATTCAGGCGATGATCAGCGTCGCCTTCCTCGCCTTCGCGCTGTTCACGTCCAACCCGTTCGAGCGCCTGTTCCCGGTGCCGCTGGATGGCGCGGAATTGAACCCGCTGCTGCAGGATCCCGGCCTCGTCTTCCATCCGCCGCTGCTTTACCTCGGCTATGTCGGCTTTTCCGTCACTTTCAGCTTTGCGGTTGCCGCGCTGCTCGAAGGCCGTGCCGATCCAGCCTGGGCGCGCTGGATGCGGCCGTGGGTGCTGGCGGCCTGGGTGCCGCTCACCATCGGCATCACGCTGGGCAGTTTCTGGGCCTATTATGAACTGGGCTGGGGCGGCTGGTGGTTCTGGGATCCGGTGGAAAATGCCAGCTTCATGCCGTGGCTGATCGGCACGGCGCTGCTGCATTCGGCCATCGTCACCGAAAAGCGCGGCAGCCTCGCCGGCTGGACCATTTTGCTCGCCATCCTCGCCTTCTCGCTCAGCCTCATCGGCACCTTCCTGGTCCGCTCCGGCATCCTCACCTCGGTGCATGCCTTTGCGGTCGATCCCGAACGCGGCGTGTTCATCCTGGCCATGATCATCGGTGCCACCGGAACGGCGCTGGCGCTGTTTGCCGCCCGCGCGCCGATGCTGCGTTCCGGCGCGCTGTTTGGCAGCGTCAGCCGTGAATCCGGGCTCACCTTCAACAATCTGCTGCTGATGGCGCTCACCGCCGTGGTGTTCCTGGGCACATTCTATCCCGTGATCATGGAAGCGGTGTCGCCCACCAACAAGATCTCGGTGGGACCGCCCTATTACAATCTCGTCTTCGTGCCGCTGGTGACGCCGTTGCTCATCCTCGTCACCATCGGGCCGATGCTGGCGTGGAAGCGCGATGATCTGGGCATATTGGGCAAGAAGCTGCTGCTGCCCGTGGCCATCGTGGCGGTGCTGCTGGCCGGGCTGGTGCTGGCCTTTGGCTGGCAACAGGTCACCGCCGCGCTGGGCCTCGCGCTTGGTGGCTGGCTGGTGCTGGGCGCGGCGCTCGTGCTGGTGCGGCGCTGGTGGGGGGCAGGCGGCTTTTCGTGGCGGCTGGTGCGCACCACGCCGGCGGCCACGGTTGGCCTTGTGCTGGCCCATGCCGGTCTGGGCTTCACCACCGCCGGCATCGCGACGATGACCAGCTTTGCCGCCGAAAAAATCCTGGTGATGCGCCCCGGCGAAACGGCCGTGGCCGGCCCGGTGAGCGTGACGATGCTCGGCGCCGAGGAAGTGGACGGCGCCAATTATCGCGCCCTGCGCGCCCGCTTCATGGTCAGCCAGAACGGCAGTGAACGCGCGCTGATCTCCGAACGCCGGCTCTACACCGTTTCAGGCAACCAGACGACGGAAGCCGGCATCGGCGTCTCGCCGCTGGGCAATCAATATGTCGCCATCGGCGATGTGCAAACCGATGCACGCGGGCAGGGCCTGGTGGTGCGCATCTACTGGCATCCACTCGTGGGCTGGATCTGGTTTGGCGGGCTCCTCATGGCGATGGGCGGCGCCGCCAGCCTTGCGGATCGCCGCTTCCGCATCGGGGCGCCGCAGGTGCGCTCACCCCTTGCGCCCACGCTGGTTCCGGCGGAATAAGCGGCCCATCATGAAGCGCCTGCTCTTCATCCTGCCGATCATTGCCTTTGCCGGCCTCGCGGCCTTCCTGGGCTTTGGCCTCACGCAGGACCCCAAGGAACTGCCAAGCCAGCTGATCGATCGGCCGCTGCCCGAATTCGCGCTGCCCGGCATCGTGGAGGGCGGCCCCGGCCTTGCCAGCGCCAGCTTCAAGGGCGAACCGCGGCTGCTCAACGTCTGGGCCAGCTGGTGCTCCGCCTGCCCGCAGGAACATCCCGTGCTGGAACGCATCGCCCAGGAAGGCTTCCCGGTTTACGGCATCGCCTGGAAAGACAAGCCGGAAGACAGCCGCGCCTTCCTTGCCCGTTATGGCGATCCCTATTCCGGCATGGGCAGCGATTTCCCCGGCCGCACCGCCATCGATCTGGGTGTCACTGGCGCGCCGGAAACCTTCGTGGTCGACAAGAAGGGCCGGGTGCGTTTCAAGCAGATCGGCCCGATCAGCCCGGAAGTGTGGGAAGGCCAGATCAGGCCGCTGATGCAGAAATTGCGGGCCGAAGCATGAAGCGCGCGCTCCTCGTTTTGGCGCTGATGCTGGCCACCCCCGTGGCGGCGGTGATGCCCGATGAAATGCTGCCCGATGCGGCACAGGAAGCCCGCGCCCGCGCCATTTCCAAGGATCTGCGCTGCGTTGTCTGCCAGAACCAATCCATCGACGACAGCGACGCGCCGCTGGCCCGCGATCTGCGGGTGCTGGTGCGCGAACAGATTTCCAAGGGCCGCAGCGACGCTGAAGTGCGCGATTATGTCGTGGCGCGGTACGGCAATTTCGTGCTGCTGAAACCACCGATGGAAGGCGATACGCTGCTGCTGTGGCTGGGGCCGTTCGCGATCCTGCTGCTCGGCGGCGCCGGCCTGATTTTCTGGCAACGGCGCAAGCCCGTTGCAACGCCTGATGCCGCCCCGCTCTCCGACGCTGAACGCGTCGAGCTTGACCGGCTTTCCAACTGAGACCATCATGACACTCTGGATCATCCTCACTGCGCTCACCGCGCTGGCTGCGGCTTGGCTCACCATCCCGCTGGTGCGCCGCCACGAAGCCCGGGTGGACGCCCGCGCCGCCACCATCGCCGTGCTGAAGGATCAATTGGCCGATGTGGATGTGCAGCTGGCCACCGGCAGCATCCAGCCCGGTGAAGCCGAAGGGCTTCGCAACGAAATCCGCCGCCGCCTGCTGGCCGCCGGCCATATCCCGGCCGAGCTTGATCGCACCATGGGCCAGAAATCGCTCTCCGGCCTGGCGCTGGGCCTGGCCGCCATGGTCGCCGTGGCCGGCGCCGCGCTCTATGCCAGCATGGGCCAGCCCGAAATGGCGGGTGCCGCTGCACCTGCCGGCGCGCCCCCTGCAGCGCCTGCCGCCCCGGTGCCCGATGCCGCCGCGCAGGGCGAGGTGAACCAGCTCATCGCCGGCCTTGAACAGAAAGTGCAGGCCAACGGCAGCGATCCGGAAGGCTGGCGCATGCTGGGCTGGAGCTATTTCCAGACCGGCCGCTATGCCGATGCGGCCAAGGCCTATGCCAAGGCCATCGCGCTGAAGCCCGATGGCGAAGGCTATCAATCCGCCTATGGCGAGGCGCTGGTGCAGGAAGCCGGCGGCCAGATCACGCCGGCCGCGGCCGCCGCCTTTGAAAAGGCCGCCGCGCAGGACGGCGCCGATGCGCGCGCCCGCTATTTCCTGGCCGTGCGCAAATCGGAAACCGGCGATCGCAAGGGCGCCATCGAGGATATGCTGCGCCTGGTGGCGGATTCGCCTGCCGATGCGCCGTGGCTGCCGCAGCTGCGGCAGGTGATCCAGCAGACGGCACAGGCCGCCGGCATCGACATTGCCGCACGGCTGGCCGCCACCAAGCCGGTGGGCAATGCCGCCGTGCCCGGCCTGCCGCCGCCTGTTGCGGCTGCCGCTGCTGCCAATGCCGCTGCACCTGCCGGCGTGATGCCCAGCCCCAGCCGCGAACAGGTTCAGGCCGCGCAAGCGATGAACCCGGCGGATCGTCAGGCGATGATCCGTTCGATGGTTGATGGTCTTGCCGAAAAGCTGAAAGCCAATCCCAGGGACGAAGGCGGCTGGCTGCGCCTGATGCGCGCGCGGCAGGTGCTGGGCGATGCGGCGGCGGCCAAGACGGCGCGCGATCAGGCGCTGGCCGCCTTTGCCGGCGATGCCGGCGCGCAAGGGCGCATCAGGGCAGCGGCGGCGGAGATGGGGCTCTAACCCTTCACCTCTCCCCGCCGGGGAGAGGTCGACTCGCGCGGAACGCGCGGCGGGAGAGGGGCGTCTCATCCAGCAGCAGAGCCCCTCTCCCGGGCCGCCCTGCGGGCGTCTCTCGACCTCTCCCCGGCGGGGAGAGGTGATCATGTTTCCAGCAATGCCCCCAGCAGCGGATTGGGAAACCGCCGCCGCTGGGTGATGGCGTGGAATTCCTCGGTCAGGCCGGGGATGGTGAACACTTCCACCAGCGTGCCCGCCGCCAGTTCGTCCTTCACCACGATCGGCGGCACCAGGGTGAGCGCATCGGATGACCGGGCGAGCAGGCGCAGCATCGCCATATCGTCCACTTCCGCCAGGATGATCGGCTGGATGCCGGCCTGATCCAGCAGCTGATCGAACCCGGTGCGGATATCGAGGCCCTTGGCCGGCAGCAGCACCGGCAGCTTGGCGAGATCCTGCGGAAAGCGCAGCGGGCGGTGCAGCAGGCCGGGCGGGCCGACCAGGCCCACCGGCTGCTGGGCGATGCGGCGTGAGATGATATCGGGCGCGACGGCACCGCCCAACACGCGTGGCGGCTGGTTGGCCAGCACCACGTCCAGCTCATGCGCTTCCAGCTGCGCCAGCAGGTCTTTCAGCGTGCCGGACACCATGATCAGTTCAACATCGCGGCGGCCGATCAGCGGCGCGATGAATTCGGCCTGGAAATTGCGCGACAGCGTGGGCAGGGCGCCGATGCGCAGCACCTGCTGATCCAGCCGCACCCGCCCGGCCAGCGTTGATTGCAGCGCATCGCCGGCGGCAAACACCGTATCGGCATAATCGAGCGCGATTTTCCCGGCCTCCGTCAATACCATGCGCCGCGCTTCCCGTTCGAACAGGGCGTGGCCCAGCTGCGCTTCCAGCGCCTTCAACTGCACCGAAAGCGCTGATTGCGACAGATTCAGCTGCTGCGCCGCGCGGGTCAGGCTGCCGGCGTGGGCGACCGCATGGAAATAGCGCAGGTGGTTGTAGTTGAGCGCCGCCATGATCTGTCTTTCACCAAAACGAACGATAAAACGCAATATATCTATTTTACGGGGGCATCGCCAGCGCATAGATGGCGGGTCGTATCCTTGATTGTGGAGCGACACGGATGACGACAACCCCCCTGATGTGGCTGATGCTGGCCGGGCCTGCGGCGCTGCTGGCGCTGGCACTGCTGCCCGCCGGCAATCCCCGGCGGCTGGCCGCCCTTGCCCGTGGCGGCGCGCTGATCAGCTTTGCGACGGCCACCTTTGGGGCGCTGCTGGTGGCGCTGGGCGGCCCGTTGGCGACCCCGGCGCTGCCCGGTTTCAGCATCCTGTTCGATGCGCTCACCGCCGTGATGTTCCTGTTGGTCAGCTTCGTCGGCAGCATCGTCGTGCATTTCGCGCGCAACTACATGGCCGGCGATCCCGGCCACGCCCGCTTCACCCGGTTGCTCAGCGTCACCCTGGCCAGCGTGCTGCTGTTGATCCTGTCGGGTAACATGGCCATGTTCCTCGCCGCCTGGGTGGCGACCTCCGTGGGCCTCAACCAGCTGTTGGTCTTCTACAGCGACCGGCCGGCGGCAATCCTGGCGGCGCGCAAGAAGTTCATCGCCAGCCGGCTGGGTGATCTTTGCCTCGCCATTGCCATCTTCATGATCTGGCAGGTCACCGGTGCGCTGGACTTCAGCAGCGTGTTTGCGGCGCTCAAGGCCATCGCGGCCAGCGGAGATACCCCGGCCAGCCTGACCATCGCCGCCGTGCTCATCGCAGCCGCGGCCCTGCTGAAATCCGCCCAGTTCCCGCTGCACGGCTGGATCACCGAAGTGATGGAAACCCCCACGCCGGTTTCCGCCCTGCTGCATGCCGGCATCATCAACGCCGGCGGTTTCCTGGCACTGCGCTTCTCGCCGCTGCTGCAGCTGTCCACCCCGTCGATGGATCTGCTGCTGATTGTTGGCGGCTTCACGGCGCTGTTTGCCAGCGTGGTGATGCTCACCCAGAATGCCATCAAGGTGGCGCTGGCCTGGTCCACCATCGCGCAGATGGGCTTCATGCTGTTGCAATGCGGGCTGGGGGCTTGGGCACCGGCGCTGCTGCACATCGTGGCCCACTCGCTCTACAAGGCGCACGCCTTCCTGTCGTCGGGCAGCGTGATCGATATTGCGCGGGCCAGCTGGTCGCCCAGCCCCGGCGGTGCGCCGCACCCGGCGCGGCTCGGCCTGGCGGTGGCCGGTGTGCTGGCCGGTGTTGGCATCGTCGGCACGCTGTCGGGCTTCGAACTGGCCCGCGAACCCGGCCTGTTCGCGCTCGGCGCCATCCTTCTGATGGGCCTCACCCATTATATCGCCCAGTCGATCGACACGCGGCCCACCGGCTTCGTCATCGCCCGCACCATCGTGGGCGCCGCTGCGGTTGCTGGCCTGTGGTTTGCCCTGCAATCAGGCATGGCCACGTTGATGGCCGGCACCCTGCCGGAAGGCGCAAACCGCACCGATCTGGTAGCGCTGGTGGCGATCTTCGCGGTGGTGGCGGGCTTTGCCCTGCTCACCATCGGCCAGGCCAGCTTCATCACGGCCAAACCCGGCGGCGCAACGCCTTCATGGGCCCGTGCCTTCTACGTCCATGCCCATAACGGGCTGTACGTGAACGCGCTCGCCAACCGGCTGGTGCTGCGCTGGTGGCCGACCGGCCTCCACGTGCGCCGCTGAGCCCCTCCCTTTTCGCGAAAGGTCCCCCCATGACGACCGACACCCTCGCCCCCGAAGCCGCCACCGCTCCGGCCCCCACCGCGCTGGAATCCGCCATCGCGGAAGCCTGCCAGCGCATCGCGCCGCTGTGGCCGCTGAAGCATTTCGTCGCCGTGAACCCCTTCCTTGGCTTCACCGGGCAAAGCTTTGCCGCCACCACCGCCACCCTGCGCCGCGTCGCCAAGGTGGACATGCTGATGCCGCGCAGCTTCTACCGCGAAGCACTGGCCGGCGGCATCATCACCGATGATCACATCGCCGCCGCGCTGGCCCGCGCCCCCGGCAATGCCGCCGTGCCGGCTGATGTGGCGCTGGCCAAGGCCGCCCTGGCCCGCGATCCGGCCGCGCGCGCCAATGGCCCCGCGGTGGTCGCCACCATCGCCGAAGTGCTGGACAGGCTTTCCGCCGGCGATCGCCAGGCCAGCCGCACCGCCTTCATGGTCGATGAAATCTCGCGCTGGTGTGCGGCGTATTTTGATGAAGGCCAGGCCAGCTGGCAGATGCCGGTGCGGCACCTGCAACCCTGGGCGGCGTGGCGCGAAACCATGCGCCATGATCGCAATGCCGAAGCACTGGGCGTGAAGGATTTCCGCCGCATCATCGCCGATCTGCCTGCCGATCCGCTGGCGGCCATCGGCCTGATCGTCGAAGCCATCGGCATCCCCGAACGCGCTGCGGCCGATTATCTGCACCGTGCGCTGTTCGATATCGGCGGCTGGGCGGCCTATGTGCGCTATCTGGTGTGGGATAACGGCCTTTATGGCCGCGCAGACAATCGCCTGATCGAGCTGCTCGCCATCCGCATGGCCTGGGGCTATGCCCTGTTCCGCCAGCGCACCGATGCGCAATTCCAGGCCGCCTGGGCCGCCGAAATGCGCCAGGCGGCGGAATTGCCCGATGATGCCGGGCTTTCGGCTGATCCGGAACTCGCCGTCGATCTGCTGTTCCAGGATGCCTATGAAATCGCCTGGCAGCGCCAGTTGCTGGCCAAGCTGGCCCGCGAAGAACAGGCACCGCAGCCGTTCCAGATGCCGCGCCAGCCCGGTCGCAAGCCCCTGCAGGCTGCCTTCTGCATCGATGTCCGCTCCGAAGTCTATCGCCGCGCGCTCGAACAGGTGGTGCCGGCGTGCGAAACCATCGGCTTTGCCGGCTTCTTCGGTTATCCGATCGAATATATCCCCATCGGCCGCGAAACCGGCGGCGCGCACTGCCCGGTTCTGCTCACCCCGGCGTTCACCATCACCGAAATGGTCAATGGTGCCTCGGCGGATGAGGAAACCGAAGTGCTGGGCCTGCGCCTGCTGCGCCGCCGTGCCGCCAAGGCGTGGAAAAGCTTCAAGCAATCCGCCGTTTCCAGCTTCAGTTTCGTCGAAGCCATGGGCCTGGCCTTTGCGCCCAAGCTGGTCGGCGATGCGCTCGGCCTCACCCGCACTGTCTCCGATCCCAACACCGATGGGCTTGATGGCGCGGTGATCGGCAAACTCGGCCCCCGCCTCGATCCGCGCATGGTGGGCGGCCGCATGACCGGCCTCACCGCCGATCAGCGGCTGAACCAGGCCGAAGCCGTGCTGAAGGGCATGAGCCTGACGCGCGATTTCGCCCGCCTCGTGCTGCTCGCCGGCCACGGCAGCACCACGGCCAACAATCCGCACGCCTCTGGCCTTGATTGCGGCGCCTGCGGTGGCCACACCGGCGAAGCCAGCGCGCGCATCGCCGCCGATATCCTCAACGATCCGGCGGTGCGCATCGGCCTGCGCAGCCGTGGCATCAATATCCCTGATGATACGTGCTTCCTCGGCGCCCTGCACGATACCACCACCGATCAGATCATCATCTTTGATCGTGATCGCGTGCCGGCGGCGCTGCGTGGTGAATTGTCCGAACTCGATGGCTGGCTTGATCGCGCCTCAACCCTGGCCCGCCGCGAACGCTCCCGCTTCCTGGCGCTGGACGATCCGCAGCGCGATATCGATGCCCAAGTGCTGCGCCGCAGCCGCGATTGGGCGCAGGTGCGGCCCGAATGGGGCCTCGCCGGCAACGGCGCCTTCATCGCCGCCCCGCGGGAACGCACACTCGGCATCGATCTGGGCGGCCGCAGCTTCCTGCACAATTATGATTGGAAACAGGATGAAGGCTTTGGCGTCCTCAAACTGATCATGACCGCGCCGATGGTTGTGGCCAGCTGGATCAACCTGCAATATTACGGCTCCACCGTGAACAACCGCGTGTGGGGCGCCGGCAACAAGGTCCTCCACAACGTGGTCGGCACCCTGGGCGTGCTGGAAGGCAACGCCGGCGACCTCAAAACCGGCCTCGCCTGGCAATCCGTGCACGACGGCGAACGGCTGATGCACGAACCCCTGCGACTCAACGTCTTCATCGAAGCGCCCCTCGCCGCGATCAGCGAGATCATACTGGCCCACACGATGGTGCAGGATCTGGTGGACAACCAATGGCTCCACCTCTGGGCCCTGGACGACACCGGCCGCGTGGCGCACCGCTATGCGCGGGATGGGGAGTGGGTGGCGGTGTAAACGGGCACGCCGCCGCTGCGCGCGCCCACTGCGTCAAAGGGGCAGCAAGGCATCGACCAACCGCTCGATGGTCTCAGCGATGCCATCGGCCTCCAGCGCATGCCGGATCAGGCGGCGCTTGGTGGTAAAGTGCGCTTCGGCGGGCAATTCTACGCGCGCCGCAACGCCGGCTGCGTGCAGCGCTGCTGCGGCAAGATCGCCATGCAGCGCCTCGGCAGCATCATATTCGGGGATTGGCAGCGTCCACACCAGATTGTCGAAGTGGCGAGGATCACGCTGTCCAACAGGTTGAAGCTCTTGGACACGTGCAAGAACAATTGATGCATTGAGCACTGCACAGATATACGCTGCTTCCTCCATTGATGTGGCAGTAGCCCAATTGGCTTGTGTATCGATAATCACGTCGTCGTCGACAATCCAGCAAGCACTTAATCTCGTCCCAGATTTTGAATAGGCTACACGGATCGGTGAACGAATGGATTGCAGAGTCAGTTTCTGTAGATGGTTGACTGCTTCTGAGAGTGATACGCGTGGTGCGCCGTCTGCCCCTCTATTACTGTTTTCGTTCCACTTCGCTTCTGCGTCCCGCAGCCATGCCGCTAGTCCTCGGTGGCCATTCAGATCGGCATTCACGGAACTGATCATTCGACCAGCAGCCATCGGGACAATGCCTGTTGCGAGACCAAGCATACAAAATGGTGCTATTGACTCGCCCAGTGCAATGCGGCGCACAAATTCGCGCTCAACGGGCCCTTCGGGCGGTTCCACCGTCGTCCACGGCCGCTTGTCGAGCGCGCTGACGCGACCTCGAAGTCGGGGAGCGTCGCGGCGGCTCTGCAGGCGGCCAGATGCAACATGCTCGACAAGGAAAAACCTCCGCGGACTAAAACTGGCCCCCTGCCGGAAGCGTCGGCGGTAGGGCGAAGCGGCAATCAGTGTGCGCGGCCTGGGCCACGCAGCGCGTACATGCGCCAGCGCTTCGGCCGCTTCGGCCTCACTGGCATCGCGTCGAGGCAGGATGCCCATCCAGCGGTCAAACTCTGCCGGCGGCAATTCTGTCCGGTCGCGGCGCCCGAACAGCACGCAGGTGCTGGTCGTGCTGCTGCCTGATTGTGCGCCGAAAATCGGCCACACCCGCTCCAGCCCCCAGCCGCCGGTTATTGCGATTTGCACCCGTTCCATGCTGCCGTCGCGCATCGCGGCGAACACCGGCGCATTCAGCGCGGCATAGGGCAAGACCAGCGCCAGCGTGCCGCCATCCCGCAGATAGCGTTCGGCACCGCGCGCCCAGAACAGCGCAAACATGTCCTGGTGGGTCGCCAGGCTGCCGCCAACCCAGAGATTATAGCTTTGCAGTGCGTCGCGCACCTTGTCTTTCATATCGGCGCTCAGGTGGCGGTAAACGATCCACGGCGGATTGCCGATCAGCACATCGGCGCGATTTTCCGGATGTGACAGCCAGACCGGGCGCAACAGATTGCGCAGAACAAACGTCCAGATGTGATTGCGCCCATCCAGATAGAGCTGCTTGAGTTGGGCAAAGGTTCGGGCGAGCAGGGCTGCATCTTCGGCGGTGGCACCGGCACGCGTAATGGCATCGCGGATCATGTCAGGCTCGGCCAGCGTGCCCAGCCCGCGATTGAGTTCGTCGAGTGCGCGTTCGAACAATATCTGGTCGCTGGCCAGGCCTGCGGGAATGCGCAGCGGCGGATCGTTGGGCGGCACGTCCACCAGCACTTCGGCTGATGCGCCGAGCGGGCGAAGATTCCACTGCATCGAATCGCCCATGTAAACCGGCACGCTGAGCGTTGGCGGGCGATCCTGCACCAGATCGCCAAGCGCCAGTAGCCAGGTGACCCGCGCCAGCGCGACGGCAACCGGATGCACATCGATCCCGAAAACCCGGTCTGCACAGGTGGCAACGATCTGGGCCGGCGGCAGGCCGGCGTCCCGCCCTACGGCGATCAGGCGGCGGATGGCATGGAACAGAAAGGTTCCCGATCCGCACGAGGGGTCGAGCACGCGCTGTTCCAGCGGGCGCGGGATCGCTGCTGCAACGACACGCGCCGCAAGCCAATCGGGCGTGTAATATTCGCCGAGATCGTGGCGCTCATCAGGATCGATCAGGCTTTCATACAGGCTTTTGAGCACATCGACTTCAACATCGCGCAGGCGAAAGCGCACGGTTTCTGCTGCGAGCGAACGCACAAGATCATCGCCGCCATCGGCCAGCAGCGGCCAATCGAAAAAATCGGCTTCGACCGCGCCGATGATGCCTTCGTTCGACAGCAAGCGGCCCGACAGCAGATCCGCTGGATCGTCCACCGCCAGATCGAGCACCCGCGCGGCAATCGCCTTCACCAGGATTGTCAGATAGGTGTGTTGAAGGAACAGGGCGTCGCTGCCGACATCGTCGCCATAAACCTGCCGCAGCAAGCCATCCCACAAATCGCGTTTCAGCCGCACTTCGGGATGATCGCCAACAGCGGCCCAAAGCTGCCGCAATGCCGACTGTGCGCGGCCAAAGGCGAGGCTGTGCCGGCCGAAGGCAAGGGCGACTGCGACGGGAGTTGGCATGACATCCGGCACAGGTGCCAGCAGCGGCTCCAGCCAGCTCAGCAGCCGTTCGGGATAATCGACCTCCACCTCGTAGCGGCCGATTAGCGCGAGCGTGCTATTGTCGAGCGTGTAGGCCAGCAGGGTGGCGCCGTCAGTGGCCAGACCTACAGTGGTGCGGCCCGGCGCACTGCGGCGGCTGGCGTCAACCAGATAATCGGGCATGCGGGCGAGGACATCGCGCTCCTCGCGGCGCAGATCGCTTTTGAGCTCGATGACGGTGGCGCCCCAGGCCACATCGATCCGGCCGCTGTTGTCGACAAGATAGCGTTCGTGTTCCAGTTCGCTGAAGGCGGCTCCAAAGCCCTCTCGCAGCAATTCGGTCACAAGCCCGCGCAACGCTTCATGGCGTGGTCGTGAAGCCATAGAACGGACGATTTCGGGGAGCCGTTCCGCGCGCCAACCGTTGTTCACAATTCCCTCTCGCTTGATGGCTCAACCGTTGCCGCTGCGTGCGCAGCAGCGTAAGCTGGTAACATGAAACACGCCCAAGCCGACTTGTTCGCGCAAGACGATGCCGAACGCAACCAATTGTCAGACCAACAACGATTGGCAATCAGGTCTCGCCTGGAAGCAAAGCTGGCTCAGCTTGAAGCGGCGGAACGTTTCTTTTGGGTCAATCCGCTTGACGCTGTGCACGAGGAGAATCGTTTTCAACGTGACGCGGAAAAGCTGGGTGAGGAAGGGGCCGTGCTGTGGGCGCGGTTCGACAAGGAGATGGATCGGCTTCACGAGGCACAATAATCCACGAATGCTCAACCAAACAGCCGGGGATCATCCACCCCAACTCCGCCATCGCGCGCCCACCCCAAACAAACGGGTGCAGGGGTCACCCCTGCCCGCCGGAGGCCCCTCTTCCCTTCCGCCCTCCACGCAGCCATGATGCGCCCGCATGACAACGCCCCCCGCCACTGAACCCCATCATCTCCCTGGCCATGGCCCCGGCCCGGATGACAGTGGCCGCTGGTTCCGGCGCACGTTGGCGGTGATGGCGGGCATCGCGGTGGCGGTGGCGGTGTGGCAGTTGCAGCAGTTGGTGCTGGTGTTGTTTGCCAGTGCGTTGGTGGGGTTGATGCTCAGTGATTTTGCGGCGTTGTTGCAGCGGCGGTTGCGGCTGCCGTTTGCGCTGGCGATTGCGGCGGCGATCCTGATCCCGCTTGCGGCGTTGGCCACCATTTTCGGCTTGTTCGGTTCCATGATGGTGGAACAGTTCATCATCTTGTCCCAACGGTTTCCGGCGGCGCTGGCGCAGGTGGAAAGCTGGGTGCGCAGCTATGCCATTGGGGATGATCTGATTTCCCAGCTGACCAATTATGCGCCCAAGATGGAACAGGTGGTGGGCATCGTGCAGGCGACGCTGGCCAATGTTGGATCGGCGATCACCGGCTTTGCCGTCGTGCTGGTTGCGGCACTGTATCTGGCGGCGCAACCGCGGCTGTATATCGATGGCTTGATTGCCATGCTGCCATCGGAATCGCGGGTGCGGGCCGGTGAAACCGTGGCGGCGGTGCGGGAATCGCTCACCGCCTGGTTGAAGGGGCAGGCGATTGGCATGGCGTTTGTGGCGGTGGGCACCTCGCTGGGCCTGTGGCTGGTGGGCTTGCCGTCGCCGCTGGCCATCGGGCTGGTGGCCGGGCTGTGTGAATTCGTGCCCTATCTGGGCGTGATCCTGGTGGCGGCGCCCACGGTGATCCTGGGTTTTGGCCAGGGGCCGGATACCGGCATTTTCACCATCATCGCGCTGGTGGTGGTGCAGCAGTTGCAGGGCAATGTGGTGATGCCGATCGCGCAGAGCACCTTTGGCGATCTGCCGCCGGTGCTCACCATCTTCAGCCTGATAGCCGCCGGCACCTTGCTGGGGCCGTTGGGCGTGGTGCTGGCCGTGCCGCTCACGGTGGTGGGCATGGCGTTGTTGAAGGTGCGATTGACGCGGTTGGGGCGGAGTTCGCCGCTCACGGGCGGTTGAGGGCTTGCGACTCCGCCAGCGCCGTGGTGAAGACCGGCGCACATCATGCCTGAACCAACTGCTCCCCATCCGGCTTTCCTGCTGATCGATCGCACCGCCGTGCTGTTTTGCGGCCTGGCGGCGGGCGTTGCCATTGGCCTGGCCTTTGCGCCGCAATTGAGCGCCTGGATGGCTGAAGGGCCGGCCGTGGCGGTGGCGGCCGCTGCGCCGGCGCAGGCGGTGGATGCCGATGGCCTGCCGCAGGCCGTGGCGGCCCCGGCCGATGTGCCGGCCGGCCTGGCCCGTGCCGTTGCCGAAAAGCGCGCGTTCCGCATCGGTGTGTTTGGCGACAGTTTTGGCGATGGCCTGTGGGCGGCGTTGTATAACCAGTTGCCGCGCCGCGAGGCCTTCCAGGTGCTGCGTTTTGCCGAGCAGGCCACCGGCTTTACCCGCTATGCCCAGAACAATCTGGAAGACAAATTGGCGGCGCAACTGGCCGAAGGCCCGGTGGACGTGGCGGTGATCAGTTTCGGCGCCAACGACACCCAGGGCATTTATGTGAATGGCAAGGTGGCGCCCTTGCTCTCTGCGCGCTGGAAGGCCGAGATTGCGACGCGCATCACCCGGTATGTGAAGGCCCTGCAGGCTCAGGGCGCCACCGTGGTGTGGGTGGGCCTGCCGGTGATGCGCGATCCGAAATATGATGCCCAGGTGCAGGGGATGAACGCGTTTTACGCGGCGTTGATGGCCGATCTGGACGTGCCGTTCATCGACACGCGGGCGGCGGCGGTGGATGGGCAGGGCCGCTATGCCTCGCACCTGCCGGGCAAGGATGGTGTGCCGTGGCTGGTGCGCGCCGGCGATGGCATTCACATGAGCATGAAGGGCTATCGCCTGCTCACCGATTCACTGGCCATGCGCCTGCGCGCCTGGGGGCAGGCCGCCCGCGCCGGCAAGCCGGTTACGGCGGATCTGGTGCCGCCGCCGGCCAAGATCGCTCCGGCAGCGACGCCCGAATCCGCGACGGACACCGCCGGCAGCGAACCGCCAGCAGAAACAGCCGCGCCGCCAGCCGAAACCGCCGCGCCGGCACCGGCCGATCAGCCGCCGGCAGCAGTTCCAGCCGATTTGCTGCCGCCGCAGCCCGCCCCGGCAACGGAGCCGCCGCCGCCCGAACCCAAGGCGTGATGGGCGTGCTGGCGCCTCTGTTGCTGGCGGCCGCGCCGTGCCTTGCGGCGCTGTGCGGGGCGGAGCATCTGGCCGGTGTGCCGCTGACGGCGGCACAGATGCCCACGGATCGCCCGGTGCACATCGTGCAGATCGGCGATTCCCACACGGCGGGCGATGCCATCACCGGCGCCCTGCGCGAGGCATTGCAGGCGCGGCTGGGCAATGGCGGGCGCGGCCTGATGCCGGCCGGGCGCCCGCATGCCGGGGTGCGTCTGCGCGGTGTTTCGGTAGCAATGTCAGGTGCTTGGAACGCACGCGGCCTGTTCGGCAGCGGCGCCGCGGAGCCCTGGCCGCCGCGCGGCATCACCGGCTATACCGTCACCAGTCGCACGCCCGGTGCCGCGCTGTCGCTTGCCGCCGATGCCAGTTTCACCGCCTTCGGCGTGTGTGTCGCTGCGGGCAGCGACGGTCCGCGCCTCTATCTCACCCTGGGCACCGATACGCAGGAACTGGCCTTTGCCGGTGATGGCCCGCAGTGCCGGCGCATCGTGCCAGCCGCCGCCACCGACAGCGCCCGGCTGGAACTGGTGGCGGGCGAAGCGATCATTACTGGCTGGTGGCTGGAACGACCGGCCGGCGTCATCGTCTCCAATCTGGGGGTGCCAGGATCGCAGCTGCAATTCCTTGGCCGCGCTGATGATGCCACTATTGCGGCGCAATTTCAGGCGCTTCCGGCCGATCTCATCATCCTGGCCTTTGGCACCAATGAAGGTTTTGCGCCCTTCTTCGATCCCACGCGCCTGGAAAGCCAGATTCGCGAACAGGTGGCGCGCATCCGGCGGCTGGCCGGGCCAGTGCCGATCCTGCTGCTCGGCCCGCCCGATGCCGCCAGCCGCAACACGGAGCTGCGCAACAATGTGGTGGGCGGTGCGCCGGCTGCAGAGGATTGCAACCGGGCGATCCAGGCCACGCCGGGGCGCCTGCCAGTGGACGGGATCGACATCCCGCTATGGAACGACGAAGGCGGCACGTTGGCGCCAGATCCGGTCACCCTGTCTGGCCCGATGCCGCGTGCCGTCCGGCTCGGTCTGCCGCTGTTCAACCCGCCGGCCCTGGCTGCGGCCAGCGCAGTGCAGCGCCGGGTGGCGGCCGATCTTGGCATCGCCTTCTGGGATTGGCGGGCGCGGCAGGGCGGGGCCTGTTCGGCGGTGCGCTGGATGCAGGCCGGGCTGATGGGGCCGGATTTCATCCATTATTCCCCGGCCGGCGGCGCCGAAGTGGCCCGGCTGTTGTTGGCCGATCTGGATGCTGCACGGGTGGGTGGGCTGCACTGATGCTGTTTCCCACGCTGGATTTTGGCTTGTTCTTCCTGCCGGTGCTGCTCATCGTCTGGACGGTAGGGCTGGCATCGAACGAATGGCGCAAGATCATCCTGCTATTGGCCAGCTGGGTGTTCTATGGGTTTTGGGATTGGCGCTTCGTGGCGCTGCTCATCGCCTCGGCCGCGATCAACTGGAGCTGCGCCCGCGCCATTCAGACCCGGCTGGACGATGGCCGCAGCGCGCAGCCCTGGTTGGGCATTGGCGTGGCGGCCAATCTCGCCATTTTGGGCTTCTTCAAATATTTCGGCTTCTTCCTTGAACAGTTGGCGCCCATCCTTGCTCGCGCCGGCTGGGCGCGCGATCTGCCGGTGCTGGAAATCATCCTGCCGGTTGGCATCAGCTTTTTCACCTTCCAGGGCATGAGCTATCTGATCGATATCGCCCGCCGCCAGACGGCACCGGCCAGCTTCCTCGACCTCACGCTGCTGATGAGCTTCTTCCCCCACCTTGTCGCCGGGCCGATCGTGCGCGCCAGCCATCTGGTGCCGCAGTTCAAGGCCGTGCCAAGGCTCACCCGCGGCATGGTGGCGACCGCGCTGATCCTGATCTGCTGGGGACTGTTCAAGAAGACAGTGGTGGCCAGCGAACTCGCCACGGGGCTGGTAGACAAGACCTTCTTCGATCCTTCGGCGCAAACCGGGCTTGATCTCGCGCTGGGTGCCTATGGCTATGCCGTGCAGATCTACTGCGATTTCTCGGCCTATTCCGACATGGCGGTGGGGCTGGCGGCGCTGCTCGGCTATCGCTTCCCACGCAATTTCGATCAGCCCTATCGTTCGGCATCCTTGCAGGAGTTCTGGCGCCGCTGGCATATCTCGCTGTCGAGCTGGCTGCGCGACTATCTCTACATCAGCCTGGGCGGTAATCGCGGCGGCGTTTGGTTCATCTGCCGCAATCTGATGATCACCATGCTGCTGGGCGGCTTCTGGCATGGCGCCAAATGGACCTTCCTGATCTGGGGCGCGTTGCACGGCGGCGTGCTGGCGATCGAGCGACTGTGGCGCGAATGGCGGCCCGAAGGCTTCCCGGCGCTGCCCAAGCCCATCGCCATCCTGATCATCTTCCACATCGTGGTGGCCGGCTGGATCTTCTTCCGTGCCGACACGCTGGAAGGCGCGCTGGCCTATTTCACCCAGCTGTGGGCCTTCCGCCCTGGCCTGGCGCTGGCCAGCCCGCTGCTGTGCGGAATGATTGTGTTCGGCCTGGCCATCCATTTCACGCCGCCCACGCTGCTGCCAACAATGGCCCGGCGCGTGGCGGCTTGGCCGGCGCCGGTGCTGGGGCTGGCGGTGGGGCTGGCGATCTTGCTCACTGATGCGATGCGCTTCGAAGGTGTCGCTGCCTTCATCTATTATCAGTTCTGAAGGGCGATCATGGCCGACCAGTTTGACTCACCGGTGGATGTCGAAGCGGACGAGCAGGGCTTGTCCGGCCTCGCGCAGATGGCTGTGGCCGTGGGTATCGCCGTGTTCACGCTGGCCATGCTCAACGCCCACGCGTTCGCGGCCTGGGCTGATGGGCTGGAACCAGGCGCCCGCTCGGCCCGCATAAGTGCTGTCGCCCATGGCCTTGCAGATCAGACCGCCACGCGCGGCCTTGATGGCCCGCGCGCGGCGCTGAAGCAGCGGTGGGATCGGGTGAAGGCAGCGCGCTGGCCCGATCTGGCCAACGGCGATCGCTCTCAACGATAGAAGTCGTGATCGTCGAGCCGCGCCACCTTGGTGCGGCTGCGGAAAAAGCGATCCGGCTTGGCCCAGTTGGCGTGGAAATACAGCGCTCCCTTCGACCAGTCGCGGGCTTCGCCGGCCAGCACGTCGCGGGCCACGTCCACCGCTTCGACCCAGCCATCACTGGTGCGATCCGGGTGATAGCGATCGATGCGGAAGAACTGGCCAGGCTGCTTGGCCACGGCGCAGACATTGTCGCCAAAGCCCTGCTTCACCCGGTTCACCATCACATGCGCCACGGCAATCTTGCCTTCACGCGGTTGGTTGCCAGCTTCGTGATGGACAACCTTGGCCACGCAATTGACGTGGCGCTCATTCAATTTGGGCTGCTCCGGCTCAGCATCCACCAGCGCCATTTGGGCGGGGGCAACAGGCTGCACAGCAGCCTGTGATTCCGGAGTCTGGGCGGCGACATGGCCCAAGGCCAGGCCAGAGGCCAGTAACACGGCTGCAGCAGCAGCCTGCATCTGAAGACGCGGAGTGAATTTCACATTCATTGCCGAACTTGCGCCCCTACGGCAGTTGGCGGCGAAAAACGAGAGGCCACCAACGCGACAGACACGACCTGCAGGATGTGCCGCAAACGCCGGCGCATTTCTGCCCAAAATCAGGCAGCCGGATAGGGCAGCCGTTCATCTTTCGTCAAGTTATTGGCGACGAGTTGCGCCATGAAGGCGACCAACTGAATAGCTCAACCGGCCTTTGCCGGCACCTTGGCCTGACAATTCATGCACAGAACCCGGCCGTTGAACCGTTCGTGATTCTTGCGGCAATAGGTCTTTACGCCGCTGCTTAATGCCGCCTGGCAATCATCGCACTGTCCCGCTGGCGGGCGAGGCGCAGCCATGGCTGGCACTGGGGTTGAGGGTGGCGCCGGGTGCAACTGCACAACTTTGGGCGCTGCAGGGGCTTGCGGCACTGGCGGCGCGCTCAATCGGAACCGGCGTTCCCAATCAAACTCGATCGGTCGATGCATGTCGACTATGGCTTTGCCCATTGCCATCAGCGTGTCCTGGCTGACCAGCTTGGCGATATCGAGGGCATTGCCACTGTCGTTGACCCGCTGGATATGGGCGAACAGCTGATCGGTGCGGATCAGGCTTTCGATGCCAGCCACGGGGGTTTTCGGCCGCGTGATGCGACCTTCTGCGATCAACACCAGATTGCGGAGCTTGGGCTTCAGCGTAAACCCCATGCGCTTGGGCAGAGGTATTGCGCCGCTGGCGAACAGGCGATCCAGCATCCTCACGTGGCGGCGGTTCTGTTCGATCGGGGAATCGATGGCGATGGGATAGCGGCCGTTGAAGGTCAGGCACTCGCCATTGTCCTGCACCTTGATGCCGTTGGCCAGCCGTTTGCTTTCCAGCACCCACACATCCAGCACCCGGTTGATCAGCAGATGATCGATTTGTGCCACCAGGCCATCCAGCTCGATACGCAAGTCATGAATGATAATGCAGTTGGCGCTGTGGCCCCAATGGGTGTCCAGTTCGATCGCTGCCTTGCCTTCGCTCATGTCGCCCTTGATGATCGCATCAATCTGTTGGCGCAGTCGTTCGACATCGTGGCGGGTGGCAGCCGGGTGCGCCATCAAGCGTTCCAGCGCGGCAATGCTGGCGTTGCGATCTTCACGATGTTTCAGAATCATTGAGCAACCTGACGCGCGAATCACTTCGGCAATACTTGCCGACGGATCACATCAAGCCATGAATTCCTTTAAAATTCGTTGGCAAGGAAGGTTTTAACCGTCCAGCAACGCCTTCAGCCGATCGTTGACCACGCCCGGCGCGGCCTTTCCGGCCATGGCGCGCATGACCTGGCCGACGAAGAAGCCGAAGAGCTTGTCCTTGCCGCTGCGATATTCGGCAACCTTGTCGGGGTTGGTGTCGATCACGGCCTGAATGGCGGCATCAATGGCGCCGGTATCGGAAACCTGCTTGAGCCCGCGCGTCTCGACGATGCTGGTGGCGCTGTCGCCTGTTTCCAGCATGGCTTCAAACACCTGCTTCATCAGCGGGCCCGACAGCGTGCCATCGGCGGCCAGCGCCAGCAGTTCGGCCAGCGCATCGGGAGAAACCGGGCTGTCGCCGATATCCTTGCCCAGTTTCTTCAGGGCGCCGAACAGATCGGTGGAGACGAAATTGGCAACGCGCAGCGCCACCTCGGTATCGGGCTTGCCCACTTTTGCAGCCGTGGCGGCCAGCGCAGTTTCGAACCAGTCCGCGGTTTCCTTCTCGGCCGACAGCACGGCAGCGAGATAGGGCGACAGGCCCAGCGTGGATTCATAACGGGCACGCTTGGCAGCTGGCAGTTCGGGCAAGGACGCGCGGCAATCGACGATGAACGCATCGTCGAACACCAGCGGCAGCAGATCGGGATCGGGGAAATAGCGATAATCGTGCGCATCTTCCTTGCCGCGCATTGAACGGGTGGTGGAGGTAGCAGGATCGAACAGGCGGGTTTCCTGGATCACCGTGCCGCCGCTTTCGATCAGATCAACCTGGCGGCGGGCTTCATGCTCAACCGCCAGCATGATGAAGCGCACACTGTTGACGTTCTTGGTTTCGGTGCGCGTGCCGAATTCCTCGCCCGCCTTGCGCACCGACACGTTTACGTCGGCCCGCATCGAGCCTTCGTCCATATTGCCATCGCAGCTGCCAACATAGCGCAGCAACTGGCGCAAGCCGGCCACATAGGCACCGGCTTCAGCCGGAGAGCGGATATCGGGCCGCGACACGATCTCCATCAGCGCGCAGCCGCAGCGGTTGAGATCGACGTAAGACATGCTGGGATGCAGATCATGCACCGATTTGCCGGCGTCCTGCTCCAAGTGGATGCGCTCGATACCGATGCGCTTCTTCGTGCCGTCGTCCAGTTCGATGTCGAGATGGCCTTCGCCAACGATCGGGTGATAAAGCTGGCTGATCTGGTAACCCTGCGGCAGATCGGGGTAGAAATAATTCTTGCGGTCAAAGCGCGACCATTTGTTGATCTGCGCGTTGATGGCGAGGCCCGTCCGCACCGCCTGGCGCACGCATTCACCATTGATCACCGGCAACATGCCGGGCATCGCGGCATCAACCAGGCTCACCTGCGCATTGGGTTCGGCACCAAATTCGGTGCTGGCCCCTGAAAACAGCTTGGCTTTGGCCGTCACCTGAGCATGAACTTCGAGGCCAACCACGATTTCCCAATCGCCGGTGGCGCCCTTGACGATGTAGTTTGGGGCTTCAGACATGTCTGTCGCTATGGCCAGCGTCGTCTGGCTTTGCAAGCCCGCAGCTTGGCGTACCAGTGGCGATTGCGCGCGATATCCGCATGGACAAAGTCGCTTGCGGGCTTTAGCCGAAAATCGCCCGTGCCACGTTGTCGGACGTGGTGGAATGGGCTGAACAGGCGCAACACCACCGCGTTCCCAACTAGAGGGGGCTGGCAAGGCGGTAAACCAGGGGATTTTGTGCAGCCGGGCACAGACAGTGGAGTGATGACAGGCACCGCATCAGGTCTGCCGGCGACGCCGGCCGGTTGGGGCGACGCGGTGCGTTGGCCGGCAGCGGTGCTGCTGCTGGCGCTGGGGCTGCTGCCAATGCTTGTCACCCCGGTGTTGCCGCTGATCGATTATTATAATCATGTCGGCCGTTTCCAGGTGCTGGCCACGCTGGCAGACAATCCGCTGTTTGCAGCCAATTATGCCCCAGCGTGGGCAATCCTGCCCAACGTTGGGCTGGACGTGATTGCCGTGGCGGCCTTGCAGATCGTACCGCTATCGGTGCTGCCGCATCTGCTGGCGGCGCTCATACTCTCTGTGCTGTTTGCCGGCATCCTTGCCCTCAACCACGCCATTACAGGGCAGGCGCGCTGGGCGGCGATGCTGCTGGCGCTGCCCTTGCTCTACAGCTGGATTTTCAACTGGGGCTTCGCCGTGTTCCTGCTGGGGCTGGGCCTGGCGTTGCTCACGGCGGCCTGGTGGCTCACGCAGCGTGACCGGCCGGTGCGGCGGGTGGGGTTGGCGTTGTTGTTGGCGCTGGCCATTTTCTTCTGCCACGCGCTGGCGTTCGGGCTGTTCGGCATTCTGATTGCCAGCCTTGAACTGAGCTATTGGTGGCAGCAGCGACCGCGCCGCCTGGCGTCTCTGGTCAGCGGCTTGGGCCAATGCGCGTCACTGGCATTGGTACCGGCGATCCTGTTCCTGCAATCGCGCACCGCCACGGCCGCGGGCGGCGTGACCAATGCCGATGAAAGCCTGGCGCGGCTGCGCGCCCAGGGCTTGCTGATGAACCGCCTCGTCGAACTGGCGGTGCAACGGCTGGAAACCATCGTTCGGGTTGCCGAAGGCACGTCTTATCCGGTTGATGCGATGTGGCTGCTGTTGTTGCTGGCGCTGCTTGGGCTGGCGTTCCGGCGCCGCGCCCTGCAACTGTCGCCGTTGGTGGCGGCACCGGCGCTGGCCGGCATTGTGCTGGTGCTGTTGATGCCGCCAGCCTTGTTCGGCAGCGGCTATGTTTCGGATCGCATGCCGCTGTTCCTGGCCCTGGTGCTGGTCGCCGGGATCATGCCGGGGGCGCAGCGGATGCCCTTGCTGATGCCCGGGTTGGCGGCCCTGGCCGGCGCACGATTGCTGATGATCGCCGTGCAGTGGCACGGGACCGCGGCCGATCTGGCCGATTTCGATGCGGTGGCGCGCGCATTGCCGCCGGGGCAGGTGGTGGCGGGGCTACCGGTGAGCGCCACGCCCCACGAAGACATGCCCAATCGCTGCGAGATGTACCCGCCGCTGCTGCTGCTGCGCCATGGCCATGCCACCCCGCTGTTTGCCATCCGGACGGCCCAGCCGCTGGAATTGCGGGGCCAGCTGGGCGCGGCACGCGATGAACTGGCGCAGCGCCCGCCCGGCCCGCAATCTCGCCAGCGCCCCGAACTGGTGGTCGCCGCCTATGCCCGCGCGGGCTATTCCTATGTGCTGCTCTGTCAGGCTTCGGCGGACCGGCCGTTGCCGGCGACGCCTTATCCGGTGGTCGCCCAAGCTGGCCGTTTCCGCATGCTGCGCCTGGCGTCGGGGCAGTAACGGCCATGGAACGCGGTATCTATGATCATATGGCGGCCCACGCTGGTTCCCACTGGTGGTATGTGGCGCGGCGCCAGGTGCTGGCCGATGTGATCGCGCGCCATGTGCCGTTGCCGACGGCGCCGCGCGTGCTGGAAATCGGCTGTGGCACCGGCCACAATCTGGGCATGCTGGGGCAGTTCGGCACGGTGGACGCGGTCGAGCTGGATGATGATGCACGGGCGCTGGCCACCCGCGCGCTGGGCCGTGCGGTGCTGCCGGCGCGCCTGCCCGATCTGCCGCCGCTGCCGGCGTCACGCTATGATCTGATTGCGCTGCTCGATGTGCTGGAACATGTGCCCGAAGATCGCGCCACGCTGGCGGCCATCGCCGGCCGGTTGGCACCGGGTGGCTCGCTGCTCGTCACGGTGCCGCAACACCAATGGATGTGGAGCAGCCACGACGTCGCCAATCATCATGTCCGCCGCTATGATCATGCCAGTCTGGCGGCGGCCTTTGCCGGATCGGGGCTGCAGCTGCGCATGCTTACCAGTTTCAACAGCCTGTTGTTTCCGCTGGCGGTGGCGCAGCGGCTGGCCTCACGGATCAGCGGGCGGGAAGGGCGGCAGGATGATGATCTGGCGGCGCCAGTAAATGCGCTGTTTCGGACGATTTTCAGTCTGGAACGCCACCTGATTGGCCGGGTGCCGATGCCGCCGGGCCTGTCGTTGCTGGCACTGGCATCGCTGCCGCAAGCCGAGCCTCGGGGCTGACGCCCAGTCTCGCCACCGGCCGGCCACTGCCCACCACTTCGGCGACGATATAGAGCGGCCGGCGCTTGGCCTCCACATAGACACGGCCGAGATATTCGCCAATCACGCCCAGCACCAGCATTTGCGCAGCACCGATGCCGATCACCAGCAGGCTGAGCGACGTCCAGCCTTCGATCGTCTCGCCCTGCAGGAAGCGCACCAGGATATACATGGCCACAAGCACCAGCAGGCCAACCAGCCACAGGCCGGCGTGAGAGGCAAAGCGCAGCGGCTTGGTGGAAAAGCCTGTGATGGCATCAAAGGCCAGGCTGAGCATCTTGGTGAAGGGATAATGCGTTACGCCGGCAAGACGCTGGGCGCGGGCATAGGGGAATGGCACCTGGCGGTAACCGATCCACGCCACCATGCCCCGCACAAATCGCGCCTGTTCCGGCATGGCCATCAGCACATCCAGCGCACGCCGGCTCATCAGGCGGAAATCGCCCGTGTCGAGCGGGATGTTGATGTCGGTCAGGCGATCGAGGATGCGATAGAACAGCCCGGCGGTGAACTTCTTGGTGAAGCTTTCGCCATCGCGGCTGGTGCGCAGGCCATAGACGACATCGGCGCCCTGTGCAGCCATCGTCTTCAGCATGTCGGGCAGCAGTTCCGGCGGGTCCTGCAAATCGGCATCGATGACCAGGATGGTCTCGCCGCGACTCAGATCGAGCCCGGCGGTGAGCGCCAGTTGGTGGCCATGGTTGCGTGCCAGGTTGAGGCAGACAAGATTGGGATCGGTGGCAGCCAGTTCCTGCATGATTGCCCAGGTACGATCGCGCGAGCCATCGTTGATCAGCACGATTTCATGATCATCGCCGAAACACGCGTGCGCCACTGCGGCAACGCGCCGATGCAGTTCAGGCAGGCACGCTTCCTCATTGTAGCATGGGATGACCACCGATAATCCGACCATGGCCCCACTCCCCAGTTTCAACGGAACACGATGAACCTGTTGAGGATAAAGCCCAAGGGCGTCACCATTGCAACCCCGGCCAGCGTTGCAGCAAGCAGGCCGATGTGTGGCTCGGCCAGGCTGTTGACCAGCGTGAACAGGCCGCCACAGGCCAGATTGACGGCAATGAAGCGCAGCGCCTCGCCGCCCAGCCTGCCATCCGTGCGGGGACGCGTGTTGCTGAACGTCCAGAAGCGGTTGAGCAGGAAGCTCTGCACCACGCCGGCGGCATAGCCGATGGCGCTGGCTGCCGGCACACCCAGCGGTTCGGCCAGCATCCTGATAACCAGGTAGGATGTGGCGGTGTTGGCGACACCCACCAGCCCGAAGCGCAGGAACTGCGCCAGGCCTGCACGCGTCGCCAATGCTTTCATCAGGCCGCGATCACGGGCGGGCGCTGAAGCCCGCCGCCCGTTCGATGGCAAGGCCAGCATCAAGCACGCCCATCTCGTCGAGCGGGCGACCGATGATCTGCAGACCCAGCGGCAGGCCGGAGGCGGACAAGCCGGCCGGCACGCTCATCGCCGGCAGGCCGGCAAGGCTGGCCGGCACGGTGAAAACGTCGTTCAGATACATGGCGAGCGGATCGGCCTTGGCACCGAAGGCAAATGCCGGGCTGGGTGCCGTTGGCGTGAGCAGCACGTCACACTTTTCAAAGGCCTGTTCGAAATCGCGCGCAATCAGCGCCCGCACCTTCTGGGCCTGCGTGTAATAGGCATCGTAGAAACCCGCCGACAGCACATAGGTGCCGATCATGATGCGGCGCTTCACTTCCTTGCCAAAGCCGGCAGCGCGGGTGGCCGCATACATGTCGTGGACATTGCCGCCCGGCGGGGTGACGCGGTTGCCATAGCGCACGCCGTCATAGCGGGCGAGGTTGGACGAGGCTTCAGCAGGGGCGACGATGTAATAAGTGGGCAGCGCGTATTTCGTGTGCGGCAGCGAGACCGAGACAATTTCGGCGCCTTCCGCCTTCAGCCAGGCGATACCCTGATCCCACAGCGCCGCGATCTCCGGCTCCATGCCGTCGAGCCGATATTCCGCCGGAATGCCGACGCGCTTGCCCTTCATCGTGCCCGTAAGGCCAGCAGCCCAATCCGGCACCGCGATATCAAGGCTGGTCGAATCCTTGGCATCGAACCCACACATCGAGGTGAGCATCAGCGCGCAATCGGTGACGGTGCGTGCCATCGGCCCGGCCTGATCGAGCGAGGAGGCAAAGGCGATCGTGCCCCAGCGCGAGGCGCGGCCATAGGTCGGCTTGATACCGGCGATGCCAACGAACGCGGCCGGCTGGCGGATCGAACCGCCGGTATCGGTGCCGGTGGCGCCCGCGCACAGCCGGGCCGAGACTGCCGCTGCCGAACCGCCTGACGAGCCGCCGGGAACCAGTTCAGCGTCCGAACCCCTGGCCTTCCACGGGCTGATCACCCGGCCAAAGGCGCTGGTCTCGTTCGACGAGCCCATGGCGAATTCGTCCATGTTGAGCTTGCCGAGAAACACCGCGCCGTCGCGCAGCAGATTGGCCGAGACGCTCGATTCATAACGCGGCACGAAGCCTGCAAGGATTTTCGAGCCTGCCGTCGTCTGCACGCCTTCAGTGGCAAACAGGTCCTTGACGCCCAGCGGGATGCCAGCAAGCGGCCCAGCACGCGTACCGTCGTCCACCGCCTTGGCCTGCGCCAGCGCCAGTTCGGGCGTTTCGACGATATAAGCGTTCAGATGCCGGTTGGCTGCCATCGCATCGAGATGCGCCTGCGCCAGTTCAACCGCGCTGAACTGCTTCGCCGCCAGCCCGGCCTTCATCTGCGCCAGCGAAAGATCGGTCAGCGCGCTCATTATTCGATCACCTTGGGCACGGCGAAGAAGCCGCTGGCGGCATCGGGCGCGTTGGCCAGCACCTTGTCCTGAATGCCGCCGTCTGTCACTTCGTCGGCGCGCCAGCGCAAGTTGCCGGGCATGACGCTGGCCATGGGTTCGACACCCTTGGTGTCAACCTCGCCCAGCTGTTCTACCCAGCCCAAGATGCCATTGAGCTGTTCGACCAGCCCCGGCACTTCGTCATCGGTCACGGCAATCCGCGCCAGGCGCGCGATCTTGCGTACGGTTTGGCTATCCACAGACATGCCGCAGCCGCTAGCAGGCAAGGCCGTTTGCAACAAGGGGGCGAACGCGTCGGATTAGGACTCCCTGGACACGACGTCACACAAACTGAACCGCTCATGCCGAGCTTGTCGAGGCACGCTCCATGCTTGGTCGGTGCCTCGACACGCTCGGCATGAGCGAGTTCAGTCCAAATCCAGCCTTATCTAGGTCAATGCCGCGCGGGCCTGCCCCGCGATATGCGCCAGCATCGCCGCGCTCACCATGCCGCTGTCACGCGCCCGGGCAATGGAGGCGGCAATGCGCGCCACCCGCGTCGCATGGGCTTCCAGCCACAGCGCCAGCACCTGCACCGGGTTGCTGGCTTCCGGCACGACATGGCGCAGCAGATCGAGCCGGATCTGCTCGAAATCGCGCACCAGTGCCGCGGTCAACAGTCGTTCCCACGGGTCAGATGGGTTCATCGCCGCTGCCGCACCGCGCGCCCAATCCAGCCCGGCGGTTTCGCCGAGCATCGTGTAGGCACGGGCGGTGGCGGCCACGTCCAGCCGGCGTTCGGCCGCCAGCAGGGCAATCCCCACCGCGCCGTCCAGCGCTTCGACATGGACGATGCTGCGCGCCAGTTCAGCCGGGGCGCCCGCTGCCGCCAGTTCGGCCGCCGAACGGTCGAGCTGGCCGCGGACTTCGGCCTTCACCAGTTTCTCGATATTGTTGCCCAGCGCCTTCAGGCCGGGCGCGATGGCCGCCACCAGGGCAGTCGCACTGCGGCCGCCGCCCAATCGCACCAGATCGGCCATCTGGGCGCGCAACACGCCCTGCGTGGCACGGTGCAGCGCATTGGCGGCGGTGGCCGGCACGGCGGCCGTGTCGATGGTCTGCCACAGGCCGGAGAAGCCGAACAGCTGGCGCGCGGCAATGAAGGCGCGGGCGATATCGGCGATGCCGGCGCCCAGTTCCTCGGCCAGTTCGAACGGCGCCGACAGGCCGGCACGGTTGATGAGTTCATTGGCCAGCTTGGTCGCTACCAGTTCGCGGCGCAGGCGGTGGCCCAGGATGGCATTGCGGTGCTTCACCTGCATAGCGGTCGGGAAGGCCGCGATCAGATCGGCTTCCAGCAGCGGATCATCGACCACCTCGCTGGTCACCAGCACATCATAGGCGGCCATCTTGGCATAGGCCATCACCACGGCCAGTTCCGGCCGGGTCAGGCCCTCGCCGGCCATGGCGCGCTGGCCCAGAATATCGTCGCCCGGCAGGCCTTCCACCTTGCGATCAAGGCCAACCCGGCCTTCCAGGGTCTGGATGAGGCGCTGGAACACCGGCACGGCGGCCGCACCGCCGGTTTCGGCGAGGCTGATGGCCTGGGTTTGCAGGCGGTTGTCGCGCAGCACCAGTTCGGCGACATCGTCTGTCATCGCCTTCAACAGCGTGTCGCGGTCGGGCCGGCTCAGCGTGCCGGCGGCGACTTCACCGTTCAGCGCGATCTTGATGTTGACCTCGTGGTCGGAACAATCGACCCCGGCGCTGTTGTCGATGAAATCGGTGTTGATGCGACCACCGATACGCGAAAATTCGATGCGCGCCGCTTGCGTCAGGCCCAGATTGGCGCCCTCGCCGATGGCCCGCGCCTTCAAGTCGCGCGCGTCCACCCGGATGGCATCATTGGCACGGTCGCCCGCATCGGCATGGCTTTCGGTCGACGCCTTCACATAGGTGCCGATGCCGCCGAACCAGATCAGATCGACCTGCATCTTCAGGATCGCGCTGAGCAGTTCGCCGGGGGGCATCGAGTCCACGCTCACGCCCAGCATGGCCTGCACCTGCGGCGAGAGCGGGATGGATTTCAGGCTGCGGGCAAACACGCCGCCGCCGTCCGAAATCAGCGCCTTGTCATAATCGTCCCAGCTCGACCGCGGCAGCGCGAACATGCGTTGGCGTTCGGCAAAGGCGGCCGGAATATTGGGCGTGGGATCAAGGAAGATGTGGCGGTGATCAAAGGCCGCCACCAGCGCCACGGCGGGCGACAGCAGCAGGCCGTTGCCGAACACGTCGCCCGACATGTCGCCAACGCCGGCCACGCGGATGGTTTGCGTCTGCACGTCGGTGCCCAGCTCGCGGAAATGGCGCTGCACCGAAATCCACGCGCCCTTGGCGGTGATGGCCATGGCCTTGTGGTCATACCCATTGCCGCCGCCCGAAGCGAAGGCGTCGCCCAGCCAGAAGCCATGATTTTCAGCAATGGCGTTGGCGGTGTCGGAGAAGGTGGCGGTGCCCTTGTCGGCCGCGACCACCAGATAGGCATCATCGCCATCATGACGCACGACGCCCTCGGGTGGCAGCACGGTGCCGGCCACATCCAGATTGTCGGTGATCGACAGCAGCGCCCGGATATAGATGCGATAGGCTTCGGTGCCTTCGGCCAGCCACGCATCGCGGTTTGACGCCGGCGGCAGCAGCTTGGGATAGAAACCGCCCTTGGCGCCGGTCGGCACGATCACCGTGTTCTTCACCTTCTGCGCCTTCACCAGGCCCAGCACTTCGGTGCGGAAATCGTCGCGCCGGTCAGACCAGCGCAGGCCGCCGCGGGCGATGGGCCCACCGCGCAGGTGGATGCCCTCCACGCGCGGGGAGAATACCCAGATCTCGCGATAAGGGATGGGGTGGGGCAGGCCGGGCATGGCGGCGGAATCGATCTTGAAGGCCATCGCCTCCGGCCCGCCGGGCACGAAGAAATTGGTCCGCAGCGTGGCAAGCATGGCTGAACGATACAGGCGGATGATGCGATCATCATCGATGCTGGATACTTCAGCCAAGCCGGCATCGATGCGGGCCAGCACCTCTTCCTGCGCCTTGGCGCGATCCGTGACATTCAGCGCAAAGCGCGCCGTGAACAGCGCTACCAGATCGCGCGTGATATCCGGATAGCGCTTCAGCGCATCAACCGCTGTCATCACGCCATAGGTAACCCCGGTTTGCCGCAGATAGCGGAACCAAGCCCGCAGCAAGGAGGCATCACGGGCCTCAAGGCCGCAGCCCGGGATCAATGCGTTGAACCCGTCATTTTCCCGCGTACCGAGCAGCACGGCGACCAGCGCCGGCTCCAGCCGTGCCGTCAATGCCGGCAGATCGGCAAGGATGGCCGGATCGGGTACTTCGCAGATGAAATCGTTGATGCGGCCCAGCCGACCATCATCCAGATCGAACGGGTATTCCTCGATCACCTTCAGGCCGAAATTCTCCAGCACTGGCACTGCTTCGGAAAGCGGAATGATCGGGCCAAGGCGATACAGTTTCAGGCGCAGTTGCCCAGGTTCCGGCGCGGCCATGATGCGCACGGCACGATCGGCCTCGTCCTCAAGCGTGGCCAGCGCCATGATATCGGCGGCGGCTTCGGCCGGCTGGTGCTGGGCGCGATAGCTGGCAGAAAACGCCCGACCATGGCTGCGCGCCAGTCGCGCCGCGCGGGTGGGCGTCGTCATCTCGACCAGCGCGGCTTCCAGATCTTCCTCCCAGCCACGCACCAGCTGGCGCAAGCGGCGATCGAGCGCCGCGGCCTGATCGGCGGTGAAGCTGGCGGCGTCGGCCACATCCACCACATAATGCACGCGGGCCAGACCCTCTTCGCGCAGTTCGACTTCATAGCGCGCAATGCTGCCCTTCAGTTCCTGGGCCAGCATCTGGCCGGCGGCTTCGCGCAGGCGGCTGGTGTAAACATCGCGCGGCACATAGACGAGCGCCGACACGAAGCGACCGAAGGGATCGGGCCGGGCAAACAGCTTGGGCCGCGGCCGATCGAGCAGCGAGAGCAGCCCCAGCGCCATCGTTTGCAATTGTTCGGGGCTGGCCTCGAACAATTCCATGCGCGGAAAGCTTTCCAGCACATGCACCAACGCCTTGGCTGAATGGCCGCCTTCGCCAAAGCCGAGCGCATCGATGATCTCGCCCACCTTGCGGCGCAGCAACGGCACCTGGCGCGGCGACGTGGAGAGTGCAGCCGACGTGTACATGCCCAGGAACCGGGTTTCCGACACCACGCGGCCCTGCCGGTCAAAACCCTTCACCGCAATCAGATCGCCGTTCACCCGGCGATGCACGGTCACCACCGCGCCCGCGCGGGTGATCAGAAGCGGTTCCGGGCTGGCCAGCAGTGCCTTCAGTGCGCGCGGCGTGTCGGCTGGGCCGCGCGTGCCGCTCCAAACCGGGTAATCAGGGTCTGCCAGAAGGCCAAGCCCGTGCTCGCTGGTCACTTCCAGCGCCGGATCATCCAGATCGCCGTTGATCTGGTAGTGGCGGGCGCCCAGCAGGGTGAAATTGTCGGCCGCCAGCCATTCAAGGAAGGCCATGGCTTCGGCGGTGCGGTGCGGTGCCAGTGGCGGCGGATTGTCCGAAAGGGCGCGGATGCGTTCCCGCAGCAGAGCCAGCATCGCCTGCCAATCGGTGACGGCGGCGCGCACATCGGCCAGCACCTGGGCCAGGCTGGCCTCCAGCGCAGCGCGCGTCTTGGGGCCAACCTGCTCGATTTCCATGTAGATCATGGATTCGCGGGCATGGCCGGGCAGGGGCGCGCCGTTCTTGCCCAGCCCGATCACCTCCAGCAGCGCGCCGTCCGCATTGCGGCGCACATCGATGATCGGGTGCAGCAGACGGTGGATGTCTACCCCGGCGGCAGTGACGGCGGCGGCAGTTGAATCCACCAGGAAGGGCCGATCTTCGCCTATGATGGCCAACCGGAGCCGGCGGGCGCCATCGTCGGCCAGCGGATCAATGTGAATTACGGGCTGATCGGGCGCACGAAGGGCAGCCGCATCAGCCATGAAGCCGGCCACGGCAGCACGGGCCGCTTCGTCCAGCCCTTCGATTTCGCCGGGCAAGGCGCGGGCAAACAGGCATCCCGCCAGCGCCTGTGCCAAAAGGGATTTTGCAGATGACCCAGCGGTGCCGGGCTTGGTCGTTTCAGGCACGTCGATCGCTCCCGCGACATTTTTGCCGCAGCTTATGCGCCGCGCGGTCGCGAAAGAAAAGTGTGATTCGAAGCTCACTCTGTAATCTTTGTGCGATTGAAAACATCAAGTGCTGCGCCAGACTGAGGCCGCCGTGGAAAGGGATCAGCCACAGGCGGCAACCGCTTCACATCGGCAAAGGCACTGGCCAGTTCGGTGCGCAACCGGCGCGCGGCGCTCTTCGACAGCACTTCGCGCCAGCTCAGCACGATCTGCACCAGTGCCGCCGGATCGCCGGGTTCGGGCAGTGGCAGTGCCAGGCCGCGCACCAGCATCTGGGCACCCATCGGATCGTTCACGCTGGCTTCGAAGGGGATCGGCATCGGCTGCAACGCCACAAGTTCGCCAGCGGCAACCAGTTCCTCCGAAAGCCCGGGATCGCGCAGCAGTTCCAGCCCTGCCACCAGGCCAAAACGTGCCGAAACCGGGCCGCCCACGCTTTCGATGATGGCGCGTCCGGCAGGATCGCGCACCACGATGCTGTGATCGAAGAACGGCGCCAGAGCAGCCGCGATACCGTCGTCGCGCGCGCTTTGCCAGGCGGCCAGCGCCCGGTTGGTCAGCCGCCGTTCCACCACGACGCTGCGCGGCACCTGGTCTTCCCGCAGCGGCCCCGGCCGTTTGCCGGCTGATCGATCAACCCCCGCATCATGCGCGCCAACGGCGCGGAGCGTGACGATATGGCCGGAGTTTGCGATGCTCATGCACTGGGTAACGGCCGGTTCGCGCCTCACTTCAGCTTGCCTGCCCCGCACATTGTCCCAGAGCGGCTGATCTCCTGCCGCCTTGCCTCTTGCCAGTCCCCCCGCCCGCTGATAAATCGCCCGCCGTACCGATATGCCGCTTTAGCTCAGCCGGTAGAGCACCGCATTCGTAATGCGGGGGTCACGTGTTCGAGTCACGTAAGCGGCACCACCCATTCCACCGAGCCGGGATCCTGTGGGATTTATCGGGACGTAGCGGGATAGTCCGCGGCTTTTCCGCGGCTTGCGTGGCGGGAAGTTCAGCCCCCAGGACTAGAGACGCATTTGGCCACCCGCAGAACGGCAAAGGGAGTGACGTGCACCCCTGAATTGGCGCCATTTTTGAGTAGAGTCCGTTTCTCGAGGAGACGGACGAATGAAGCGGAGCAGGTTTTCAGACGAGCAGATCATTGCGATCGTGAAGGAGCAGGAGGCAGGCA
>Ga0209278_1000320_pt1 | contig 42592 bp, 44 predicted proteins | sample JI81BgreenDNA_FD_187504 | JGI IMG/M metagenome (GOLD analysis project Ga0209278, IMG submission 187504) | Wastewater effluent complex algal communities from Wisconsin, to seasonally profile nutrient transformation and Carbon sequestration -... | ecosystem: Engineered > WWTP > Effluent > Algae...
TCGCGGACGAAGCCGATGCCGTGATCGCGGATCTAAACGGGCATGCCGAGGTGTGGTCTGCTGTTGCGGCAGTTAGGGCGAAGCGCATCGCGGAGCTTGAGGCCGAGCGCGACGCGGCGCGGGCGGAAGTCACCGCCCTGCAGTTCCGCGTCGACCAGCAGCGCATCCTCGCCGGGTTCGGCGACACCGACCTGCGCCTGGCGCGCGAGCAGCGCGACACGGCCTACCGCATCCTGCGGCGGATTGCGGGGTTCAAGCTCGAGCAGTTCAATGGTCCGCACGACATGGCGCTGACCTGCGTCGAGGAGGCTCGAGAGATGTTCCCCAATGACGACGAGGACGACACCCATGGCTGAACCGAACAAAATGGCCAGGATCTTCAAAGCCATGACCGAGGCCGGCGTGCCGATGACGGCGCGCGAGGCCACCGTCGCCATTGGAATCGAGCCCGAGCGCAACACAATCGGCCCCGTGTCCGTCGGCATCCACCGGCTTGAGACGCTGGGCAAGGTGCGGCGCGTGAGTAACGCCATGCCGATCCGCTGGGAGGTCGTGCCTGGGGCCAGCTACACCGGCCCGTCGGCGCCGGCTGTCCGGTCGGACTACCGCAAGGCCAAGGTGCCGGCCGAGCTGCGCGACCAGAACATCGGCACGACCATCACGCTCGCCATCCTCATCGCCAAGCGGTTCACCGCCGGACAGGAGCTGACCTACGCCGACCTCATGGCCGAGTTCGGCATGTCCCGCGAGACCGCGTTCCGCTGGATCAACGCTTGGCGGCTGGCGAACGGCCAGCGCAAGGCCGTCCGAGACCGGCGCGAGGCGGCGAGGCTGGGCCACAAGCGCAGCCAGCGGGTCAAGCCGGCAGGGTTCGGGCTGACGGCGAGGCTGTGACTGTTGCGCTGAACGCATTGCTGTAGCACTATTCTCAAGCCGGGGCTTCCCGGCTAACAACGGATCCTTCCTATGACCGAATACGTTCGGCGTTTTGTGTCCTCCGTGGCAGCCCAAGTGCTGCCTACTCGCGGCCAGCGTCTGCGCCGCATGCTTCTCCGGCAACTGCTCCCGTACTGCGTCGTCGAGACGCGCGGCGGGCTTCTGCTCCTCAACCGGCAATACAAGCCGATCGGCTGGCCGACTGAGGGGATGTCGCGGGTTGACTACGAGGACCCGCAGTTCGACGGGTTGAGGCTGCGCGAGACTGCATCACATGCAAAGCGGTGCGGCCTGCACAACATCGTCAACAAAGATGGGTCGTTCTGGTTCTTCTACGGCGGCCCGGTGGACTCTCCTTGGCAGGGCGTTGCGGCGTCCAATGAGTACCAGTCTAAGTTGTCCGACTTCATCGGCATCTACCTCAACATCCGAGGTGGCCTGTGACCGACATCTGCCGAGCATTTGCCGACAAGCTCGCCGCCGACTTCGGGATCCACGTCAATCCGCAGGACCTAGTGGCCGACGGCAAGCTGCGCCACGCAACGCCCGAGGGCGAGCGCCCGCGCAGCAAGAAACTCGCCTACAAGATCCACGACGACGACCGCCCTGTCGGCTGGTTCGAGCATTACCCGACCAGCCAGAAGGAATCGTTCTCGCTCGCCGAGCGCAAGCCCATGACTGAGGCCGAGCGGGCCGAGGCACGCCGCCGCTGGGCGAAGCAGCGGGCCGAGGAGGAGGCCGCGCAGGCTGCCCGGCATGACGCCCGCGCTGAGTACGCCGCGAGCCTCTGGGCTGGCGCTGTTCCCGTCAATCGCCATCCGTACCTTGAGGCCAAGGGGATCGACTCGCCGGCCAGCGTGCGGATCCTCGAGGCGCTGCCCATGGGCGAGTTCCTTGGCGATGCCCAGCGAACCGACACCGAGCGCGGCGTGCTGCTGGTTCCGGTCTATTCCCGCCCGGGCGTCATCCGTTCGCTGCAGGCCATCACCCGCGGCAAGGTCAAGCTGAACCTAGCCGGCGGGCAGCAGGCCGGCTGCTACCACCCGATCAAGGGCACCGACCCGTCGCGCGTGCTGGTCTGCGAGGGATACGCCACGGGCGCGGCGCTGGCTGCTGCCACCGGTCACTCTGTCGTCTGCGCTATGTCGGCGAAGAACCTGCCCGTCGTGGCTCGCATCGTGGCCCAGCAGGCGAAGGGCCGCGAGGTCGTCATCTGCGCAGACAACGACCACGGGACAGCGGCATCCAAGGGATTCAACCCCGGCGTCGATGCCGGCGAGGATGCGGCGGAAGCGATCGGTGCGCGGGTCATCTGGCCGACGGGGTGCGAGGGCACCGACTGGGACGACTGGCTGCGCGAGGGCAACGACCCGGCGATCCTGCGCGGCATGCTGTCGGGAGAGGTCGCCCCCCCGCCCGACGAGGGAGAGCCCGAGCCGAGGGGTTCAGCCGAGCACGACGGGCAGGGGGAGCGTGAGGCGGATGATGCCACCATGCCGGTCGTGTCTGCACCGGTTAACACGGTAGTCAGCCGCATCAGTGCCGACCTCGACCGCACCATTGATCCGGCCGACAATATGCCGGCGCTGTATTCCGAGGTGAACGTCGGCATCCGGTTCGCCCAAATGAACGAGGAGACGCTGCGCTGGGTCGACGCGTGGGGCCGCTGGATGGTCTGGGACGGCACCCGCTGGGTCAAGGACGAGGTGCGCGTCGCGTTCGAGCGCGGGAAAAAGCTCTGCTGTGCCGTGGCCGACTTCGCCCGCACCGACGGCACCGAGTTCACCACCGAGCGCCAGCGCCAGGCCACGATCGCCCGCTATGGGGAAAAGCGCACGATCGCCAACGTGGTCGAGCTGTCGAAGTCCGACCCGCGCATCGTCGCCCGGTCCGATCAATGGGACGCCGACCAGTGGGCGCTCAACACGCCGGGCGGCGTCGTCGACCTGCGCACGGGCGAGCTGCGCCCAGGCCGCCGCGAGGACTACATGACCCGCATCACCGAGGCCACCCCGCGCGGGAATTGCCCGACGTGGTTGCGGTTCCTCGACGTGGCGACGGCCGGCGACAAGGATCTGCAGGCGTACCTGCAACGGGTCGCCGGCTACGCGCTTACCGGCTCGACCCGCGAGCATGCGCTGTTCTTCGTCTACGGCACGGGCGGCAACGGAAAGGGCACGTTCCTCAACACGCTGCAGCGAATCCTCGGCGACTACGCGAAGTCCGCGCCGGCCGACATGTTCACCGAGCGGAAGCACGAGGCCCATACGACCGAGCTGGCCCGCCTAATGGGTGCCCGGCTGGTCGCGGCGCAGGAGACCGAGGAGGGCAAGCGCTGGGCCGAGGCCAAGATCAAGGCGCTGACCGGCGGCGACCCGGTCACGGCCCGGTTCATGCGCATGGACGACTTCGAGTTCATTCCCCAGTTCAAGCTGGTGATGACGGGCAACCACAAGCCCGGCCTGCGAAACGTTGACGAGGCCATGAAGCGACGCCTGCACCTGATCCCGTTCACGGTGACGGTAAAGCCCGAGGACCGCGACCACGAGTTGCCCGCCAAGCTGATCGCCGAGGCCGACGGAATCCTTGCGTGGTGCGTCGAGGGCTGCATGCAGTGGCAGCGCATTGGCCTCAAGCCTTCGGCCGCCGTGCTGGCCGCCACGGCTGAATACCTCGAGCAGCAGGACAACCTCGGGGCCTGGCTCGACGAGTGCTGCGAGGTGCCGTCGTCGTTCAGTGCCCGGCGCGGCGACCTCTACAAGTCCTACAAGGAGTGGGCCGAGGAGGCCGGAGAGTACGCCTTACCGCAGAAGCGGTGGATCGCGGCAATGGAGCACAAGGGGTTCATGTCGTCCATGCTGCGAGGCATCCAGATGGTAAGGGGTATTGCACTCCGGAGTGGTGGGGGATTTCCAGAATAGACTGTCGATCCGAAGCCTGTTTTTTAAGTTGTTGATTATAAACGTGGTGGGCTTGGGTGGGTTTCTTCCGAATAGGACTGTTCCACACGCGCGTCTCACGCGTATAAATAAACAGAAGCTGAATATTTCTGCGATATAAGGCCCCATTCGGACAAACCCCACCCAGCCCCACCACACCCACCACCGTTGATGTTCGCCATTGAGTTGCATACAATTAGCCAGTCAACAGGAGGTCGCAATGTCTCAGAATGATGGTGGGTATAAGATTTTCGAGGTTCCGCTGTCTCGAATGGAGACGATCAGAAAGGGTGATTTGCGCCGATACCCACTGGACATGCTCAAGGTTGGCGAGGCGTTCGTCGTTGGAAAGGATTGCAACAGGCAGTCGCTCAACTCGTGCAAGTCGAAGTACGGCAAGAGGACTGGCAAGAAGTTCGTCATCCGCAAGATCGACGGCGAGGCCTGCTGCATCCGCGTCGCGTAACCGTTGCGCCAGCCGCACCACCTGATACGATGAACGCCATGACCAAAGCTATCGGCCGACCATCCATTCGCACCCCCGAGATCGTCGAGGACATCCTCGCGCGCATCGCCAATGGCGAGACGCTGGCGTCCATCTCCCGCATCCCCGGATACCCCGCGCCGACGACGTGGTACGACTGGTGCGACAAGGACACCGATCTTTCCGAGCGCTTCGCGCGCGCGCGCGTGCGTGGGTTCGACGCCATCGCCGAGGAGACGGTGGCCATCGCCGACACCCCGCCGGCGTACTCCCAGACCGAGGGCGGCATGCGGATCGACACTGGCGACGTGGCGCACCGGAAGCTGCAGATCGAGACCCGGCTCAAGCTGCTGGCGAAGTGGGACCCGAAGCGGTACGGCGAAAAGGTCGAGCTGCAGGGCTCGGGCAAGGACGGCGCGGTGCTGGTCCAAGTCGTGACCGGGGTGCCCGATGACGACGCAGCGGGTTGACCTCGGGTTCAAGCCGCGCGAGTGGCAGCGGGCCTGCTTCCGTGGCCTGAGCCGCAAGCGCTTCGGCGTGCTGGTCGTGCATCGCCGCGGCGGCAAGACCGTCATGGCGGTGATGCGGCTGATCGACGCGGCGCTCAAGTGCCAGCGCGAGCAGGGCCGCTACGCCTACATCGCGCCCCTGTTCAAGCAGGCGAAGGACGTGGCGTGGTCCTACCTCAAGGGCTACGCGCTCAAGGTGCCGGGCAGCCGGGTCAACGAGTCCGAGTGCTGGGTCGAGCTGCCGAACCACGCCGGCAGCGTCAGCCGCATCAGGATCTACGGCGCCGACAACCCCGACTCCCTGCGCGGCATCTACCTCGACGGCGCGGTCATGGACGAGGTGGCCGACATGAAGCCTGACGTCTGGGACCAGGTCGTGCTGCCGACGCTGACCGACCGGCAGGGCTGGGCGCTGTTCATCGGCACGCCCAAGGGTGTCAACCGGTTCTCGGACCTCTACGACCAGGCACAGCGCGACGACGACTGGTTCGCTGCGCTCTACACCGTGCTGGAGACCGGCGCGCTGCCCGACTCCGAGATCGAGCTGGCCCGCAAGTCCATGCCCGAGAACGCGTTCCGGCAGGAATACCTGTGCGACTTCGCAGCGGCCAACGAGAACGCGCTGATCCCGCTGACGCTGGCCATGGCGGCGCGCGGCAAGCATCTGCCCGAGACGGCCTACAGTCACGCGCCCAAGATCCTCGGCGTCGACGTGGCCCGGCAGGGTGGCGATCGGTCGGCCATCATCCGCCGGCAGGGACTGGCCTGCTTCGCCCCGGTAACGCTGCAGTCGAACGACTCGATGGCAGTGGCCAGCCGGGTCGCGCAGGAGATCCAAGCCTGGAAGCCCGACGCGGTGTTCGTCGACGGCACCGGCGGCTACGGTGCCGGCGTCATCGACCGGCTGCGCCAGCTCGGCTACACCGTGATCGAGGTCCAGTTCGGCGGCAAGGCCAACGACCCGCGGTTCCTGAACAAGCGGGCCGAAATGTGGTGGCTGACCAAGGAGTGGCTGGAGCAGGGCGGCGCGCTGCCCGACGTCATGGAGCTGGTGCGCGAGCTGTCGGCCCCGATGTACGAGTTCGACCGGACGCGCGGCGTGTTCAAGCTCGAGCCCAAGGAGGACATCAAGGAGCGCATCGGGGTCAGCCCTGACCTGGCCGATGGCCTGTGCCTGACGTTCGCCCAGCCCGTGGCCCCGGCGTGGTCGATACAGACCAGCCGCGACATGCCGGGCAACGCCCGGGCGGTGATCGACTACTCCCCCTTCGGATGACTGTTGCATCGGCGATGCTTTGGGCGCATCATCGCCCCCAAACTGTTGTCGGGAACGCAACGATGTGCAGCGTGAAGAAGCCCAAGGCCCAGCCGACCCCGCCTCCGCCGCAGATGCAGACGCCGGTGACTGAGGACGAGGCCGTCCTGCGCGAATCGCAGCGCGAGCGTCGTCGTGCGGCCAGCCGCTACGGCCGGCAGGCGACGATCATGGCCGGCAACGCGATGGCCCCGACGGGCCAGACCAAGACGCTGCTGGGCTCTTGACGGATGGTCAAGCCTCCCGCCACCGGTGAGCTGTGCAAGCGCTGGAAGAAGCGCGCGGCTCACATGAAGAACGAGCGGACCAGCTACGAGACCCACTGGCAGGAGCTGCAGGACCATTTCGCGCCGCGCTCCGGCCGCTGGATTCGTGGCGATCGCTACTCTGCCGGCGAGCGCGGGCGCAAGCGCAACCACAAGATTATCAACGGCACTCCGCTGCTGGCCGTCAACACCCTCTCCGCTGGCATGACGTCGGGCAACACCAGCCCGGCGCGTCCGTGGTTCCGGCTCACGACGCCCGACCCGCAGCTCGCCGAGATCGGCGCGGTCAAACAGTGGCTGTTCGCCGTCGAGGCGCGCATGCGCGAGGTGTTCAGCAAGTCGAACCTCTACCGCGTCCTGCCCACGATCTACCGGGACATCGGCGTCTACGGCACGGCCTGCATGGTCGAGCTGGAGGACGACGAGGACGTCGTGCGCTTCGAGCAGTTCGAGATCGGCAGCTACTGGCTGGCCCAGTCGAACCGCAAGCGCATCGACACCCTCTACCGCGAGTTCCAGCTCACGGTGCGCCAGATCGTGCAGGAGTTCGGCATCGACGCCTGCTCGGAACGCGTCAAGAACATGGCGAAAAACGGGCAGTGGGAGACGTGGATCGACGTCTGCCACGCCATCGCGCCGAACGACGAGCGCTACATCGACGGCGAGCGCTGGGACATGCCGGTGCGCTCGATGTATTGGGAAGCCTCGGGCAACGAGGACAAGATGCTGGCCGTCCGCGGGTTCGAGTCGAGCCCGCTGCTGGGCTGCCGCTGGACCACGTCGGGCGAGGAGGTCTACGGCTCGAGTCCGTGCATGGACGCGCTCGGCGACGCGAAGGCGCTGCAGCTCAAGGAGCTGCGCAAGGCCGAGGCGATCGACAAGGTTGTCAACCCGCCGCTGATCGCGCCGACCAGCCTGCGGAACCAGCGCGTGTCGATGCTCCCGGGCGACATCACCTACGTGGACAGTCAGCAGTCGCAGGCCGGCCTCAAGCCGATCCACGACTGGCGCCCCGATCTGAACGCGATCGGCGAGGACATCATGCGTTCCGAGGAGCTGATCCGTCGGGCGCTGTACGTCGACCTGTTCCTCATGATGCAGAACGACACGCGGTCGAACATCACCGCGCGCGAGATCCAAGAGCGTCACGAGGAGAAGCTGCTCATGCTCGGCCCGGTGGTCGAGCGCGTGAACGACGAGCTGCTGGACCCGATCATCGACCGCACGTTCGACATCCTTGTGCGCAAGTCGCGCCCGTACTGGGAGGGCGTGCTCAACGGTGAGCCGCTGATCCCGCCGCCGCCCGAGGAGCTGGCTGACGTCGACCTCAAGGTCGAGTTCATCTCGGTTCTGGCGCAGGCGCAGAAGGCTGTCGGCCTGTCGGCCATGGACAACCTGTTCGGGTTCGCGGCCTCGCTGGCGCAGATGAACCCCGGCGTGCTGGACAAGCTCGACTTCGACCAGGCGATCGACGAGCGCGCCGACATGCTTGGCGTCTCGCCCCGCATCGTCGTGCCCGACGACAAGGTGGCCGAGATGCGCGACGCGAAGGCGCAGCAGGCCCAGCAGGCGCAGGCCATGCAGAGCGGCATGGCCATGGCCGAGATGGCCGGCAAGCTCGGCGGTGCCAAGGTCGACCCGACGACTGCGCTGGGGAGGGCTCTTGACGTGGCCGGTGCCGGCCCGATCGGAGTCGGCTGATGCGCGCCGCGACCAAGCCGCACGAGGGGCGCGCGAAGGCTGAGGCCGAGCGCATCGAGAACGAGCAGGTCGTTGCTGACCTGCGCGCGGTCATGGGCCTGCCCGCTGGCCGCCGCTTCATGTGGCGCACGCTGGCCGCCACTGGCCTGTACCGCTCGAGCTACCATCCGAGCGCGCTGATTCACTTCAACGAGGGGCAGCGGTCGGTCGGCCTGACGCTGCTGGCTGAGATCACGGCGCACTGCCCTGACCAGTACCTCACGATGCAGGCCGAGGCCATGGAAGCAGAGCGCAAGGCCGCCGAGCGACTGGCTGTGGACAACATGAACGAGGACCGTGACAATGACGACTGAAACGGCAACCGCCGCCGACGCGGGTCAGAACCCAACGACCCCCGCGACCGCCGCACCTGCCGCTGACGCGCCGCCGGCTACCCTGCTGACGGATGCGTCGCAAGATGCAACTGCTGCGAATCAGGATTCCCCGGGGGAGGGGACGGGCGAGAGTCAGGGCGACAAGCCTGCCGGCGACGGCGGCGAGAAACCCGGCGACAAGCCTGCCGGTGCCCCGGAGAAATACGAGATCGCGCTGCCCGAAGGACTCTCGCTGGACGAGTCCCTGTTCTCTGCTGCCGAGCCGGTTCTCCGTGAACTGAACCTCAGCAACGAGCAGGCGACCAAGCTGGCATCGGTCATCGCGGAAGTGCGGGCCTCGGAAGCTGAGGCGTTCGTGCAGCAGGTGCAGGAGTGGGGCAAGACCACGCAGGCCGACCCTGAGATCGGCGGCAAGGCGCTCGAAGCGACCTTGACCGAAGGCCGCAAGGCGCTGGCCAAGCATGGGACCCCCGAACTGCGCGCGCTGCTGGACAACACCGGGCTGGGCAACCACCCCGAGGTCGTTCGGTTCTTCGCTCGCGTTGGCAAGACGATCCCGACCGAGGACTCGGTCGTCACCGGGGAGCGCTCCGGCGGCACGAAGTCCATGGCGGAAAGGCTCTACGGCACCAAGTAACACAATCCCTTCAAAACTACCGGAGACACAACAATGCCCGTTATCGGCGGTCAGAACCTGACCCTTCTCGACATCACCAAGCGCCTCGACCCGGACGGCTCGGCTGCGGCCATCGCCGAGCTGCTGTCGCAGGAAAACGAAATCCTCGAAGATATGCCGTGGGTGGAGGGCAACCTCCCGACCGGCCACCGCGTCACCGTCCGCACCGGCCTGCCGGATGTGGCATGGCGCAAGCTCAATCAGGGCGTGCCGGCTTCCAAGTCGACCACTGCCCAGATCGACGAAGCCTGCGGCATGCTGGAAGGCTTCGGTCAGGTCGACAAGGACCTCGCCGAGCTGAACGGCAACACCGCGGCGTTCCGCCTGCAGGAGAACATGGGCTACATCGAGGCCCTGAACCAGACCATGGCGTCGACGCTGTTCTACGGCGACACCTCGGCCAACCCCGAGCGCTTCCTCGGCGTCGCCCCGCGCTTCTCGACGGTCAACATCGCCAACGCCCAGAACGCCCAGAACGTCATCGACGCCGGCGGCACCGGTACGGACAACACGTCGATCTACCTGATCGGCTGGTCGCCCAACACCATCCACGGCATCTACCCGAAGGGCTCGACGGCCGGCCTGATCCACGAGGATCTGGGTCTCGACACCGTGCAGGACGCGCAGGGCAACCGCTACCGCGCCTATCAGGACCGCTACCAGTGGAAGTGTGGTCTTGCCGTGCGTGACTGGCGCTACGTGGTCCGCATCAGCAACATCGACGTGTCGGACCTGACCCGCAACGCCGCCACCGGCGCCGACCTGATCGACCTCATGACCCGCGCCTGCGAGCGCATCCAGTCGCTCAACGGTGTCACCCCGGTGTTCTACGCCAACCGCACCATCCGCTCGTTCCTGCGTCGTCAGACGGTCAACCGCGTGGCCAACTCGACGCTGCAGTACGACATGGTCGGCGGCAAGCCGGCGCTGCGTTTCGCCGAGGTGCCGATCAGGCGCGTCGACGCCATCCTGTCCAACGAGGCCCGCGTGGTCTAACCCGGAGAAAGCAAATGATCCTCGACGATTTCAACCAGTTCTCCCGCCTGCAGGCGGTCACTGCCACCGCGCCCTCGGCCGACACCATCGACCTTGGCCCGCTCAGCGGCACCCCGACGGCCAACCTGATCCGCGACATCGGCGTGGGCGAGGAGATCTACCTCGTCATCCGCGTCGGCCAGGCGTTCAACAACCTGACCTCGCTGACCGTCGACGTGCAGACGGACGACAACACGGGCTTCTCGTCGTCCGTGACTGTCGCCACGTTCGGCGCGATCCCGCTGGCCCAGCTCACCGCGAACCGCGTGGTGCGAGTCATGGCACTCCCGCCGGCCAACTACGAGCGCTACGTCCGCCTGAACTACACCGTGACCGGCACCGCGCCGACCACGGGCACCGTCGACGCGTTCCTGACGCACGACGTGCAGCAGTGGCGTGCCTACGCTGACAGCCAGCCGATCGACGCCAACGCGTAACGGAGACAGTCATGGCCCAGTACCGCATCAAGGACTTCGCGCCGCCTCACTTCATCGGTGGCCGCATCGTCGGCCCCGGCGAGGTCGTCACGCTGCCCGAAGGTGTCAAGGCTGGGCAGTGGCTGGAACCGCTGGAGGAGCCGGCTGTCGAAGCGGCTCCGAAGGGTGCCAAGCAGAAGGGGCGGGCAGCCGCCCCCTCTGTTACCATGGACGCCACGCCGGCCGAGCCGGTTGACGGAGAGTTCTAATGGCGACGATTCCCGAAACCCGCCGCACCATCGACGCGAACTACTCGAACTACGTCATCCGCGAGTGGTCGGGCCTTGCGCTCGGCGACGACGGTGCCGCATCGCTGATCCCTGCCATCGGCGACCGCACCGTGCAGGTGTCGGGCACGTTCGGAGTGGGAGGCAGCGTCCGCATCCTCGGCTCGCTGGACGGCTTGGGCTACTTCCCGCTGACTGATCCGCAGGGCAACCCGCTGGACATCGTGCAGGGCAAGCTCGAGACGATCATGGAGCTGGTGCCGTACATCCGCCCGCAGGTCACTGCCGGCGACGGAACGACGAACCTCAAGGTGACGCTGTGCGTCAAGGGAGTGGGCTGATGGACATCGCCAAGATCGAAGCGGTGCGCGAGTTCGCCCGCAAGTTCAAGTCGGTCATCGAGCTGGCCGATGCCGTCGAGCCGATCGCCAACCTCGAGCTGGCCAAGGCCGAGCTGGAGGGCCAGGTCAACAAGCTGCAGGTCCAGCGCGATGCGCTGGCCGCATCGGTCACTGAGGCCAGCGATACGGCCGTGCGCTTGGTCGACGAGGCCAAGGCCCAGGCCGCCGCGACGGTCAACGCCGCCGTCGAGCAGGCCAAGGCCGACGCCGAGGCCATCGTCGCGCAGGCGCGCGAGGAAGCCGGCAAGGCCAACGACAAGGCGAAGGCCGAGGCGAAGCGTCTCGACAAGCGCATCGAGGAGCAGAAGGCCGAGGAGGCCGACCTTGACCGCGACATCGCTGCCCGCAAGGCCGAGCTGGCCGCGCTGGAGGAGAAGGTCGAGGCGGTCCACGCCAAGGCCCGCGCGCTGCTGGGGGGCTAAGGCATGGCCACCTCAGCATGGAACAAGTACCAAGACTTCACCGAGCAACTGATCCGGGGCGTCCATGACTGGGACGCCCACGTATTCAAGGTCGCGCTGACCAACACCGCGCCGACGGCCACGCATGCCAGCCTGTCGCAGATCGGCGAGATCACGGCCGGCAACGGCTACACCGCGGGCGGCAACACGACGACGATCACGATCGCCGAGGCCAGCGGCACCACGACGGTCAGTGGCACCGAGGTCGTGTTCACCGCGTCGGGCGCGATGGCCACGTTCCGCTATGCCGTCCTCTACAACGACACCGCGACGTCGCCGGCTGACGCGCTGATCTCGTGGTTCGACTACGGGTCGGCGATCAGCCTGACCGCGGGCGAGACCTTCACGGTGCGGTTCAACAACGCATCGCCAGGCACGATGTTCACGCTGGTCTAAGGGGCAAGCATGGCGATCACCACCGTCGACGGCGTTGTCAACGCCCTAGCAAACAACAGCTCGCGCCTCGTCATCGACAAGGGAAACATTGCTAACGCAGTGGCGGGCGGCATCTTCTCGCTGTGGCGCGCCACCGGTCAGCCTGCGCAGGGCGCTATTCCGACGACGGCTGCTGTGCCGAACAACACGACGACCGGCGCGCCGGGATTCACGCAGCAGACCGCGCCTGCCGAGTCGTACTTCGGCTATTTCTCCGTCGTCAACAACAACAACAACGCGATGGGTTTCGAGGTTAACGACCGCATCGCCCACCTTGGCGGCTTGGTGCTGAACGTCACGACGGCGCAGACGGTGACGGGCCTTGACCTGTCCACGCTTGCCCCGCCTGCGGATCGCTTGGGCGCTGCCGACTACTCTGACGTTCAATGGTTCCTGTCTGTCTACACGGACGGCGGCGCGACGGCATCGAACGCCACGATCAACGTGACGTACAACAACGGCACGACGGGCAACCTCAGTGTTCAGGCCGTGGGCGGCACGCTGCGCGCTGGCCGCGAACTTCCGTTGACTCCGCTTATTCCTGTGGCGCAGCAGGGGCTTAACATTCGCGGCATCAACAGCGTCACGCTTTCCGCCAGCACGGGCACGGCGGGCAACTTCGGCTTCACTTGCCGTCGCCAGCGGTTCTCGATGTCCATGCCGACCGTCAACGTGCCCAACGAGCGCGACTGGGCGCAACTGAACCTCGCCGGCGTGCCGAATGGCGCGTGCCTTGAAATGCTGGTGATTTGCTCGACCACCAGCACGGGCGCAATCCGAGGTCAGGCCAAGATCATCCACGGATGAGCGCGCAGCCCGTCACCCGCTATCCGCGCGGCGGCTCTGCGCTGTGGACGGATGGCAGCGACGGCGCGGCGCTAATCAATGCCGAGTTCTTCGGGGCTCCTGCGCCTGCGCTCGACGTCCCGACGATCGGCGCATCGGTCGCCGCGGGCTACTCGAGCAGCACGGTGGCCACGACGGCGGCCGTCACCACGCAGGCCAGCACGTCGCTGCTGGTGTTCTGCCAGTGGGAGTCGACCAGCACGCCGCCGGTCATCACCGACTCGAAGGGCAACACGTACTCGGCGCCGATCCGCACGCTGGCGCCGGGCGGCGGCTCGATCACCAACTACCTCGGCGCGTGGTTCCTTGCCGGCGCTACTGGCGGCGCGTCGCACACGTTCACCGCCACCGGTGGCGCGAGCACGTTTCCGTCGATCTGGGTCGTCGAGGTCATCGACGCGGCCACGCAGGCAAACGTCGGCGCTACGGCGCTGGCGACACCGTTCAACTCGGGCAACATCGTCACGACGGGCGCGACCCGGCTGGTCGGCTTTGCCGGTGCCGAGAATACGTCGACCGTCACCCACACGATCAACTCGGCGGGCTACACCCGGCTGGCCGAGCTGACCAATGGCGCGGCAGCATGGACCGGCGTCACGGCGCACCGCGAGGCCGCTGCTGGCACGTACTCGTTCGAGGTGGGCGTCACGTCGTCTCAGGACGGCGGCGCGATTCTGGTGGCGCTGGCGAAGGCTGGCGGGTCGTTTGAGGTCGTCGTCACCCCTGCGACCTACTCGCTGACCGGGGCCTCGGCGACGACGCTGTGGCGCCGCCGGGCGCAAACCACGCCGGGCAGCTATTCCATCACCGGGCAGGCCGCACAGACCCGATGGGGGCGGCGCGTCGACACGACGGCTGCGGCCTACACCATCACCGGGTCCGACGCCGATCTGATCTACACCCCGATCGTCCCGGCATTGACGCTGGACGTGACGCCGGGGAGCTACGCACTGACCGGCGTCGACGCCGCCGTGCGCTGGGGCCAGCGTCTAAACGTCACCCCTGCCGCGTTTACTGTCACCGGCCAGACTGTCACCGTGCGGCGGGCCTACCGCGCCGACGTGTCGCCCGGGGCGTATACTGTTGCCGGGGTCGTGGCCACGCTGGAATACTCCGGCGAGCTGCCTCCCGAGGTGACGGTCGAATACCAGACAATGATGCGCCGACGCAGGCGCGCGAGGTAATCCATGTCCAGCCCCATCGCTGTCTGCAATCGAGCCTTGAGCCGGATCGGTATCGACCAGCTCATCGAGGACTTCAACGACCCCAACACGCGTGCGCGCGCCTGCCTGCAGCACTATGACCAGTGTCGCGTCGAGATGCTGCAGGACTTCCCGTGGGGCTTCGCCCAGAAGGTCGTGCAGCTCGCCATCGTGGCCGACGTCACGATCCCCGGCTGGCAGTTCGCGTACCGCTACCCGACCGACTGCCTGCGCGCGCAGACGCTGACCGACGAGGCCGGTGGCCGCGGCGCGATGGGCAACATTTTCCGCGACATCTGGTCCTACGACCTGCCGGGCGAGATGATCCAGCGCGTGCCGTACACGGTGATGGCTGACCCGACGACGCCGGGTGGCCGCATCATCGTGACGGACCTCGAGGACGCTTACCTCTGGTACACGGCGGACGTCACCGACATCAACCAGTTCCCGCCTCTGGCGCGCTCCGCGCTGTCCTGGAAGCTGGCCACCGAGATCGCGCTGGTTCTGCGCGCCGACACTCGCCTGCAGCAGAACGCTGTGCAGCAGTACGCGTGGGTCGTGTCGCAGGCCCAAGTCGGCACGCAGCAGGAGGGCACGCCAGACCGGACGCCGACCCCTGACACCATCCGGGTGCGATCGTAATGGGCACGCCACTGCTGCAACCGACGTTCTCCGGCGGCGAGCTTTCCCCGTCTCTGCATGCGCGCGTCGACATCGAGCGATACGGCAACTCGGTCAAGACCGCCAAGAATTTCCTCGTTCGCCCGACTGGCGGGCTGGTGAATCGCCCGGGCCTGCAGTTCATCGGCGAGGTGAAGAACAGCACCAAGCGCGTGCGGCTGATCCCGTTCGAGTTCAGTGTCGAGGTCGCATACGTCATCGAGCTGGGCGACCTGTATGCGCGGTTCTACGCCAACGGCACCCCGGTGCTGAGTGGCGGCACGCCGGTCGAGGTCGTGACCCCGTGGAGCGAGGCCGAACTGCCTGACGTCAAGTTCACGCAGACGGCCGACGTGATGATCCTCGTGCATCCGAACCATGCGCCGCGCAAGCTGTCGCGCACGTCGGCGACGTCGTTCGTGCTGGAGGAGTTCGTCGTCAAGGAGGGGCCGTTCCGAGACGTCAACGCGAACGAGGCCATCAAGGTCGCAGCATCGGCGCGCGCCGGCACGGTGACGGTCACGGCGAACGCCGACGTGTTCACGTCCGACATGGTCGGCCTGCTGCTGTATCTCGAGGCCAAGTCGCTCGGGCAGGTCAAGCCATGGACGCAGGGCGATCGCTCCGTCACCGTCGGCACGCTTCGCCGATCGGACGGCAAGACGTACCGCGCGACCACGGTCCCGACGCCGCCGTCGACGCCCGGCGAGAACTGGACCGAGTGCGGATCGTTCCGTCCGCTGCATCAGCAGGGCCGCGAGTGGGACGGCCCTGGCGACGAGCGGAGTGACGGCACCAACGCGTGGAAGGTCGGCGTCGAGTGGGAGTATCAGGACTCCGGCTATGGCATCGTCCGACTGACTGGCTTCACCAACGCCAAGACCATGACGGGCATCGTGGTCCGCGAGCTTCCTGACGCAGTGGTCGGCGGCATCGGATCGCCGGCGCGTAGCTGGACGTTCTCGGGCAACGCGTCGACCAATGTGTTCAGCATCACGGGCGCAGTCAGCACGTCGCGCGGCGACTACGCTGTCAGCATCAACGGCGAGCCGGTGCAGCCTGACCCGAACTACACGGCGCCGGGTGGCATCGGCGGCGGCGGCGGTGGCGGCGGCGGCATCACTGACCCCGACTTTCCTGTAATCATTCCTTGAGGTGATCCGTGGTTTCCGCTGATCGCAAGCAGAAGATGCTGGAGGCCAGACGCCGGTATTATGCGCGGAATCGTGAGGCTTGCCTTGCTCGTGCGAGGGAGTGGAAAGAAAAAAACCCCGACGCTCAAGAGCGGGCTGCGGAAAAAAGGCGCGGAGGCAAGCCAAAGCGAGTCGTTCTTACGCCAGAACAAAGGGCCGAAAGAGCGCGCGAAAGGTCTAGAGAGTCCGCAAGAAAATCGAGGGCTGAAAATCCCGAGAAGCATAGGGCTGCATGCGCTGCATACAGGGAAAAGCACTTAGATCGTGTCCGCGCAATGAAAAGGGAAAGCCAAGCATCCCGTGAGCTTAGGACTCCATCTTGGTCAGACAGGCGGGCATGCGCTGCTTTCTATACGATTGCTGTAAGGGTAAGCCGCTGCACAGGAATCCCGTTCGAGGTCGACCATATCCTCCCGTTAAACGGGAGAATCGTGTCTGGGCTCCATGTTCCTGAGAATCTTCGCGTTATTCCTGCCATTGCCAACTGGAGAAAAGGAAACAGGCTATGAGTCAGGGATGGGTTATCGACGCAACGCTTGACCAAATCACGTTCTTCGAGGCCCCGCCGACGGGCACGAACAACATCGTTGTGCAGGAGTTCGCTGTCCCAACGCTGGGCGGCAACACCGACGTGTTCGCGCTGTCGGCATGGGGATCTAAGTTCGGTTATCCGGCCGAGGTCGAGTTCTTCGGCGGCCGGCTGGTGTTCGCTGCAACGCGTGACCAGCCTCAGACGACGTGGTTCTCCAAGATCGGCAACTATGTCGACTTCGGCAAGACCGTGCCCAGCGTCGACGACGACACGATCGCTGCGACGCTGAACGCTCGGCAGGTGAACCGCGTCACCGACATCGTGCCGCTGTCGAACATGATCCTAATGACGACGGGCGGCGAGTGGAAAACGACGGGCGGTCAAGACGACGTTCTCACGCCGACGACTATCGGGTTCAAGCCGCAGAGCTACCACGGCAGCGCCGAGCTGCCCGCGCTGGTCATTGGCAACACGGCGCTGTTCGTGCAGAACCGCGGCTACATCGTGCGCGACATCGGCTACCAGTTCGAGTCTGACGGCTACACCGGAAACGACCTGACGGTGTTCGCGTCGCACCTGACCGAAGGCAAGCCGATTGTCGACTGGGAATACCAGCAGGTCCCGTACTCGATGGTGTGGTCGGTGCGCTCCGACGGCGTGCTGTTGGCGCTGACGTACATGAAGGACCAGAGCGTTGTGGGCTGGACGCCCATGGAGATCGACGGGTTCGTCGAGTCCGTGACGGTCATCCCCGAGGGCGGCGAGGACTCCGTCTATGTCGTCGTGCGTCGCACGGTCGGCGGCCAGCAGAAGCGCTACATCGAGCGCCTGTCGTCGCGCCTCATCACCGATGTGCGCGAGGGCAAGTTCCTAGACTCGCACCTGACCTACGACGGCCGCAATACGACGGCCACGACGATGACCGCGACCGCGACCGAGTGGAACGTGGGCCAGACCGTCACGCTGACGGCCAGCGCCGCGACGTTCGCATCGGGCGACATCGACGACGTCATCGTGCTGGGCTACATGGCCGGGTCGAACGCCCGCCTACGCATCGCCGAGTTCACGTCGTCGACGGTGGTGACGGCGCAAATCGTGACCCCGATCCCGGCGACGCTGCGGAATGCCGCGACGACCGACTGGGGGTTCGCCCGCGATACTCTGTCCGGGCTGTCGCATCTCAACGGCCGCACGGTCGGCGTGCTGTGCGACGGGTTCGTGCAGGACGACAAGGTCGTGGCGTCGGGCAGCATCACGCTGGACGAGCCTGGCGTGCTGGTGCATGCCGGCCTGCGCTACGTGTGCGACATCGAGACGCTGGAGATCAACGTCCCCGGCGGCCAGACGACGCGCATGCAGAACAAGCTTATCAAGCGGCTCGGCGTCATCGTTCAGGATACGCGCAGCCTGTTCGGCGGCCCCGACTTCGACTCGCTGGAGGAGTGGGAGCCGCGTGTCGCCGGCCCGACGGTCGACCCTGCCGAGATCCAGAACGGCTGCCTGCAGGTGTGGATCTCCGGGTCGTGGGCCGAGCGCGGCCGTGTCTGCATCCGGCAGAAGGACCCGCTGCCCATGGCCATCCTCGGCGTCATCCCCGACGTCACCATGGGGGACCTGTGACCGTCCGCGTCGTCAAGGCTACGTTCGACCACGCGCTGCAGGTGGCCGAGCATATGCGCGAGGCTGACCGGGCCGAAGTCTGGGCATCGTCCCATTCGACGCCATGGCAGGCGACGACCGAGGCGCTGCGCGTGTCGACGTCGGCATGGGCTGGCCTGTATCACGACATCCCGGTGTGCGTGTTCGGGGTCGCGCCGCTGAACATGGTGGCCGGAGTGGGCACCCCTTGGCTGCTCGGCACCGACGAGCTGGTCGCCCGCCCGGCCGCCTTCCTGCGCCGCTGCCGGCCCTACGTCGGCAAGATGCTGCGCGTGTATCCTACGCTGGTGAACAACGTCGACGACCGAAACGAGGCGAGCAAGCGCTGGCTGGAGTGGCTGGGCTTCACGCTCGGCGACCCTCGTCCGCACGGCCCCGACGGCGTGCCGTTCCGCCCCTTCAAGCTCGAGGTGAGCCATGTGTGAACCGACCACCCTGCTTATGGCCTCGCTGGCCCTGACCGGCGCATCGGGGTTGTATGGCGCTGCTGCAGCGAACGAGGCCGGAAAAGCCGAGCAGCGCGCCGCCGATCAGAACGCGGCCGTCGCGCGGAACCAGGCCGAGCAAGCCAAGCAGATCGGCAACGTCGAGGAGGAGCGGCAACTCCGGCGCGTCCGTGCGGCGCTTGGCAGCCAACGCGCGGCCATCGCTGCCAACGGCCTCGACGTCAACACCGGCACCGCGCTGGACCTGCAGGCTGAGACCGCCGGCTTCGGCGCGGCTGACGCGCTGAACCTGCGCGCGAACGCGCTGCGGCAGGCGTGGGGCTTCGACGTGGATGCAGTGAACCAGACCAACCGCGGGCGCGCGGCTCGGGCGGCAGGCCGGAATCAGGCCATCGGCACCCTGCTGACCACGGGCGCGAGCATGGTCGGGCAGGCGTACTCGGGCGGGATGTTCGGCGCCAAGTCGACGCCGGCGACGCTCAAGCCTTACAACCCCGGCCGGCTCGACAAGTCTGGCAACCGCATGACGCTGGGAGGCTGACCGATGCCTCGCGTCCCCCAGTACCAGCAGCAGGTCGGCGTCTCGAATCTGCCCAGCGCGCGCATCCAGAATTTCACCACGCCAGAAACGCTTGGCGCGGGCATCGCCCAGTCCGTCGGCAAGGTCGGCGGCATGCTCGGCCAGTTCGCCCAGCAGGAGCAGGAAAAGGCCGACGTCGCGGCGCTCATGGACGCCGACCGGCAACTCGCCGACCTCGAACTGTCCCTGTTCAACGACCCGGAGAACGGGGCCTACGCCAAGCGAGGCCGCGACGCGTTCGGCCTGCCCGACCAGGTGTTCCCGCAGTGGGACCAGCAGGTCGGCCAGATCGAGGGGCGGCTCACGCCGGCCCAGCGCGAGGCGTTCCGCCGGCAGGCTCAGGGGCGCCGCACCGACCTGCAGCGCGGTCTGTCGCGCCATGTGCTGAACGAGTCGGAGCGGTTCTACTCCGACGAGGCGAAAGCCTACGTGTCGACGGCCGTGCAGTCCGCGGCGGCGAACTACACCGACCCGGAGCGCGTGGACCTCGAGGCCGAGCGCGCGGCGCGCGGCGTGCTGTCCATGCCCGAGATGCGCGGCGCGTCGCCGGTCGTCATCAACGCGGCGCTGGCCGAGGCTCGTGGCCGCGTCTACTCGGGCGTCGTCGATCGGCTCATGGTCGAGGACCCGGCCGCTGCCGTGACCTACTTCGACTCGATGAAAGGCAGGCTGACGGCCGGCGAGGTCGTTCGGCTGGAGCCGCGCATCCGCGAGGCCCGCAACACGGTGAGGGCTGACGCGCTGGTGTCCCGCGCGCTCTACGGTGCCGGCGGGTTCGACAACGTCGTCGAGCAGGTGCTGGCCGTCGAGGGCGGCTACGTGGCGGACGACGCCGGCAAGGGCGAGACGAATTTCGGCATCAACATCACGGCCAACCCAGACGTCGACGTCAAGAATTTGACGCCGGAGAAGGCCAAGGAGCTGTATCGCGAGCGCTACTGGGACGCGATCAACGCCGACTCCCTGCCGCCGGCACTGCAGGGCATGGCCTTCGACGCCGCGGTCAACCAAGGGCCGGAGAATGCCCGCAAGTGGATCGTGGAGTCGGGCGGCGACCCGGTCGTCTATGCCCGCCTGCGCCGCGAGCACTATGCCAAGCTGGTCGAGCAGGACCCCGAGAAGTACCAGCAGTACGCCGCCGGCTGGGAAGCGCGCGTCGCCAAGTTCGAGCAGGCTGCCACGAGCAGCCCGAGCGAGGCGGACGTCATGCGCGCGCTGGCCACCGAGACCGACCCGGACGTGCGCCGGCTGGCCGAGTCCAAGGCTTCGAGCGTGCTGCGCGCCCAAGCGGTGGCCGAGGCCGAGGCGCGCGAGGCGACGCTGGAGCAGGCATACGCGCACATCCAGAGCGGCGGCACGATCGCCAGCATGACCCCGGAGATGCGGTCGGGCATCAACCCGCTGGATCTGGTGAAGGTCGAGAACTACGAGCGGGCGCGGCGCGAGAGCGTGCCCAGCGACCGGACGGCCTACAACGAGCTGGCCGACATCTCCGTGCTGACCCCGCAGCATTTCATCAAGCCGGGGTTCCTCGAGGAGCATCGGGGCGCGCTGGACGACGACGACTACAACCGCCTACTGGCCGCGCGCCGCGAGCTGCGCGCCGGGCAGGAGTCCGAGTTCGTCAAGTCCCGGCAGGTGCAGGAGGAGATCACCCGGGCGGCCATGGTGCAGATCGGCTACGCCCAGCGGCCGGAGCGCGTGGCTGACCCGCTGAAGCCGAAGTCGGGACGCGAGGACGCGGTCAACCAGTTCCGCGACTCGCTGGCGGCCGAGGTGGCCACGTTCACCGAGACGAACGGCAAGATGCCCAACGCCGCCGAGGTGCAGGACATGGCCGACCGGTTGCTGGTGAAGGGCGTGGTAGACGGGTTCTGGAGCAACCCCGTCACCTACGGGTTCGAGGCGCCGCGCCTTCCGTCGTCGCGGGCTGATCTGGTCACGGGCCAGCTATACTCTGTCCCGGGGCGAGGCTTCATGGTGTGGGACGGAAGCGTTCTGCGGCCCGCCAACCAGTCAACCAACAATTGAGGCCAATGATGCCGGTCGCGCCGAACGATGGGTCGCTGAGTTTCGAGGATGCGCTGGCTCAGTCGAGCAGTCAGCCCGAGTCTGGCGACGGTTCCCTGAGTTTCGAGCAGGCGCAGCAGGAGGTCGGCGACACTGTTCGCACGGGCCTGCGCGCGAACACCCGCATCAACGCCGGCCGCGATCCTGCGCTGGTGGCCGAGGCCGAGCGACTGGCGGTCAAGTACGGCCTGCCCACGGGCACGGCCGAGCGGCGCATCGACGACCTGCGCGAGCAGGAAACGATGGCGCGCATGGATCAGTTCGCCACGCAGGCGCCGCGCACGGCTGAGTATCTGGCCGGCGACCCCGATGCCGCGGCCGTGGCGAAGGAGGACATCGAGGGGCTGTCGCTGCTCGAGCAGGCATTCATCACCGCCCCGGCGTTCCGGTACGTCGCTGACGGCGCGCAGTCGCTCGTTTCCGGTGTCGTGTCGGGCGTGGGCTCGGCGATCTCCGGCGGCGGCGAAGTGCTGAATATGGGCGGGCGCAACATTCGCCGCGCGCAGGACTTCTCGGCTGGCATGGGCGAGGGCTTCTGGCGCATTTTCTCCGATGACCTCGGCGACCAGTACGCCGCGAACTACCAAGCCATGCGCGACATCCTGCCCGACTGGGTCGAGGACCCGTTCGGCTTGGTCGGCGGCGGCATCCGTTCGGTGGGCTCTGCCATCGAGGGGTTCGCGCAGGAGAGCATCGCGGTCGACGAGTCGCGCCAGAACCTCGGCACCGACATCGCGTCGGGCTTGGGCTCGCTGGGTCCTTACCTTGCCATGGCCTACTTCACGGGCGGCGCTGGCGTGCTGGGCCTCGGCGCGACGCAGGGCGTCGACACGCAGGCCGACCGGGCCGAGGCGGCTGGCACCTACGGCACCGCGTCGTCGGATGCCGCACAGACTCTGGGCGCTGGCGTCACCGCCGTCACCGAGCGCATGGGCTTGGGCTTCCTCATGCGGCGCCTGCCGGAGCCGGCCAAGGCCGCGCTGAACAAGCGCGTGGCCGACATCCTTTTGGCTGGCGCTGGCGAGGCCGGGCAGGAAGTGACCGAGGCAGTGCTGCAGGACGCCATCACCAAGGCCCTCGTCGACGACTCGTTCGACATGTTCCAAGGGCTGGAGCGCGAGGGCTTGGCGGCGTTCGGCGTCGGCATGATCTTCCGCGGCGGGGTGCATGTGGCCCGGGCCCAGCAGGACGCCGACATGGCGGTGCAGGAAGCCGAGACGCTGGAGCAGATCGACAAGGCGATCGGCGGGCTAAAGCTGGCCGAACTGTCGCCGGAGCGCCTGCGCGACGTGCTGGCCCGCCTCAAGAATTCCAGCATCTCGGACGTCTACCTACCGGTCGACCGGTTTCGTGAGCTGTTCCAGTCCGACGAGCAACTGCGCGACTCGCTGGAGCCGCTTGGCGTGGACAGTGCCGAGCTGACGTCGGCCGCCCTGTCGAATGGTCAGGTGCGCGTGCCGATCGAGGCGTTCTTCACGGCGCTGACGCCGGAGCAGCGGTCGGCCGCCAAGAAGGTCGCCCGCCTCACGCCGGGCGGCATGCCGCTGGACGAGGCCGTCAACTTCGACCGCGAGCAGGCGCTGCGCGACTTCATTGAGGCGACGGGCGCGCAGGGCCGCCCCGCTGACGACCCGACCAACTGGATCTACGAGTTCGCCCGCAACCAGGTCGAGTCCGCGGGCGCGACGCCCGACGTGGCCGAGAAGCAGGCCGAGCTGTTCGCGTCGTACTTCCGCACCGCCGTGGTGCGTTCCGGCATGTCGCTGGACCAGCTTGCCGGCACGCCGGAAGATCCCCGGTTCACGATCCGTCGCGACACCCCGGACTCGGTGCAGCGCGTGGCCGATGCCCGCAACGTGGACGCTGTCGTCGACGGCGCCATCGAGGCGCTGCGCTCCGGCCGCCTGTTCTCCGACCGCGAGGTCAACGGCCAGCGCTTGATCGAGCTGATCCGCTCCAAGGGCGGCATCGACCCGGCTGCGTTCGGTGCCGGCGACCTGCGCGCGCAGGATGCCCAGCGTCGCGGCCTGCTGCGCCAGGGCGGCATGACCGTCGATCAGGCGCTGGAGATCGCCATCGACAACGGGTTCATCCAGCGCACGGCCACGGAGAACGCGGGCGAGTACGACGCCGACGGCGCTGACGTCAACACGGTCATCGACCTGCTGATCGGCGACCTCGGCGAGACGCCTGCGTTCTCGCCGGAAGGGTTCAGCGTCGACCGCGCTGCGTTCAACGAGTCGACGAACGAGCTGGGCCGCATCCTCGAGGAGCTGGGCATCGGCCGCGAGCAACTGCAGACCATGGACAACGCCGCGGTGCGCCGCGCGCTGGGCATGGATCGGGTGGCGGACGAGGGCGGCACTGAGTTCGACCAGGCCGCGCCGACCGACTCCGAGGCGTTCAAGGAGTGGTTCCAGCAGTCCAAGGTGGCGAACCCGGACGGCACGCCGACCGTGGTCTACCACGGCACGGGCGAGGAGTTCGCTGCGTTCGATCGCCGCCTGCTGGCATCCGGCACCGGGCACGCGAGCAGCGGCCTGGGGTTCTATTTCACGCCGAGCCGGCGCAGTGCCGAGGGCTATGCCGACAAGGCGTCCAACGGGGTGCCCGCCGACGCGGTGGTCCTCGAGGTCTACCTGTCGATCCAGAACCCGTACACGATGACGCTGGACGAGGCGCAGGGTTTCGAGGACGCTGCCGAGGCTGCGCTCACTCGCATGATGCTGCAGTCGCAAGGCTTCGACGGCGTGTGGATTCCCGAGCAGAACGCGTGGGTCGCGTTCGAGCCGACGCAGGTCAAGTCGACGGCGAATCGTGGGACGTGGTCGAAGAAAGACCCGCGCATGATGTTCCAGTCGGTGTTCCATGGCTCGCCGCATCGGGGCATCGAGCGCGAGGGGTTCAAGCTCCAGGCCATCGGCACGGGCGAGGGCGCGCAGGCTTACGGGTGGGGGCTGTACTTCGCCGGCAAGCGGGAGATTGCGGAGTGGTATCGGAAGGGGCTGTCGCACCGAGACATGGTGCAGAAGTTCCGCGACGCTATGCCTGATCGCGCCGACACTGACGAAGCACTTGAGTGGTCCAATAGCGGCGAAGCGCCTGCGGATATGGCTGCAGTCATCAAGGCCCTGAACGATGACGGATGGCTTGGCTTTGACTACCCGTCGCAAGCCCTGAATGCGTTGTTCGGCAGCCCTGAGAACTACGACATTTCGCCGGAATTGAAAGACGCGGCTGCTGCCATGCAGGGCCAACTCTACGCCGCCGAGATCCCCGACGACGGCGATCTGCTGGACTGGGATGCGCCGCTGAGTGAGCAGCCGGAGAAGGTGCGGGCGGCGCTGGAGGGCGTATTCCCCGTTGAGGGTTTCAGCAATCCGACCGGCCAGACCATTTACCTAGCGCTGGCGAAGGCGATCTCTAGCGCCCGAGATGCTGGACGTCCTGCGGCGTTTTGGAACTGGGGCGAAAACCTCCTAGAGATTCCGGTCGGGCGAGGCGATCCTCGCAAGGTGGCTTCCGAGTTCCTTCTCTCGCGCGGCATCCCCGGCCTCCGCTACCTCGACGGGACGAGCCGCGGCGTTGGCGACGGCAGCCGCAACTACGTCATCTGGGACGAGGGCGCGATCTCGGATGTGAGGACGTTCTATCAATCCCAGCCCGCCGAGCAGACGCAGCCCGGTAGCAGCGCTGCGAACCCGCTGCCCGCATCCGAGGCAGATTTCGCACCTGTTGGCGCTTGGGTCGAGCAGGACGTGCCCGATAACCGAGGCCGTCCGGTCGCTCAGGTGCGCGAGATCTTGATCTCCGAAATTGTCGCGCCAGAGCTGGATGGTGACGGCAACGTCGGTCCCGAGAAGCGGTCGTTCGTGCAGGGCTATGCCGAGCGACTGGCCGCTGGCGAGCAGGCACCCAACCTGTACGCCGTGGAGATGGAGGACGGCCGCATCCGCTTGGTGGACGGGCATCGACGGCTGGTGGCCGCGCGTGAGGCTGGCCGCGACACGGTGCGCGTGCTGGTCTCCCCGCTGGTCGACCTGCCCGGCGAGGGCAAGGTGACGCTGACTCGTGAGCTGGCACGGCAGCAGCCCGCCGACCAGACGCAGACGCCGGAGTTCAAGCGGTGGAGCGAGGGCGCGCCGCTGGTGCAGCGCGCGGATGCCGACCGCCACGGCTACAAGACCGGCGAGCCTGTCGTCGTGCGCGCTCTGCACGGCACGCCTGACGGCCGGTTCATGGAGTCCGACGGTATCTTCAAGGGCCAGCGCGAGAAGTTCGGCATGCCGACCGACGGCAGCGACCGCGCGTTCTGGTTCTCGACTAGCGACTCGACGGCCAAGACCTACGCCGACCCCAAGCGCGCTTTCGACTACCAGAACGCCGAGCCGGCCATCATCGACGGGTTCGTGAAGATGATGAACCCGCTAGTCATCGACGGCGGCGGCAAGGACTGGCGCAGCGCGCAGCAGCGCGGGCGCAGCACTGACGTCATCAATCAGGCGCGGCAGGGCGGCCACGATGGCGTCATCATCACCAACGTCCGCGACGACTACAACAACACCGCGCGCACCAAGGCGACCACGACCTACGTCGTGTTCTCGTCCAACCAGATCAAGTCGGCGACCAACAACGACGGCTCGTTCGACCTTGAGGACCCGTCGACTCTCTCCCAAACCCTCGACGACACCAAGCGCGGCAGCATCAACATCGTGCCGGGCTATCCGGGAGGGTTCGATCGCTACATCATCACGCTTGGCAACAAGGCCGACAAGTCGACGTTCCTGCACGAATCGGCGCACATGTTCCTCGAACTGCGCCGGCAGGTGAACGCGCAGGTCGCGGCTATCCCCGAGGCTGACCGCACGGCGGACCAGCAGCGCATTGTCGACGACGACGCGCGGCTGCTGGCGCACCTTGGCGTGGACTCGTTCGATGCCATTCAGCGCGAGCAGCATGAGGCGTTCGCCGAGACCTTCGAGGCATACCTTCGCGAAGGCAAGGCCCCGAGCCCGCGCCTCAAGCGTGCGTTCCAGTCGTTCCGCGAATGGCTGACGCGCATCTATCGCACCATCGCGCGCCTGCCCAACGCGAACCTGACGCCCGAGGTGCGCGCGTACTTCGACCGCATGCTGGCGACCGACGAGGAGATCGACGCCGTGCGCCAGGATCTCGGCATGATCCCGCTGCTGTCGGAGGCCGAGAAGGGCGACATGTCCGACGACGAGTTCCGCCGCTACCAGCTCGCGGTGCAGGCTGCCCGCCAGTCGGCCATCGAGCAGGAGGGCGCGGTCCAGTTCGCCTACGCCAAGCGCGAGGTCGAGCGCGCGAAGTCGGCCGAGATGAAGGAGCTGCGCGCGCAGGTCGAGAAGGACCTGAACGACGACCCGGCTTGGCGTGCGATCTTCATCCTGCGCCGCGGCACCATGCCCGACGGCTCGCCGCTGCCCGAGGGCGAGCGCGCGTTCAAGCTCGACACCCGCGCCCTGACCGATATGCAGGGCAAGGAGTGGGTCAAGAAGAACATGACCGGCATGCACACCAAAGAGGGTGGCGTGCATCCCGACATGGCCGCCTCGGTGCTGGGCTTCAAGTCCACGGTCGAGATGCTGAACGCCATTGCGTCCAAGCCGAGCAAAAAGGACGCCATCGAGGCCGAGGCGCTGCGCCGCTGGCAGGAGCGCAACCCCGACCCGATGCTCGACGGCGAGCTGGAGGCGCGCGTCACCCGTGCGCTGCACTCCGATGCCGCCGAGGAGGTCATGGTCCGCGAGATCAATGCACTAGTCGGCGGGCGCAAGCTGGCGCTGGCCCCGCTCAAGGAGTACGTCGGCCGGCTGGTGTCTGAGAAGTCGGTCAAGGCGCTCGCGCCGCACCGCCACAAGCAGGTCGAGATGCGGGAGAACCGCAAGGCCGCGATCGCGCTGGGCAAGGGCGACAAGCTGGCCGCCGCTCAGGCCCGCCGCAACGCGCTCATGGCATCGCTGCACTATCGCGCGGAGACGGACGCCAAGGAGCGCGCCGAGGCTTTCCGCGACGAGGGTATGCGTCTGGCAAAGAAGCCCGCGCAGGAGCGTCTGGCGCGCGCTGGCTGGGAGGGCTATCTCGACAAGGTCAACCAGATCCTCGCCGCCTTCGACCTGCGCCGCATGTCGGTGAAGGACCTCGAGCGCAAGAAGTCGCTGCGGTCGTGGGTCGAGGCCCAGCAGGAGGCCGGCGAGATCACGGCGATCAGCGAGGAACTGCTGGCCCGGGTCGAGGCCGAGCGCGTCACCAACTGGCGCGAGGCGAAGGTGGCCGAGATCGACGCCGCCATGGACGCGCTCAAGAACATCCAGCACCTGGCGAAGATCAAGAACAAACTGACGGCGGCGCGTGACGGGCGCGAGTGGGACGAGGCTCGCACGGACCTGCTGGCCCGCATGCAGGACTCGCTACCTGAGACCGTCGGCGGCGAGGTTTCGCGTCGTGACGTCGGCGACCTCGAGGCTGCGCGCCGCGGCGTCGTCGGTGCGCTGGCGAACCTGAACCGGCCGGAGAACGTCATCGAGGCGCTGGACGGCGGCGAGACCGGGCCGTGGCACGACTACGTCTGGACGGTGATGCAGGACGCCGAGAACAAGGCCGTCGAGTACCGCAAGGAGCTGGGCACCAAGCTCAAGGCCCTGCGTGCCGAGACGCCGGAAGCGTTCAAGACTCTGCAGGACAAGGTCACGATCCTCGGCGGCAAGCTCACGGTGAGCCGCGCGACGCTGATCGGCATCGCTTTGAATACGGGCAACGCGTCCAACCTGCAGCGCCTCATGGACGGCGGCATCGTCGACGGCAGCCGGCGCGTCAAGCTCAACACCGGCGAGGTCAAACAGATCCTGTCCGAGCTGCGCGCCGACGAGCTGCAGTTCGTGCAGGGCATGTGGGACGCTGTCGACTCGCTGTGGCCCGACATCGTCAACCTGCAGCGGCGCATGTCCGGCCTGCCGCCGGAGAAGGTCAGCCCGCAGGAGGCGAGCGTCGTCAGCAAGGACGGCAAGAATGTCACCCTGCGCGGCGGCTACTGGCCGCTGGTCTACGACGCCAACCGGTCGACGGTCGGCGAGACGCAGGACGGTGCGGACGCGATGCGTGTGATGATGGGCGCCGGCTTCACCAAGGCGTTCACGCCCAAGGGCTACCAGAAGGCGCGCGTCGAGTCGTTCGAGTCACCGCTTCAACTCGACTTCGCGTCGGTCATGTCGCGGCACATGGACCACGTCATCACCGACCTGTCGCACCGCGAGGCCGTGCGCGACATCAACCGCATCCTGTCCGACAACGAGATCAAGGAGCAACTGATCCTTCGCGTCGGGCGCGAGGGCTACGACAACCTGCGCGGCTCGCTGTCCTATGCCGTGTCGGCGTCGTCGGCCGTCGCCGGGCGCGTGGCTGCCCGCTGGGCGCGCGGGCTCGACACCCTGCTGACCAACACGTCAGTCGCAGCGCTGGCCATCCGTCCCGACATCGCGCTGGGCAACCTGACCTCGGCGACGATTCAGGGCCTCGACCGCGTCGGCGTCAAGGCGCTCATGCGCGGCTGGTGGGCGCTCGAGACCGGCCGCACCAAGACCACCGAGGCCATCGTGGCCAAGTCGGGGTTTATGGCCCAGCGCCTGAACGAGACCGACTTCCAGTTCCAGCAGGAGCTGGAGCGCCTTGCCGGCCAGCGCGGCTGGGGCCCCGCCTACCGCCGCATGATGATGGCCCTGCACCGGGCCGCCGACGCCGAGGTCACGCGGGCGCTGTGGTGGGGCCGCTACCAGCAGGCGCTCGACGCGGGCGAGTCCGAGGCCCAGGCCGTGCTGATGGCCGACAAGGCCGTGCGCCAAACCCAGACGGCCAGCGGCCGGAAGGACGTCTCGACGTTCGAACGCGACTCCCAGTTCAAGCAGGCCCGGCAGTTCATGGGGCCGATGTTCGTCATCTTCGGCCGCCTGTATGCCATGGCCCGGGGCGAGGGGGCTACCCAGCGGGTCGGCGCCCGTGCGTCGACCTTGCTGATTCAGGTGTTCCTCGCGCCGGCCATCTTCGCCCTGGCCGCCGGCCGCGGCCCCGAGGATGGGGACGACGACGAGGAGATCGGGGCGGGCGACTGGGCGCGCTGGCTGGCCGTCAACGTCGGCCTGTTCCCGGTCATGACGCTGCCCTACCTTCGCGACCTGACGGCGATCGGCGAGGCCGCCATCACCGACAAGCCCGTCAACCCCCGCGCCGCGCCGACCACGCAGGCCGTCATTCAGATGGGCCGGGCCTTCCAGTCGCTGGGCGACAACGTCGGCACCTACATGGAGACCGGCGACGTCGACTACCTTGACGCCACCCGGGACATGTTCTCGATCCTCGGGCCGATCGTCGGCGCGCCGGCGTCTCAGGTCCGCATCACCACGCGGACGGTCGAGTCGGTACTTGACGACCCTGAGATGGAAAAGACCGATCTGGCGCGGATTGCCGTTTATGGCCCCCCGCCCAAACACCAGTGATAACATGACCCCGAACCCCGGAGTGACCCCATGACCGTCGCCTCTACCGTTTCTCGCAACGTCTACAACGTCGTCGTCGGGCAGACGGTGTTCCCGTTCACGTTCCCGATCATCAACAAGGGCGACCTCGTCGTCAGCTTCCAGCCGACCGACGGGGCGATCACGACGCTGGTGCTGAACGTCGACTACTCGGTGTTCGGCGAGGGTCAGGACGCGGGCGGCAACGTCACGCTGTTGACCCCTGCAGCGGTCGCTGGCCAGCTCGTCATCCAGCGGTTCGTGCAATACACGCAGCCGACGGACTACAAGAATCAAGGCTCGTTCTATCCGTCGACCATCGAGCGCTCGTTCGACCGGGCGACGATGCAGGTGCAGCAGATCTCCGAGACTATCGGCCGAACGGTGACGTTCCCGATCACCACGCCGATCTCGTTCTCCGCGCAACTTCCGGGGCCGCCCGTTCCCGGCTCGCTGTTTGGCGTCAATGCCGACGGCACGGCCTCGCGCTACTACACGCCGGCCGACATTGCCACGACCGTCGCGTTCGCGAACTTCCGCTACGACCGGTTCGTCGCCAACCCGGGGCAGACCGCGTTCACGCTGGCGGCCGATCCCGGCGCGCTCGGCAATCTCGACGTCAGCATCGACGGCGTGACGCAGGTGCCGGTGGACGACTACACGCTGTCTGGCACGACGATGACGCTGACCGGGGCAATGACCGGCGGCGAGGTCGTTCTCGCGCGCTACGGCACGGCCGCAGGCGCGACGGATGCCAGCGTCATGGTGTGGCAGCCGGCCGGCTCTGGCGCTGTGCAGCGCACGGCGCAGGACAAGTTTCGTGAGGTCGTGAGCGTCAAGGACTTCGGCGCGACTGGTGACAACATCACCAACGACCGCGCGGCGGTGCAGGCGGCCATCGACTACGCGGCCAGCCTGACCAACGGCGCCGAGGTGTTCTTCCCGGCTGGCACGTACCGGTTCAATGTCGGCATCAACGTGCCGAACTCCAAGTCGATCACGCTGCGCGGCGAGGGCGACGCGAGCAAGCTGCGCCTGTTTTCAGGCGCTGGCGGCCCGATCCTCAACTGCGGCAGCGGCACGATCTTCTCGACGCGCACGATCATCAAGTCGCTGTTCTTCCAAGGTCCCGACGGCGGCACGTCGAGCGGCATCCGGCTGCAGAACTGCAACACGGCACGCATCGAAGATTGCGTGTTCCAGAATCAGGTTTACGGCATCGAGTCGGTCAGCTCGTTCGCCATCGAGGTCACGGGCAACGTGTTCGACGTGTGCAGCCTCTACGGCTTCATCGCCACGACGGCCTGCCACAACGCGGTGATCGAGCGGAACAACTTCTTCACCTGCCAGGCGCAGGGCGTTCGCTTCGACGTGCTGTCCGACAACCTCGTCATCGACAACAACAACTTCGAGTATTGCGGCTCGAACGTCCGACTGAACAACTGCAACTCCGTGTCGATCCGCAACAACTACATGGAGTACCAGAGCAACGCCTTCTTCGAATTCCTCGGCACCTGCCGGCAGGTGTTCATCGAGTCGAACTGGTGCGCGCTCGGCACGGGCGGCGGCGCGATCCTGTCGCTGGCCAACATCAACGGCGGCGCATTCCGCGCGAATACGATCTTCGACCAGACGGTCAGCATCGGCACCGGCCTCGTCGACTTCGAGATCGGCGCGAACTACAAGACCGGCACCGGCACCATGCCGGTGCAGAACTGGACCGCTCCGGCCTTGCTCAACTCCTGGGCGAATCAGGCCAACTACAACCCGGCCGGGTATCGCAAGGACGAAAACAACGTCGTGCACCTGCGCGGGAACCTCATCACTGGCACCGTGGGCTCGGTCGCGTTCAACCTGCCGGCGGGCTACCGGCCGGCCAACTTCGGCACCTATGCGAGCGCCGGCACCAGCGGCCTCGCTGCCTGCGAGATTCGCCCGAACGGCGACGTGTTCATCAGTGTAGCCCCGTCGAATCAGGCCGGGCTGAATGGCATTTCCTTCAAGGCCGAGGCGTAAGAGGGCCGCCGCACTGCTGCGGCGGCCTCTTGTTCAGATTGCTACTGGTTGAGCTTGCGCGCGACGCCGGCCTTTTTCGCCAGCTCCGCGACGCGCGCGCCGGAGATCTCAAACTCGGCGGCGATCTGGCGGTAGGTCTTGGTGCCAGCCTTGACCGCGGCGACGATCAGCTCGCGCCGCTCCCGGTGCATCTGCAGGTAGTCGGCGCGCTTCATGCTTGGCGGGGTCTTGGAGGGCATTAGAAATCCCCCGCCCCAGTCGCTGCATCGCTTGACTCGTCGAAGGGCGGATCACGCTCTCGGTCGACGGTGTGCGACTCGCCTTCGATCACGTCGTCAGCCTGCTCGGCTGCAGCGGCAACGACGTGCAGGCCACGCGGTCGACGCGGGCCGGCGGGCTGCTGGGGGTACGTCTGTGCCGGCGCGGGCGCGCTGTCACCCGGGCCAGCATTGCCGGCGGCGAAGTCCATCAGGTCGTCGTCGGCGTTGATCGTGTCGGCCACGCTGGCGTCGATGATCGGCAGGCGCTTCGCCAGACGGCGCAGCACGGTCTTGCGCGCCATCTCGTCGTACCACTGTTTCCACGGGCCGGCGTTCGCGCTGCGGCTCGACGTGCGGACCTGTTCGATCTGGTCCTTGTCCATGACCTCGCGCATCACCATGCCGTTCGGCAGCTTGGCGATGGCATACGCGCCGATCAGCGGGCCGCGCGGCTGGCCGAGGCGCGGGGCCTTGTGGACGATGCGCGCGTCGTCGCCGAACTCCTGTTCGAAGTCGTCGTGTTCCTTGACGACCTGCGCGTCGATCGTGATGCCGGCGGTGGCGAGGCGCTTGATGATGCCGAGGACCATCGGCATGTAATTGACTTTCCCGCCATAGATGGCGAGCGCGGCCTCGCGTCCGTCGGGCAGCAGGCCGTCGCCGGCACACCGCTGGATGGCGAGGTACAACGACTGGCGGTCGGCCTCACACACGGCGGGGTTCTGCTGGATGCCGGTCAGTGCCGTGCGGATGAAGCGGTCGATGCTGACGTTGGGCGGCAGGGCCTGCTCGAGATTCGACTTGAACTGCGGGCTGGCGATCGTGGTGCAGACGCTTTGCACCGGGGTCATCTGGGTACTCATGCTGCGGTCTCCATGGTGGTGTAACTGTCGGCGAGCTTGTCGTATTCCGCCGAGGCTTGGGCGAAGTGGTCGACCTTGTCGCGTCGACCGGCTTCGGTGAGGTGGTGGTCGACGCTGGCGGCCAGCGCGTAGGCGCGATACGCCTGCGCCTGCAGCCGGTGGGCGGCGGCCATGTAGCGGTAGTACGTCATGGCGCGGCCTCGCGTGCCTTGAGCATGGCGTCGGCCAGCATGTAGGCGATGACCGCGATGTGTTCGTTCGAGTAGTCGGCGCTCGTCTCTGCGTGCAGCAGGCCGTGCAGCGCCTTCGCCGCGAAGTAGTCGCGCAGGGTCATGCCCATGTCGCCGAGCAGGACGCCGTGCTGCGTGGTCACTGACTGGCAAGGAAACGCCGGCCCGCCGTCGCGCGCGCTCATGCCGCCACCTTCGCTTTCTTCGTCGTCACGCGCAGGTTGCGGAACCCCGAGCGCCCGCCGACGTAGGTGCCGACCATTTCCGGCGTGACCAGCGTGCCAGCCGACGGGCCGGTGAAGCCTGCCGACACCGAGTAGCCGTCGAGCAGAACCTTCTCGGCGTCGCCGATGGCCTGCAGCAGCTCGGCCTTCACCACGTCGCGCTCGTCGCTGATGACCTTGGCCTGCTGGCCCAGTTCGGCGTAACGCGCAACGAGCGACGCGATCACCGCATCACCGCGGGCGTCGATCAACTTGCCCGGCTCGGCGTGCTGGTTCATGCGGATCACCGCCTCGGCGTCGTCGGGCATGACGGGCGAGGGCTCGCGGCCTTCCGAGATGCTGGACCAGAAGTCGCGGGCAGCGGCGATGATGCCGGCGTGGACCTGGTCGTCGGCCTCGCGCTCCAGAACCTCGATGCGGTTGCCGCCGATCAGGCAGCCGATGTACGCGCGGCGCAGGCCGGAGACGAGCATCTGGTGCTGGACCTGCAGCTCGATATGGGCCGGGGCCTCGACGTAGTCGTCCTCGATGATCCAGCCGCGCTGGAAGGCGAGGCCGTCGACGGTCTTGATCTCGAGGATGGCCTCGGCCATGGCACCGCGGGTCGGCGCGATGTAGAAATCGAAGCTGCTGCCCAGCCGCTCGGCCGGGATGCGGCCATAGTGCTTCATCGGGCCGACCTGCCACTCGCGGTCCTCGGCGATGCCGTAGGCGATGGCAGGCTCCAGACGCCGGCCCCACTTCATGCGGTCGTTGTCCTTGATCCGCACGACTTCGCCGGACTTCTTCTCGTGCCACAACTCGAACCGGGTTTTGTACGGGCTCAGGCCGAACAGCGCGGCCACGTCGGTCGACGTGAGGTCTGCGGCGCGCATCTCGTGCCATTGCGCCTCGTCGGATGGGGTGATGAATTCGCGATCCATGGGACTCTCCTGCTGCGCGCACCGCGGGATGCGTTGCGCTGACCGCAATACTGCGCGCACTGATAACCCGTTGTCAACACCTATTGCGATCGCCGCATCACTTCGGGCAGCATCGGCTCGGGTGGAGCGGCCAGCCGCAGGTGTCGGCCCTAAAGACAAAGGGCAAACAGCGGCAGCGCAGGCTCTGGTCGCCGGGTTCCGGGGGGCTCGTTCATCGTCCTATCCTGCCGGGGTGACTGCGCCGTGTGGCCCCGACGATACCGGGGCAGCCTACGTGGCGATGTGGTCCACCGCCGTCGCCGAATCAGCGCTTGACGCCACGTTGCGGTGCGCGCAATACTTGGCGCATGAACCGCATCACTCCCGGCCAACTGGTCAACTATCGCCTGTCGCGCGCCGTCGTCTGTCGCGCGCTGCAGCTCTCCGAGTCCACCGTCTGGCGCTGGTCGCAGCCCGTGCCCAAGGGAACCGGCGGCCTCGTGCCGTCGAGATACCACAAGCCGCTGCTGCGCCTCGCCCGCGAGCTTGGCGTGCAACTCACGCCGGCCGAGCTGGTACTGGGCAGCGGGCAGGACGTCGCCGCATGAGCGCGAACCTGCACGCCGTACTTGCCGACATGATCGAGCCCGCGTTCCGCGAGCTTCCGGCGCGCATGGCCACCGACGAGGCGCGCGTCCTGCTGCTGGCGATCGGCCTGCAGGAAAGCCGGTTCCTGCATCGCGTGCAAATCCCGCGCCGTCGCGGCGGCCCGCCCGGCCCGGCCCGCGGGTTCTGGCAGTTCGAACAGGGCGGCGGTGTCAAGGGCGTGCTGTCGCACCCAGCATCGTCCCGTCTGGCCATGGAGGTCTGCGCCACTCGCGACATCCGGCCGAACTCGCCGACCGTCTGGGCAAAGCTCGCCGAGGACGACGTGCTTGCCGCCATCTTCGCGCGCCTACTGCTGTTCACCGACTCCAAGCCGATGCCGCCGATCGGGCATGCTGGCATGGGCTGGGCCTACTACATCCGCAACTGGCGACCGGGTCAACCACACCCGCAAACGTGGCAGGCGCTGTATGATTCGGCCGTCGAAACCGTGAAGGGTGGGGCGTGATGGACGAGACCGGTGGCGGGAACCTTGGCATGTGGGGGACGATCGGCGCGGCCGTCGTCGCTGCACTGACTGGCGCATTGGCTTGGTTCAACGGCCGCCAACGTCGACAGGCCGAGGAGTACGGCTACGGCACAGACATTGCCGGCTACCAAGCGGAGAAGGACATCATCGACAACCTGCGCACCGAAGTCGCCCGCCTATCGGAGCGCGTCACCAAGCTGGAAGCTGAGGGCCTGCGCATGCGCAGCCGCATCTTCCATCTCGAAGACGAGATGCGGAAGAACAACCTGCCGATCCCGCCGGAGCGGCCAGTCGAGGGCGCGCCGTGACCGTCCTGCTGGCCCTGCTGCGCCGCGTTCCGGCCGAGGTGTGGGTCGGGCTGCTGCTACTCGGCGCCGTCGCCGTCTGGACCTGGCGGTGGTACGACGCCGGCCATGATGCGGGGCGCGCTGAGGCCGCCGACCGCATCGCGCAGCTCGAGGCGCAGGTCGCCGAGCTGACTGCCGCGAATGCCGCGTCGCAAGCGGTCATCGACAAACTCAAGGAAACCAACCGTGAGCTCGCTGAGGGGCGAGCCGCGGACCAGCAGGCAGCGGCGGAAGCCGTGGCCGACCTTCGCAGCGAACGCGACGCGCTGCGTGTGGAGCTGGATCGTCGTCGCATCGACCGAGGGGTTCTGTATGACCGTGATCCAACCGCTGCCGCGTGGGCTTCTGCTCGCGTCCCTGACGCTGTCGCTCGCAGCCTGCGCGAGTAAGCCCGTGAAGCCCGAGACCGTTGAGGTCCGGGTGCCGGTGTACGTGCGACTGCCTGCCGAGCTGACCGAGCCTGTCGCCGTGCCCGGCTTGAAGGCTGGGCCTATCACCAACGCCGACCTCGCCGACTGGGCTGACGCTCTGCGCGAGGCGCTGCAGCACGCCAACGGGAAGCTCGCCCGCGTGCGCGTGCTGCAGCCGCAGGAAGGGGCCGACGTCACCGGGAGCCGGTGATGCGCTTCGGCTCCGTGTGCAGCGGCATTGAGGCCGCATCCGTCGCGTGGCATCCGCTGGGGTGGCAGGCCGCATGGCTTGCCGAGATTGAGCCGTTCCCCTGCGCTGTTCTCGCCCATCACTACCCGACCGTGCCGAACCTGGGCGACATGACCACGATCACCCGGCGCATCCTGACCGGCGAGGTCGAGGCGCCCGACGTGTTCACGGGCGGCACCCCGTGCCAAGCCTTCAGCGTCGCCGGCCTGCGGCAGTCCCTGTCTGACGCCCGCGGCAACCTGTCCCTGACCTTCTGCGAGATCGCCAATGCAATTGACCATGTTCGCGCCGCCAGAGGCGCCCCCCCCTGCATCATCGTCTGGGAAAACGTCCCCGGCGTCCTCAGCACCAAAGACAACGCATTCGGGTGCTTTCTGGCAGGGCTTGCCGGAGAAGATGGCGCGCTGGAGCCACCAGGGGGGCGATGGGCGAACGCTGGTGCTGTGTATGGACCAACGCGAGCAGTCGCATGGCGGACCCTGGACGCCCAATATTTCGGACTGGCCCAACGCCGCAAGCGCGTGTTCGTTGTCGCAAGTGCTCGAAACGGGATCTGTCCCGCATCGGTACTTTTTGAGTGGGACCGCCTGCGCCGGGATACTCCGCCGAGCCGCGAACCGAGGAAAGACACTGCCGGCAGCACTGGAGACGGCGTTGCGCGCTGTGTCACTGCCGGAGAAATGAAGCGGCAGGACTGGGAGACGTGCAATTTTGTCGCCCAGCCTGTGGCCTTCGACACCTACAACCAGTCCGTGACCGGCGAAGTGGCGCAGACCCTGTGCAGCCGCGGCGACTCGCCAGGCGGGAACGCGCACCTAGTCCAGGCCATCGCGTTCCACCCCACGCAAACCCCCATCAGCAGCACCGACGGCACGACGCACGCGATGGGGTGCGGGACGAAGGGTGGCACGGCAACGGTGGCCATCGCCTTCGACACCACGCAGATCACTAGCGCCACCAACAGAAGCAACCCACAGCCTGGCGCCCCGTGCCACCCGCTGGCCGCAGGGGCGCACGCGCCGGCTGTTGCATTCGCCATCCAAGCCGGCGCACTCCGCACCAACCCGAACAGCGGCCCCGATGGTGTCGGCGTTCAGGCCGACCACGCCTACACGCTGGAGGCGCGGGCAGAGGTGCAGGCGGTGGCGTTCTCATCCAAGGACTACGGCGCTGATGCGGGCGAGCTATCGCCAACCCTGCGCGCGATGGGCCACGCCGGCAGCCACGCGAACGGCGGCGGGCAGGTGGCTGTCGCCGTCACCGGCGACGTGTTCCACGCCCTGCGCGCCGAGGGGTTTGACGCCAGCGAGGACGGCACCGGGCGCGGCGCTGGGGCGGTGGCGACCGGCATGGCCGTCCGCCGCCTCACCCCGCGTGAGTGCGAGCGATTGCAGGGCTTCCCCGACGACTACACGCTGGTGCCCATCACGAAGCGGCAGCCCGTCAAGGGGCAGCCGGCGGTGGTGAAGATGGCCGCCGACGGCCCGCGCTACAAGGCGCTGGGCAATTCGTGGGCTGTTCCGTGCGCGCGGTGGATTGGGGCGCGGATCAAGGAGGCGCTGTCGTGACCGTCACCCTCCGCCCCTACCAAGAGGCCGCGATCCAGGGCCTCCGCGACGCCTTCGCTGCCGGCTATCACTCTCCGCTGCTGGTCATGCCGACCGGCGCAGGCAAGACAGTCACGTTTTCGTTCATGGCGAGCAAGCTGTCGGCCAACGGCAAGCGGCTGGTCATCCTTGTCCACCGCGACGAGCTGGTCGACCAAGTGTCCGAGACGCTGGCGCGGTTCGACGTGGCGCATGGCTACATCGCTGCCGGCCGAGTGTACGACCGCCGGCATCGCGTGCATGTGGCCAGCGTGCAGACGCTGGCGAGGCGCATGGACCGCGTGGCCGTGCCCGACTACGTCATCTGCGACGAGGCGCACCACTGCATCGGTGCGTCGACGTGGGGCAGGGTGGTCGCCGAGTGGCGCACCAAGCTGCCGACGCTGCGCCTGATCGGCGTGACCGCCACGCCGGAGCGCCTGTCGGGCGAGGGCCTGGGGGAAGTATTCGACGAGATGGTCCTCGGCCCGACGACGCGCGAGCTGGTGGATCTCGGCGCACTGTCCGAGTACCGGCTGTTCGCGCCGGCCCAGCAGCTCGACCTGTCGGGCGTCAAGTCCCGCATGGGCGACTTCGTCAAGGGCGAGGTTGCCGCACGCGTGGACAAGCCCGCCATCATCGGCAGCGCCGTCGGCGAGTACCGCAAGCGCATGGACGGCCAGCCGGCCGTGGCGTTCTGCGTGTCGATCGAGCATGCCGAGCATGTGGCCGAGCAGTTCCGCGCGCAGGGCTACCGGGCGGCGAAGCTCGACGGCACCATGGAGCGATCGCTGCGCAAGGGCATCGTGTCCGACTTCGGGCGCGGCGCGATCAACGTGCTGACCAGCGTGGACGTGATCTCGGAAGGGTTCGACGTCCCCGGCATCGTCGGCGCGATCCTGCTGCGCCCGACCCAGTCGCTCGGCCTGTACCTGCAGCAAGTCGGCCGCGCGCTGCGGACGGCACCGGGCAAGCCGCATGCGGTGATCCTGGACCACGTCGGCAACTCGTCGCGGCATGGGCTGCCAGACGACCCGCGCGAGTGGTCGCTGCTCGGGCGCGGGGAGCGCAAGGGCAAGGGTGCGAAGGACCCGGACGACGTGGCCATCCGGCAGTGCCCGACCTGCTTCGCCGTGTCTCCGGCGGCGGCGGCCAAGTGCCGCGAGTGCGGGGCGGTGTTCCCGATCAAGGCCCGGCAGATCGAGGAGGTCGCCGGCACGCTGTCCGAGGTCGAGGTGGCGCGCATCAAGCGCGAGGCGAAGCGCGAGCAGGCCGCCGCTCAGACCCTCGAGGACCTGATCCGGCTCGGGCAGTCGCGCGGCTACAAGAACGCCGTGGGCTGGGCGAAGCATCTGTTCTCGGCGCGGGCGGGGAGGAGGGCATGACCTTCACCAAGCGCGACGCGCACCACGTCGTCAGCGACTGCGGGCGCTACACGATCAACAAGGCCGGGCAGGGGAGGGGGCGGATCGTCTACATGGCGGTCGCCCCGCGCGGGCGGATACTCGGGACCTGGCCATGCGCCGATGAGCCCGGCGACCGTGCCGCTGCGTACAATGCCGCCATCGCCGCCTGCAGAGACCACGCGAGTGCCGCAGCATGATGCCGAGACCAGCCACTGGGAGAATGACGCCGGAGCGCCAGCGACTGAGGGACCGGTCGGCCATGCTCTGCGACAAGCGAGCTGCTTCGTCTGCTCAGGTGTTACGCATTGCGTTGAGGCTTGGGTGTGTTTTCCCGAAGCATCCAGCCGCCATCGGTCGCAGGTTCTGCAAGGGATGCCAACGATGGCTTACCAAGCGCCATTGGACTTCGGCGACGGGCAGCGATGAATGCCGCTGCGACTCGTGCATGCGCGTGGGGTGGCGGCGGGCGAATGAGGCGGCGCGGTCCAGGCCGTCGACTGTGGCTGTGACGATGCCGAAAGGCTGGGGGTTCTGATGGGCGAGATGGTAGTGCTGCGGCAGATCATGGCCGCGTGCGGCAGGGGCGCGACGCGACTGTTCCGCCAGAACGTCGGCAAGGGCTGGGTCGGGAAGTCCATCCCGATCCGCGGGCGATGCACGATTCAGGCCGAGCCGGGCGACGTGCTGGTCAAGGCCGCGCGCCCATTGATCGCCGGGCTGTGCAATGGGTCGTCCGACCTGATCGGCTGGCACACCGTCGAGATCACGCCCGACATGGTCGGCCAGCGTGTCGCGCTGTTCGCGGCGCTGGAAGTCAAGGACCGCGCCAAGCTGACCGACGAGCAGGCCGGATTCCTTGAGGCGGTGCGCCGCGCCGGCGGCATCGCTGCCGAGGTCCGGTCGGTCGAGGATGCCGAGGCGGCGTTGCGCCGGTAGAACGGTGTGTTGCGGGAATGGTGTTGCGGCGGGCGCAATGGCGGGGCGATGATGGCGGCACACCCACCGCGCAGGAGCGCACCATGTCACGCCACAAGCAAACCGCCATCGTCGGCACCGATCTGGCCCTGATCCGAATCGAAGCCAACGAGAACCCGGCCGAGCTGGTCATCGAGGACGACCTCGATCGCGCGGTCATCCACCTCAACGCCGGAATCGCCCTCGAGATCATCGCCAAGCTGACAGGCTGGCTTGAGGCCACGGAGACGGCAGTCGAGGACGTGTCGCCTGAGGTTCTGGAGGCGGCGTTCCGCGATGTCTACATGCACATCTTTCGCAAGGAGCCGAAGCCATGAAGCCCGCGCTGCTCGCGCTCTGCTACATCGCCATGCTGGCCGCCATGCTGGCCGCGCTGGCGATCCACTACGACGTCACGCTGAAACTGGTCGCGGTCGTGATGACCTGCGCCGGCATCGTCGGGTTCGTCATCTTCATCGACGAGACCCGGCAGCAGAGGCGGAAGTGGCGCGATCGCCATCCGATCATCAAGGACTGGAAAGAATGACCAAGAAGCCCCGCGGTAAGTGCCCGACCAAGAAGCCCCGCAAGCTCACGGTCAACCAAAAGGCGGCGTTCCAGTCGCCGATCAACCAGCCGAAGCGGGCCGACGACCTGGTCCCGCATCACTCAAGAATGGGAGTCAAGGTCTATGGGTAACGAATCCGCCGAGCGCGAGTTCGCGCAGGCAACGATCAAGGAGCTGCACGACCAGCACGCGCGCATGCTGCGAGCCGGTGGCGAGATGGGCGTCGTCCCGGTGCAACTGGTGTTCGCCGCCAAGCACGTCATCGAGGATCTGCTGCGTCAGGTCACAGTGCTGGAGACAGAGCGAGGGCTGGCGGAGGCTGTGAAGCCGCATGGTGTCAGCGGGCTCGCGCTCGCAGCCATCGGCGTGAAGCACTTCGGCAACCCCATTCCCGCCGAGTGGTATTCCGCTGCCAAGGAGCTAATCGCCGCCGCCCCGCAGCCGCAGGCCAGCCCGCAGGCCGAGCCGGTGGCGTGGTTTGTCGATTGGCCAGACGAAATGAGGCTCGGCAGGTTCTTCACTACTGGCCCCGTCGCCGGCGCTCGAAACACGCCCCTCTACACCGCCCCGCAGCCGCAGCCGCAGGCCACTGGCGAGGTCGATGAATGGTTCGACGGTTGCCAGTTCCTAGTCACGTTCGACGGCGAAACGACGCATCCGATGAAGCTGGGCGTGTCTTGGGCGGACAAGGGCCGTGTGACACGCATGGTGTTTGAGTGTGACGCCCCGCAGCCGCAGCCGCAGACCAGCGCGGACGCTGACGACTTGGCGCTCATGGATGAAGCGCTGAGTGCGGCCGGCTATGCAAAGCGCGGCATCTACGGCGAGGCATGGCAGCGCATCCGCGCAAGCCTTGGAGTCAGTGCATGAACGGCGTCACTCAGGAAAGGCTGAAAGAGCTTTTTTACTATGACGCGGAAACCGGAGTTTTTACTCGCAGGGTTCGCTCATCAAACGCCAAGGCTGGGGCTGTTGCGGGAAGTCTCGACCCGCAAGGCTATTGGCGGATCAACGTTGGGAACAGGCTTTACATGGCGCATCGCCTTGCGTGGCTTTACGTTTATGGCAAGTGGCCGAAGCATCAGCTTGACCATGTAAACGGCGTTCGATCCGACAACAGCTTGGCCAATCTCCGCGAGGCTACGGGCGCGCAGAACGTGCAGAACATTCGGCACGCCACCTCCAAAAGCGGAAGCAAGGTATTGGGCGCTCATTGGAGCAAGCGCGACAAGGCTTGGCGGTCAAGCATTCGGGTTGACGGAAAGCAGATTCACTTGGGCAGCTTCAAGACCGCCGACGAGGCTAACGCCGCTTACTTGAAAGCGAAGGCGGAGCTTCATCCGTTCCAAACAATCGCATCGCTGGGGGTGGGCCGTGAGTGAGCGATACGAGGCGGAAGGCCCGAGCGTCTGGGATAACGAGCGGCAGCGGTTCGTCTGCTACACGCTGCCAGCGCAGGATGATGAGTCGAAGCGCCTTGCAGAGCG
>Ga0209278_1000321_pt1 | contig 42538 bp, 39 predicted proteins | sample JI81BgreenDNA_FD_187504 | JGI IMG/M metagenome (GOLD analysis project Ga0209278, IMG submission 187504) | Wastewater effluent complex algal communities from Wisconsin, to seasonally profile nutrient transformation and Carbon sequestration -... | ecosystem: Engineered > WWTP > Effluent > Algae...
CCCGTTTCTGCCCCCATCCTGTTCGACCGCGCCGCGCGGCGCAAGCATCTTCTGCGTGCGCAGGCGCAGATGCCCGCGCATGATTTCCTGTTTGCCGAGGGTGCGGAAATACTGGCCGAATCACTGGCACCGCTCACGCATCGCTTCCCACTGGTGGCCGAACTGCAGCCGCGCACGGGGCATGCCACAGCCATGCTGCGCGCCCGCGCGGGCACGGCGCGTGTACTCACTCCTGCCGATATAGCGATGGATGAGGAATTGCTCCCCTTTGCCGATGCGACGCTGGATGCCGTCATCAGCAACCTGTCGCTGCATGCGGTGAATGATCTTCCCGGGTTGCTGATTCAGGCGCGTCGCGCCCTGAAGCCCGACGGGCTGTTTCTTGCAACCCTACCGGGTGCGGCCAGTTTACAGGAATTGCGCCAGGTACTGGCCGAGGCAGAGGCCGAGGTAACCGGTGGCGTAAGCCCACGCATCGCCCCGTTTCTCGAGGTACGCGACGCAGGCAACCTGCTGCAACGCGCAGGCTTTGCGCTGCCGGTGGTGGATAGTGTGACGCTCACGATCCGCTACCCCGACATGCTGTCGCTGCTACGCGATCTGCGTGGTGCGGGCGAACGCAACATGCTAAGCGCACGGCAGAAGCACCCCACGAAACGCGCGATTTTTGTGCAGGCCGCTGCACGTTATGCTGCGCAGCATAGCGACGGGGAAGGCGGCATTGTGGCAACGGCTGAAATCATTACCATCTGCGGCTGGAAACCCGCTTCCAGCCAGCAACAGCCGGCCAAGCGCGGCAGCGGCATGGTGCATTTGATGCAGGCACTTGGCACGCCGGATTAGGCGCGCAGGCGATTGGCCAAATATTCTTCCAGCACGTGAATCAGCGGAATATCCGCCGGGGGCATGGGCATTTGCCGCATCTCGGCAGGTCGCTTCCAGGTGAGGGCCTGGCCTTCACGGCTTTGCGGAATCCCATCCCACCGATGCGCCACATACAGTAACATCAGCAGGTGAAACTGCTCATAGGCATGGCTGACGAACCCCAGGGGCGCAAAACAGCGCGTGCAAAGCTCCACACCCAGCTCTTCGCGCAGCTCACGAATGAGCGCGGCTTCGGGCGTCTCCCCCGGTTCCACCTTGCCGCCGGGATATTCCCACATGCCGGCCAGATGCTTGCCTTCGGGCCGCTGGTTCAGCAGCACGCGCCCGTCTGCATCGACCAGCGCGGCGGCAGCAACAAGCACCGTTTTCATGATCGATAGTCGGCGTTGATGTCGATATAGCCATGCGTGAGATCGCAACTCCACACGGTGGCCTCGCCGGGGCCGATCCGCAGATCGACCTCGATCACGATGTCGCGCGTTTTCATGTGCGCCACGACGGGGGCTTCATCGTAGCCCTCGACACGCTCGCCATCCCTCGCGATGGTGACACCACCAATGGCCACACTCAGTAAATCACGATCGGCCTTCTCGCCACTTTTGCCCACGGCCATGACGATACGACCCCAGTTGGCGTCTTCCCCGGCGATGGCGGTTTTGACCAGCGGTGAGTTACCTATGGCAAGGCCAATGCGGTGGGCCGCCTGGTCGCTTTCCGCGCCGCGCACATGGATGGTGATGAATTTCTGCGCGCCTTCGCCATCTTTCACGATCAACTGCGCCAGTTCGATCAGCAGTTCCGTAAGGGCGGCTTCAAACAGCGGCGCTTCTGCTTCACTGAGCGTGACGCCCGATTGGCCGGTGGCGAATAGCAACGCACAATCGCTGGTGCTGGTGTCGCCATCCACCGTGATGGCGTTGAAGCTTTTCGCATTGGCGCGCGCAAGCATGGCCTGCAGCATGGGTTGCGCAATCGCAATGTCGGTGAAGATGAAGCCAAGCATGGTTGCCATGTCCGGCGCAATCATGCCGGAGCCTTTGGCAATACCATTGAGATGCACAGCCTTCCCGGCGATGGTCACGCAGCGTGTGGCAGCTTTGGGGAAGGTATCCGTCGTCATGATGGCACGGGCGGCTCCTGCCCAATCCTGACCATGGTGGGCCGCCAGCGCAGGCATGGCGGCGACGATCTTCTCATGCGGTAAGGGCTCACCAATCACCCCAGTGGAGGCGAGGTAAACCTCCTGCGGCGTACAGCCCAGAAGGGTTGCCGCGGCGGCCGCACTGGCCTGTACCGATGCCACACCACGCTTGCCGGTAAAGGCATTGGCATTGCCGGAATTCACCAACAACGCGCGCGCGCTTCCATACAGCAACGCAGCACGGCACCAGTCAATCGGCGCGGAAGGCGCTTTGGATCGGGTAAACACACCGGCGACATGCGTGCCTTCTGCGAGCGATACCAGAAGCAAATCGGTGCGGCCCTGATAGCGAATGCCCGCTTGCGTGGTGGCCAGCTGCACCCCGGCGATGGGTGGCAGCACCGGCAATGCGGCAGGCGCGAGAGGCGAAACTGGCAAGGTGCCCATTAGTCTTTCTTCGACGCGTCGCTGCTGGGCAGGTCTTTGCTGAACTCAACCGCATCGCCCTTCGCATCGTACACGGTGACTGTCGCATCCTTCACCAGGCCACGAATATAATCGTTCAGTTTTTTCTCCTGCAGCGAGACACGCAGCTGTTCTTTGGCCTGATTGTAGGTCGGAACGGTGATCGGGCGGCTATCTTCCACTTTGATCACATGCCAGCCGAACTGCGTTTTTACCGGCTCGGAAAGCTCGCCCTTTTTCATGCTGAACGCAGCATCGGCGAAAGGTTTCACCATTTTATCCTGCGTGAAATAGCCCAGATCACCGCCTTGCTTGGCACTGCCGGGATCTTTTGAATATTCGCGTGCGATCTCTTCAAATTTCTTGCCGTTCTCCAGCTGAGTGCGCACGTCCTTCGCTTCTTTTTCGGTAGCAAGTAGCACATGGCGAGCGCGCACTTCCTTTTTATCGCGCAGGCTGGCAACGAGACTCTCATATTCGCGCTTCAGGTCTGCTTCGGTAATATCGGCCGTTTTGCTATCAAGAAAATGGCGCACCACCAGCTTCTTCTTCACCTCGGCCAATTCCTTTTGAACCGCCTCGGATTTATCGATGCCCTGCTTCATCGCTTCGGCCTGCAGCAGGCGCTCCGTCATAATCCCGCGCAGGATTTTATCGCGCATTTGGGGTTGCATGCTATCCAGCTCCGGCGCTTGGCCTTGCGGGAAAAGCCCTGCCCACATGCGGTCCACTTCGGATTTGGTGACATCATGATTGTTCACCTTCATCAGCACGTAATCATCGGCCGCGACGGCGGGTAAGGCAACGCTGGTTAAGGCAGTAGCTACGGCAAGGGCGAGGAGATGACGGCGCATGGTTTAAGACCTTTTTGGAATGGCGTTAAATATTGCCTATGCAACTGCCACAATTTCGCTGGCCTGACAAGCCATAGAAACTGGGCAAAACACGCGGGGGATAATTGACAGCGGGCAAGGCAACGCCTATATCCGCGCGATTAGACAGCTTCATCACATTCTGCGGTAACGTATGCTTTCCTCCCTCGCTAAAAAACTTTTCGGTAGCTCCAACGAGCGCCTCATCGCCAGCATGCGCCGCTATGTGGATGCAATCAACGCGCTGGAGCCAGAAATCAGCGCGCTAAGCGACGCCGCCTTGCGCGCTAAAACCGCAGAATTCAAGGCCGCGTTGGCTGCGGGTGCCGCGCTCGATTCACTGATCGCCCCGGCCTTCGCCGTGGTGCGCGAAGCGGGCAAACGCACGCTGGGCATGCGCCATTTCGATGAGCAGCTCATTGGGGGGCTCGTGCTGCATAAAGGCATGATCGCCGAGATGCGCACCGGCGAGGGCAAAACGCTGGTAGCCACCCTGCCCGCTTACTTGAACGCGCTGACCGGGCGCGGCGTGCATATCGTCACGGTGAACGACTACCTCGCCCAGCGCGATGCGGGATGGATGGGGACCATCCACCAATTCCTTGGCCTGAGCGTGGGGGTCATTGTGCATGGCCTCGACGATGCGGAGCGTCGCGCGGCTTACGGCTGCGACATTACCTACGGTACGAATAACGAATACGGTTTCGACTATCTACGCGACAACATGAAATACAGCCGCGAGGATATGGTGCAGCGCCCCTTCAACTTCGCCATTGTCGATGAAGTGGATAGTATCCTGATCGACGAAGCGCGTACACCGCTCATCATCTCTGGCCCCACGGAAGATAATTCCGAACTCTACATGAAGGTCGACCGCTTCATTCCGCCGCTGCTGGCCGCGCATGTGCCCTCGCAGGCAACACCGCAGCAAAAGGCCGCGGGCGTGAAGCTTGATGAGCCGCACCATTTCTACGAGCATGACGAGAAGCAGCGCAGCGCCAGCCTGACCGAGCAAGGCGTCGCGTATATGGAGCAGCAGCTGATCGCGGGCGGGCTTCTGGCCGAGGGCAGCGGGCTGTACGACATCGAGAATGTGAGCCTTGTGCATCATGTGCAGCAGGCGCTGCGCGCACATGTACTGTTCAAGCGCGACACCGATTACATCGTCAAAGGCGGCAAGGTCGTCATCATCGACGAGTTCACCGGGCGCATGATGGAAGGCCGCCGCTACAGCGAAGGGCTGCACCAGGCACTAGAGGCGAAAGAGAAAGTCACCATCCAGAACGAGAACCAAACGCTCGCCAGCATCACCTTCCAGAATTATTTCCGCCTGTTCCCGAAACTCGCGGGCATGACCGGCACCGCCATGACCGAAGCTGGCGAATTCCATGACATCTACAAGCTCGAAGTGGTGGAAATTCCCACGCACCGCCCCGTGGCACGTAAAGACATGGACGATGAGATCTACCGCACCAGCGCCGAGCGCGACCGCGCGGTGATCAAGCTGATCAAGGAAGCCCACGAGCGCCGCCAGCCCGTGCTGGTGGGCACGGTAAGCATCGACAAATCCGAAGCGTTTGCGGCGGTGCTGAAGAAAGAGAAGATCCCCCATCAGGTGCTTAATGCCCGCTTCCATGAGCAGGAAGCGCAGATCATCGCGCAGGCAGGGCGGCCCGGGGCCATTACCATTGCCACCAATATGGCGGGGCGCGGTACCGATATTATGCTCGGCGGCAATGCCGACATGCTGATACGTCAGGAGACCGAAAAGCAGGGTGTCGAGACGCTGGATGAGATGGCGCAGGCACGCATTCGCGCACAGGTCGAAGCCGATAAAGAGATCGTGCGCGCAGCGGGCGGCCTGTTCGTGATCGGCACCGAGCGGCATGAATCACGCCGCATTGATAACCAGCTGCGTGGCCGCTCGGGCCGTCAGGGTGATCCTGGTGCGTCGAAATTCTTCCTGTCGCTGCAGGATGATCTGATGCGCATTTTCGGCTCGGAACGGATCGATGCGGCACTCACCCGCCTTGGCCTGAAAGAGGATGAAGCTATTTTCCACCCCTGGATGAACAAAGCCATCGAGCGGGCGCAAACCAAGGTGGAGCAACGCAATTACGAGATCCGTAAAACGCTGCTGAAATACGACGATGTAATGAACGATCAGCGCAAAGTGATCTACGAACAGCGGCTGGAGCTAATGGACTTCACCGACGTGCATGAGACCATCGAGGCCATGCGCGTGGACGTGAACCAGCAGTTGGTAAGCGCGCATATTCCTGCCGGCAGCTATGCCGATGCATGGGATGCGCCCGGCCTCGCCAGCGAAGTGCGGCGGATTTATGGGCTGGATCTCCCGATCGAAACATGGGCAGCCGAAGAAGGTATTGCCGATGCGGAAATCTTGGCACGGCTGGAAGAAGCAACCACGCAGCATATGCTGGCCCGTGCTGGCAATTTCCCGCCCGAGATCTACGCCATGGCGGAAAAGCGCGTGCTGATGGAAACGCTGGATCAGCTCTGGAAAGATCATTTGCTGTCGCTCGATCATCTGCGCCAGGGCATCAATCTGCGTGCCTACGCACAGCGCGATCCGCTGAATGAATACAAGCAGGAAGCGTTCTCGCTATTCGAGCATATGCTGAATCACTTACGCGAAGTGGTGGTCTCGCGCCTGTCGCGCCTGCAGATTCGTGTCGAGCTGACCGATGAGATCATGCGCATGAAGCCGCCCGCGCAGCAGATGCAGGAAAGCCGTGTGGACCCCGCGCTTGCTTCGCAGATGGAGCCTGAACCGCAGCATGCTGGCGCACAAACCCTGCGCATGCATGTCAAGCCGCAGGACCGTGTGGCGACCGACCCCAGCACATGGGGTAAAGTCGCCCGCAACGAGCCCTGCCCCTGCGGTTCCGGTAAGAAATACAAGCATTGCCACGGTGCGCTGGCCTAGCCTGCTGCAGCACGATATTGCGAAGATACCAGCGTGGGAATGCGCCATACCCGTATGCGGGGTCAGGTACGGAATTTTGCGCGCCAAATGCCATAGAGACTGACTGCGCTCCAGCACAGATCAAGCATGGCAACGGCGCACTGTCATTCGATAATCTCGTCATTATTTTGTCATATTGCTTTGCTATCATGACGAGATGGACAGCAATAAAGACAGCAATCGGCCTTCATGGTTAGCCCGACAAGCCATCGGCACCGCTATCATTACGGGGATGGGTGCCATCGGTGGCACCGGATATGTTCTGTATAAAGGCGGTTCATTGCCTACAGGCATAAAAATTGGTACGATATCCGGACTTATAGGCTCCATCGGTTTTGGCGGCATGATGTATGATGCCGTATTTGGTGAAAAACCATCGTTCCAAGAAAAAGTAGAAGCAGAGCGTTCTAACGCTTCGCGCGCGCCATCCCATAGACGCTGATCGCCATCCAACACAATTCCAGGAAGAATACGGGTGCGTTGAAGAAACGGATCATTGAAACGAGAATAGCTAGCGCCCCCAGCAGATTGTAGACATGCACGCGCATCATGCCGCCATGCCACTTGCCTAGCGATAATTGCAAATAGGCCCAGGTGAATAGTACCGGCCCCAGCAGACCCACGGCATTGAAAAATAGATCTGGCATCATTTCGCCTTTTTCTTTTTGGCAATCCGCATCAACCCCACGAGGGAAATGGCAATCCACACCAGTTGCGCCACCATGCTTGGTAGATTCCATTGATACAGCAGCGAATACGCGATCCCCAGTGTGCCGATGACATTGATGACCGGATAGCGCCAGTCATCGTTACTCAGCCGCCCGGTGGCAAGAAGCGCATAGGCGATCAGTACCAGCACCACACCGGCATAGCCGATCAATTCAGGAATGTTCATCGTATCCTCAACGTTTCTTGCAACGCCATGCCTAAAAATTTTAGCGTCCCCAAGCCAGCCGCCATGCAGGCTGGAAGGAACGGCTTGCCGGGTCCGATATGCTCGGCGTAATGCGTGCCGTCAAAGCGCAGTGATTCGCTTTTGGCAAGGGCCCCGCGCTGTTGATGGTCGCCAAATGTACCCGGTAGCGTCACGAGGTCGCCCCCGGCGGCACGCAGAATCGCCGCGGGTGCTGCAAGGTCCCAGAAACCGAACGAGATCGGCCCATCATTGCCCATATAGCCCACATGCACCGCTCCTTCGGCGGCGCGCAAAATGCGGCTGCCGCCCACATCCGGCCGGTTATGGGCGGTGCGTCCGGCAATCATTTCTGGTGCTGCGCCGCGAAAACCCGCCGCTATCTGCATGGGCCCGCGGCTATAGTTACGCACGGTGATGGGCTTGGTTTCGCCATTGCCTCGCGTGCAGAACGCCGCCGTACCTGTCCAATTGGTGTTGTAGGTCACGCCCTTGCCATCCTCGGCCGCGGGGTAGTGTGCCACGCCAAACACCGGTTCGCCATTTTTTACCAGTCCGATCAGCACGCCGAAGCCGGTATGGTCCTTCTGGCCCATCGCGTATTTGTGCGCGGTGTTGGTGCCGTCGAGCGGGTCAACACACCAGTAGAGCGGCTGCTTCATGATCTCCTGCTGGGTGGCAGCATCCATCTCCTCAGAGAGGATCGGAATCTCTGGCGTCAATGCGTTGAGACCCTCAACGATGCGTTTATTAGCACGGATATCCGCTTGCGTTACGATGGAGCCGTCCGCTTTGCGCTCCACCTTCAAATCCTTGCCCTTCTCCAATTCCTGCATGATGTCGTTGCCCGCCTGTTTGGCGAGATGAACGACTGCTGACCACTGGTGCGGCTTCATGCTGCTTCACCGGATTTTTTCGCCGCTTCCTCGTCCAACGCTGCCTGTGCTTTTGGCGAAAGCTGGATATGTAATTCGCGCAGCGCCTTCACGGTCGCCACGTTGGGTGCCTGCATCAGCAGATCCTGCGCTTGCTGGTTCATGGGGAAGGTGATGACCTCACGAATGTTCGGCTCGTTGGCCAGCAGCATCACCATGCGGTCCACGCCGGGGGCGAGGCCACCATGCGGCGGGGCGCCGTAATGGAACGCGTTGAACAGGGCGGCGAATTTGCCTTCCACATCGGCGCGGGTGTAGCCGGCGATCTCGAAGGCTTTCACCATCACGTCCGGTTTGTGGTTGCGGATCGCGCCCGAGGAAAGCTCCACCCCGTTGCACACAATGTCGTACTGGAAGGCCTTGATGGCCAGCAGCTCTTCCTTGGTCTTGGCCGCTTCCAACGCTTCCAGCCCGCCTTGCGGCATGGAGAACGGGTTGTGCGAGAAGTCGATCTTGCCTTCGTCCTCGTTCCACTCGAAGTACGGGAAATCGACGATCCAGCAGAATTTATACTCACCTTCCTTGATCAGGCCCAGCTGGTTGGCGATCTCGGTGCGCACTTTGCCGGCGATGGTTTCCGCTTCCAGCTGCGGGCCGCTGGTGAAGAACACCGCGTCGCCATTGCTCAGCTTCGCTTTGGTTTTTAGCTCTTCGAGTTTCTCGGGGCTCAAGAATTTCGCGATGGGGCCTTTGGGCGTGCCGTCCGCATCGAAGCCGATATAGGCGAGGCCCTTCGCGCCATGGGATTTGGCGAACTCGATCATGTTGTCGAAGAAGCTACGCGGTTTATCGGCGCAGCCGGGCGCCGGAATGGCGCGGATTTTGCCGCCAGCAGCCAGCACCTGCTTAAAGATCGCGAATTCCGAATTGCGCCAGATGCTGCATGCCCCGGCGATCTCGATGGGGTTGCGCAGATCGGGCTTGTCGGAGCCGTATTTGCGCATGGCCTCGTCGTACGTAATGCGCGGGAACGGGTAGTCGGTCACTTTCCAGTCCGAGAATTCGGTGAACACACCATGCAGCACCGGCTCAATGGCGGCGAACACGTCGTCCTGCGTCACGAAGCTCATCTCGATGTCGAGCTGGTAGAATTCACCCGGCGAGCGATCCGCCCGCGCGTCCTCGTCGCGGAAGCAAGGGGCGATCTGGAAATAGCGATCGAATCCCGAGACCATCAGCAGTTGTTTGAACATCTGCGGGGCTTGCGGCAGCGCATAGAATTTGCCGGGATGCACGCGGCTGGGCACCAGATAGTCGCGCGCGCCCTCGGGGCTCGAGGCGGTGAGGATCGGCGTCTGGTATTCGAGGAAGCCTTGATCGGTCATGCGGCGGCGCAAGCTGGAGATGATTTTGCTGCGCAGCACGATGTTGTTGTGTAGCTTCTCGCGGCGCAGGTCGAGGAAGCGGTAGGTCAGGCGGGTCGCTTCGGGGAATTCCGCATCGGAATTCACCTGCAGTGGCAGCGTTTGCGCCGCGGATTCGATATGCAGGCTGGCCACGGCCACTTCCACCTCGCCGGTGGGCAGGTTGGCATTCACTGCTTCTTTGGCACGCGCGACAACCGCACCCGTGATGGTTACTACCGATTCGGGCTTCAGCTTACCGAAGGCTTCGAACAGGCCACTCTCCGTGCTCGCGACGATCTGCGTGATGCCGTAATGGTCGCGCAAATCGAGGAAGGCGAGCTGCCCATGATCGCGCACGCGGTGCACCCAACCGGAAAGTTTCACTTCCTGCCCAACATGGGCGGGGCGCAGGTCGTTGCAGGTATGGGTGCGGTAGGCATGCATGATGAAATCCCTTATAAAAAACGTCATTGCGAGCGATAGCGAAGCAATCCAGCTTTGGCAAGATATGAAGATAGATGGCCGCGCCGGCCAAATGCCTCCTCGCCATGACGGATAAATACAACAAATTCATTGCTTACCCAGCACCACGAATGGTATCTCGCGACGCATGCAAACAACCATGATCACCACGACCGAGGATTTGAACGCTTTTTGTGCCACCTTTGGCACGGAGCGCTTCATCACGGTCGATACCGAATTTATCCGCGAACGCACCTACTTCCCGCAGCTTTGCCTGCTGCAGGTGGCAACAAGCAAGCTCGCCGCCGCCATTGACCCGCTAGCCGAGGGGATGGATTTAAGCACCCTTTACGCTGCCTTTGCCGATGAGCGGCTGCTGAAAGTGTTCCATGCCGCCAAGCAGGATATCGAGATTTTCGTACATGATACCGGCCAGGTGCCCGTACCCATGTACGACACACAAATCGCCGCGATGGCCTGCGGCTTTGGCGAATCGGCCAGCTACGAGACGCTGGTGGGCGAGCTGGTGGGCGCGAAACTGGACAAGGCCAGCCGCTTCACCGATTGGGCGCGTCGCCCGCTATCGCAGCGGCAGATCGACTACGCGCTGGATGATGTGATTCACCTGCGTAAAGTATTCGAGCTGCTGGAAACCCGCATCGAAGCCGATGGGCGCAGCGAATGGATCGCCGAGGAAATGAAGGATCTGACGCTGATTACCCATTACCGGGTGGATGTGGACCAGATGTATAAGCGGCTAAAAGTGAAAAGCCGCACGCCGGAATATCTGCAGATGCTGCGTGCCGCCGCACGCTGGCGCGAGCAACAGGCCATGCGCCGCGACCTGCCGCGCCAGCGCGTGCTGAAGGATGATTTCGTGGTGCAGATTGCCGGCATGGCCCCCCAAAGCGTGGAAGATCTGCTGGAGCTGCGCGGTATCCAAGGGCAGCTGAACCGTGAGGCGATGGCCTCGCTGATCGAAGCGCTGCACGAGGCGCGCATGGCCCCGAAAGATACGTGGCCGCAGGCGGAAGAGCGCATCAAGCCCATGTCAGCCGTGCAGGAAGCCTGCCTGGACCAGCTGAAAGTGCTGCTGCGCCAGCGTTGCGAGGAAGAACATCTCGTGCCCCGGCTGGTGGTCGACAAAGAGGAGCTGGAAGCCATTGTGCGCGGTAAGCTGGCGTTTGCCGACAGCCATTTAAGCCATGGCTGGCGCTACGAAGCCTATGGGCGCGATGTGGAAGCGTTGCTCAGCGGTAAACTGGTGGCCAAGGTGCAGCCCTACAAAGGCGGCTTCGGGCTTATCTGGTCGGCAGCGCTTCCAAAAAATCTGTAAGCGGCAGGCTGCGTTCGCGCATTTTCTGCACCACTTCCACGGCCACGGGGTAGTAGCTGCGGTTGATTTCCCCGGTCTCATGCATCGCTTGCATTTGCGAAAGCCGCACCCAGCGCACCGCGTGCGCATCCGACGGGGTAGGGTTCATGCGTGCGGCCGCCACCTCGCTGATCTGCATGGCGTACCACTGAATGTCGAAGCGGTCGTCGCTGGTTTCGCTGGTGAACTTGCGTGGCCCCAGTTCGCGCGGCGCATGCTCGGCAAAGCTGCGTTTATCCAACCCCACCTCCTCCTGCGCTTCGTGCATCAAACACGCGCCCAGCGGCTCCAGCTGTGCGCGATGCGCAAGGGCCGTAATGAAATCACGGGCGTCTTTAAGGTGACCCGTCTCGGGGTCGAAATAGCGTCGCGTGCCTTTGGGAAGACCAAATTTCACGCGATCCTGCTCATCAGGATTTTTCGCTTTCACCTGCGTCAGGCACACCAGCGGGTCATCGGACGATGCATCGCGCAGCAGCACAATGCCGACTTTGTGAATGGGTGATTCCAATGGACCAATCACACGCAGACCTTCCCCGGTTGTTACCAGAGAAGGTCTAGGTGTTTCGTGAGAAAAAGCCAAGGGTGGTTATTTTCCGCGAGTATCAGGCGCGCGGTCGGTTTGCCCTGGCTGTGCCGTTGGCGCTGCGGGCGGTTCGCCACCCTGCGTTTGCACATCCGTGCCACCACCCACTTTCGTCAGGCCACCGCGCACGGCAACGGCTTGCTCCAGTGCTCGCAGCATGTCGCGGTCGGCAATGCCATCGGCGTTCAACTCGGTGTCACGCTCGAACTTTTTGACCTCGGCGCGCAAGCGACGTTGGCCATCCGGGCTGGTCACGTCGATCACACCGCTGGTGCGATCCAGCGCGTGCAGGCCCACGGCGGCGGCATGATCCATCTGCCGCTGGGTTTCCGCGGCGCGATACACATCGGCGCTCAGGCCGCCACGTTTTGCGACTAGCAAGCCCACGGCCATCAGTGCATCGTCGGTGATGGGGTTGGATTCGCTGGGGATGGTGAAGTTCGTGCCATGCTTTTTGTTGGTCTCGCGCACGGCTTCAGCGAGCTTGTCGTGCAGCGTGTCGTTGCTGCGGCCACCTCGGTCGTTCTTCAGCTCATCCAGCGCATGCAGGCCTACAATCGCCAACTGACGTTTGTCGGCTTGCGGCATGTCGCGCAAGTTGCGCGGGTCATAGGCCGAGCCGCGTAACACCAGCGCGCCATCGCCCGGGATTTTGCCTTCCTGCGTCAGCGCGTCATTCTCCAGGCGCTGGGCCTGCTCAGCACGCGCACGCGCTTCAGCCTCGGCACGGCGCTGGGCTTCTAGCTCCTCAGCCGAGGGGCCTTGCTTTGCTTGCGCGGCTGCTGGCTGTTGGCCATATTTGGCGAGTTCAGCTGCAAATTGATTATAAAGCGCATCGTTGGTGTCGCCGAACTTTATTTTTGGCAAATCGTCGATGCTAATGCCCGCCTTACCGCCAATCAACTTCACGAGCTGGTAGAATTTGGGGCCGGGTAATCCGTCCACACCATCCTCATGTTTGTCCGTCGCAATAATGGCTCGCAATTCGGGGAATTTGCTCGCAAAGGTCTGTATTGCGGTGACTTGCTCACGATTGATTTGTAATGCTGGCGGCGGAGCTTGCTTGCGCAATGCTACTGGTTTTGCACGTTCACCTCCCGCAGCAGGCAACGCAAACGTTTCCGTTTTAGAAGACTCCTCTGGTTTTGAAGGCGCGGTCGCATCAGGCTGATTCGTACCAGTTTGGGTGGATGCTGGATTATTTTGCACCTTGCTGGCGTCTTTCGTGCCGGCCTGATCTTGCGATGCCCCAGCAGGTGCTGGGGGTTGCGGCGCTAACGGCTGTTGCGATGGCGCAGCCTGACCATTGGCGACCGCCACACGGGCACGCAGGGCTTGTTCCAGTTCAGCGTTGCCCTGCAAAATGGGCCCTGCAATGTCGCCAGGGCGGAAAGTTTGTCCCTTCGGCGGCAGCGGAATATGAATACCACGCCCGTCTGGCGTGGCGAACTCAAGCTTAGCACCGGTAACGGCGGAGACCATTTCCGTATACGGACCTACGCGGTTGACTGCGGCAATGTACTGATCCAGTGCTGCATCGCGCTCGGCAGGCGTGCGGGCGTTCAAGGCCGCCTCCAATGGTCTGCTCATGGATTCGATCAGCTCTTTCGTAACCATCACGCGGCCCTTGGGTGCCTGTGCCTGGCTAGTGGCGGATGGAGTTGCCGCCCCTGTCGCAGCACTTGAAGCGCTGCCAGACGTGGCAGCGAGCGAAGCCCCTGCGGCACCAGCCGCTGCATATTGCGTGGACGTAGTGCGCGATACGGGGGCTTCATAGCCCCATGCCGCGCCGTTGCCTTGCGGTGGTAATGCCCCCGGAGCGGGCAGTTCTTCACCATAGGCCCCACGGCGGGCACGGTATTCATCTTCCATATCCATGATGCGGATATCTTCACGAATAATCTGACCTTTTAAGCGGCGCGCTTGAACTCTTACGCGATCGCGCTCAACATCGCGGCGGTCACCATAACTTTCAATTGTTCCTTGAGCACGGGCTACTTCGTCGACCGTTCCACGAACTTCACGGGCAATTCTACGACCATCGCGAAGATTGATTTCACCGTCGCGACGTCCTGTTAAGAATTCTCCAACACCGCCCAAACTAATACCCATCTTGCCTGCTCCTACCTTGGTTCCATTCTACGCGGAACACGGTAAATATTAGGTTAACTCTTACAAATCCACCCGTCGCCGAATAGACTCTTTCATTGCGACTATACCAAATTCCGCTGTTTGGTAATGTGAAGATATTGTGACAAGTTGGGGATTGGGGATTGGGTTTTAGGGTTTGGGGCGCAGTCCATCTCTCTTCCTATCATGCCATGCCGTTTTTATGACGGCATCCCGGTATTTCTCGTGAAGATGGCCCCCGTCATGCGACGGGGTGACAAAAAGAACGAGGGTTTGGAATGATATGGAGCATTGTTCCACTCACCACTCACCCATCGCTACTCACCCATTACAGGTCACGCATCACCGCATCAAAACCCGGCATCGGCCATGACCGGATCCGCCCCGGCGGTGATGCTGGCTAAAAGCCCGGTCGTCTGCGGCAGCAGTTTGGCGAAGAAGAACCGGCAGGTGGCCAGTTTTTGGTCATAGAATTCAGGGTCTTGGTCACGCAGCGCCAGCGCCAGCTTGGCCTGCCGCGCGAACAGATAGGCATAAAGCACCAGACTGAACATTTTCTGGTATTCCACCGCCCCTGCCCCCGCATGGTTGGGGTTGGCAAGGCCCATCGCGCCGATCCACATGGTGGCTTGCTGCAGGTATTTGGTGTGGATCTTCAGCGGCTTGGTGAATTCGGCCATGGCTGGGTCGTCGCGGTGTTCGGCAATGAATGCATCCACCGGGTGGAAGAAGCGTTTCAGGTAGCGCCCCGTATCGTAGCTGAGCTTGCGGCCCACCAGGTCCATCGCCTGCACGCCGTTGGTGCCTTCATAGATCATGGCGATGCGCGCATCGCGTAGATATTGCGCCGCGCCATATTCCTCGATGTAGCCATAGCCACCGAAACATTGCATGGCGGTGCTAGCGGTTTCGAACCCACCATCCGTGAGGGTGGCTTTGAGAATGGGGGTGACAAGCTGCACAAAATCATCCGCTGCTTCGCGCACGGCGGGGTCCTCATGGCGATGCGACAGGTCGAGATGCAATGCCGTTTCCATCACCAGCGCGCGGCTGCCTTCGGTGAAGCATTTCATGGTGTGCAGCATGCGCCGCACATCCGGGTGTACGGTAATGGGGTCGGCCGCCTTTTCGGGTTGCTTCGCGCCGGTCAGCGCGCGGCCTTGCAGGCGGTCCTTCGCGTAGGAAAGTGCGTTCTGGAAGGCGGATTCACCCACGCCCAAGCCCTGCACGCCCACGTAAAGCCGCGCGGTGTTCATCATCACGAACATGGCTTTCAGGCCTTCATGCGGCTTGCCGACGAGGTAGCCGATCGCGCCGTCATAGTTCATCACGCAGGTGGGCGAGGCATGAATGCCCATTTTATGCTCGATACCGCTGCAGACAAACTTATTGCGCGCACCGAGCGAGCCATCATCATTCACCAAGAATTTCGGCACGATGAACAGCGAGATCCCCTTGGTGCCCTTGGGTGCATCCGGCAGGCGCGCCAGCACGAGGTGAATGATGTTCTCCGTCATGTCGTGTTCACCGGAGGAGATGAAGATCTTGTTGCCCTCGATGGCATAGCTGCCATCCGCATTCGGCGTGGCGCGGGTTTTCAGCAGCCCAAGGTCGGTACCGGCGACCGGCTCGGTCAGGCACATCACGCCGGACCATTTGCCCGCGATCATGGGGGGCAGGAACTTCTGTTTCTGCTCGTCGCTGCCATAGGCCACCAGCGCGTGAATGGCGCCATGGGTAAGCCCCGGGGTGAGGCCGAAGGAAAGATTCGCCGAGCAGACCATCTCCAGCATCGGCATGTTCAGGAATTCGGGTAGGTCCTGCCCGCCATACTCGGTGGGCCAGGTCAGCGTGCTCCAGCCGCCTTCGGTGTAGGCTTTGTAGGCTTCCTTGAAACCCTCGGGCGTGGTCACCGTACCGGCACTGTATTTAAGCCCTTGCAGATCACCCACGCGATTGAGCGGAAAAAGCACCTCTTCGCAGAGCTGGGCGCTTGCTTCCAGCAGCGGCGCGACCAGCTCTTTCGCTTCGGCGAAGCCCTTGACCTGTTCGTACCGCTCCAGCCCAAGGAAATGGTTGATGAGGAATTGGTAGTCTTTCAACGGTGCAGAGTAGGTGGGCATGTTTTATCCTCTTATCCTTTGCTGTGAATCGTCGCCAAGTGCACGCATGCTGCTCAGCTCTTCGGACATTTTATCTACAATAGCGTTTCGGATAGTTGCATCGTCGCTTAATAACGATGTATCGCGCAATCCTAAGACTACCTTTTGGCCCCGTGCAGCTATGGTTTGCTTGCGGCCTTCATCACTGACGGCCCCCTCATGCGCCAACAAAACGAGGTTAAAATCTTTATCAATTGACACACCTAATTCCTGGCATGTTGCGTGAATATCCGCGCCCAATCCGATAGCCATCCCACCGAAACTAAGCCCGGCAACTTCCATAGCCTGTTCGGTGTTTCCCAGATTTCCCTTTCGACTAATCAGCCCGATATTGATTGAACCATACTCGGCAGACCTACCCACAATGACTGCCGCCACAGGTGAATTCTGGTCGGGATTCACAAACAAATCCTCAGAAAATCCATTGCGAGGGCTCACCCATTTTCTATGAATAATATCAACATTGTCAGCGGTACGGGATAATTCTTTCGCAACGGTAGTCGGCTTTGACTTCGGAGAAAAACGCGCGAGCCAACCCATACTAATTCCTCAACGGTTTCGACGTATTCAGCATGTGCGCAATGCGGGCCTGCGTGGCGTCGGTCTTGCACAGCGCCATGAAATGGTCGTGCTCCAGATCCAGCAATTGCTGCTCGGTCACTTCCTGCGTAATGTCCGTATCGCCGCCGGTAAGCACTGTGGCGAGGTGGCCGGCCACCACCACATCATGCGGCGTCGCCTTGCCGGATTTGACGAAATTCTCCACCGCCATGTCGAGCGCCAGTTTGCCCGAAGCACCGGGCAAGCGCACCGTCATGGGTTCGGGCGGCGTATAGTTTTCGGCCAGTTGCAGGGCCAGTGATTTGGCATCCGCCAGCACGCGGCGGCGGTTGGCGCTGATGCGCGAAGCGCTGTTCAAGATCAGCATCTCCTGCGCTTCGGCGGCGCTGCCCGCCACCTTTGCCATGCTGATATATTCGAATGCTTTGCTGATCGCGCCCATCGGCCCACCAGTGACGAGAGGCGCCGGCTTCTCGCCTTTCATGATGGCTTTTTGTGCAGCGTTTGCTGCAGCAACATGGCGCAGCAAAAGTTCCTTACAGCCACCCCAACCGGGGATGACCCCAATGCCCGCTTCGACCAGCCCGGGGTAGGATTCCATGTGCGCCTGCACCGCATCCACATGCAGATTCAGCTCGCAGCCACCGCCCAATGCCATGCCAGACAGTGACGAGACGACCGGGAACGGCGCGTATTTCAGGCCCATGAAGGCTTGCTGGCCTTGTTTGACCATGTCGGAGATCGCCCACCAGCTGGCCGTGTTGCAGGCCAGCAGGAAATAGCCGATATTGGCCCCGAAGCTGAAATGCTCGGCATCGCTGCCGATCACCACGGCGCGGAAGCCTTTTTGCTGCACCAGCGCGGGCAGCTCCATCACCATCTTCAGGTTCTCAGGGTCCCACGTGTTGCTCTTGCTGGTCAACTCCAGGCAGGCCACGCCATCGCCCAGATCCCACACTTGCGCGGAGACATTTTTCTTCACCGGCTTTTGCGTGCGCTTGATGTCTTCCAACATCAGCGAGCCTTGCGGCACGGGCACGGGGCTGTATTGCCCGCCGATGGTAAATTGCGTCACGCGCCCGGCATCCACCTCGTAGAGTTTTTTGCCGAGCGATTCCTGAATCAGCTTCGGCACGCTCATGCCCGCTTGTTGCAGCGCGCCCGCAAAAATCTCCGTGCCGGATTTACCTTGAGCGGCCAAGCGATCGATCATCTCGAACGGGCCGTATTTCCAGTTATAGCCCATTTTCATGGCGGCATCGACGGACTGAATATCGTCCGAAATCTCAGGAATCAGCGATGCAGCATAATGCAGCGTTTGCAGCATCACGGCCGCCGCATACTGCCCCCCAATATCCTTGTGTGCGAACAGGGCCGCAAGGCCTGCCTTGGCCGCATCCACGCTTTCGAGTTTGGATTTTTTCTGCGGCGCGTATTCGCCCGTTTTCAGGTTCAGCGATTCAAGGGTTTTCTTCCCCCCCTCGCCTTTGTTCATGCGGTAGAACCCGCCCTTACCTTTGCGGCCCGTATAGCCATCGGCGATCATTTTCTCGACCAGTGGCGGCACGGTGTAGAGCGTGCGGAACGCGTCATGTTCCGGCAGCGTCGCTAGCATCGCTTTGGCGATCAGCGGCATCAGGTCAATGCCGATCAAGTCATACAGCCCGAACATGCCGGTCTTGGGGAAGCCAAGCGGCTTGCCCATCACGGCATCGGCATCTTCCACGTTGATGCCGAGTTTCACGGCTTCGATGAGCCCCGCCGTCATCCAATACACGCCAATGCGGTTGGCGAGAAAGCCCGGCGTGTCCTTCACCGGCACCACGCCTTTGCCCAGCGTGCGGTCGGCGAAATCGCAGAACGCATCGAAGCGCGCGGCGTCAAAGCCGGGGCTTTTCAGCACTTCCAAAAGCCGCATAAAGCGCGGCGGGTTGAAGAAGTGCGTGATCAGAAAATCATCGGCAAAGCTTTGCGGTAAGCCGCCAGTAAGTACATGCAACGGCAGCGTCGAGGTGTTGGATGAAACGATGCTGCCTTTTTTGCGCACCGCGTCGATCTTGCGATACACATCCTGCTTCACTTCCAGTTTTTCGACGACGACTTCCACGATCCAGTCGCATTCGGCAAGCTTGTCGAGGTCATCCTCGAAATTGCCGGGCGTGACCAGCTTCGCGAATTTCTTGTGCGCAAAACCGGGCGTGCTGCCTTTGCTTTGCTTTTCAATGGCGCCTTCGGCCAGCGCATTACGCGGGCCTTCCTTCGGCACGATATCGAGCAGCAGCACGGGAATACCCGCGTTGGCGATGACCCCGGCAATGCCCGAGCCCATAACGCCCGAGCCAAGCACCGCTACTTTTTTAATGTCCATTAGATAATCTCCCATGGCGAGAGGGCACGATGCGTAGCCGAAGGCGAGCCGCGAAGCGAGGGGGTAAGTGAGCGAAGCGAACGAAGGGCGGCGCGTGCGCCCCCTTCACGCGCAACGCGCGCACCCAAATATCTGGATTGCTTCGCTAGCGCTCGCAATGACGAATAGTACATGGCTACACCTTCTCTAGTAAGGTCGCGATGCCCATGCCGCCACCAATGCAGGCGCTGGCCACCGCGTATTTCCCACCCGTGCGATGCAGAAGCAGCGCGGCCTTGCCGGTGATACGCGCACCGGATGCACCCAGCGGGTGTCCAAGCGCGATCGCCCCGCCTTCGATGTTCAGTTTCTCCGGCGGAATGCCGATCTGGTCGCGGCAGGGAATGGATTGCGCCGCGAACGCTTCGTTGATTTCGAACACATCCACATCGCTAGCGTTCAACCCGGCTTTTTTCAGCACCGCCTGCACGGCCGATACCGGCCCAAGGCCCATGATCTTGGGGTCCAGCCCCGTCACCGCCATCGTTTTAATGCGCGCCAGAATGGGTAGTTTGTGCGCTTTCGCGTATTCCTCGCTGGTGACCAGCACGGCGGCCGCCCCGTCGGTCAACGGGCTGCTCGTGCCCGCCGTCACCGTGCCATACACATCAAACGCGGGGTCGAGTTTAGCCAGATCTTCCGGCGTGGAACCCGCACGAATGGTGCCGTCTTTTGCCACCACGCCCTGCTTGGTTGTAATCGGCACGATCTCGCCGCTTAAATCCGCCGCGGCGGCTTTTTTGTGCGAAGCGAGCGCGAATTCCTCTTGCGCTTTGCGGTCCACGCCGCATTGCTTGGCGACGTTCTCAGCCGTCAGGCCCATGCTGATATAGGCCTCGGGCAGGGTTTTGAACAAGGCGGGGTTGGGCAACGGGTTGTAGCCGCCCATGGGGATGCGCGTCATCGATTCCACACCGGCGGCGATGTAGACCGCGCCTTTGCCAGTGGCGATGTTACCCGCCGCGATGTGAATCGCCTCCATGCTCGAGCCGCACCAGCGGTTGATGGTGGCACCGGCCACACGTTGCGGCAGGCCTGCCAGCAGCGCCACCATGCGGCCCATATTGAAGCCCTGCTCACCTTCGGGGAACGCATTGCCCAGCAGTAGATCGTCAATCTCGTCGGGATTCACGCCCGTGCGCGCAATGAGCGCTTTGACGACTTCGGCCGCCAGATCGTCCGGCCGTGTCTGGGCCAGTTGGCCCTTATGCGAAGGCGTGAAAGGAGAACGGACATAACCAACAATCACCGCCTGCGTCATAGAACCTCACGTTGCGTTTAGTTCTTTCATATATAGGGCAAAATTCAGGCGAATGAAAGCGATCGCTTTGCAGGCGCAGCATAGATAAAATTGTAGCGATCGCTGTGGCCGAAATAGCGCGAATCGCCTCAGCGGAACAACGTGGCCAGCAATTGCTGCAGCACCGGCGGTGGGAACAACAGCAACCCAAGCTGCACCGCGGTGATCGCCCAGAATTTCAGCTGAAAACTGCGCTTGCGATTTTTGTGGCGCAGGCTGCGCTGCGCTAGCAGGGCCGCGGGCGTGCCACCCAGAAAGCCTGCCAGCAGTAACGTCGCCTCCGGAATGCGGCGCGCATTGCGCCGCGCGGCGGATTTATCATGCCAATAGAGCAGGAAGGTGAGTGCGTTGATGGCACCGAGATATAAAAACATGTCCATGCCGGCACCGTAGCGGATTTTTTGCGGCAGGGAAGTAGTTTGCAAAAGGGGGGGGTGGAGCGGGTGAAGGGAATCGAACCCTCGTATGCAGCTTGGGAAGCTGCCGTTCTACCATTGAACTACACCCGCGCGGCAGGTTTCTTAGCAGGTTTTCTGGCGAACGCAACTACAGGGGAAGGGATTGACTCGGGCCTACTGGCCCTCGCCCTAGCGGGCTGCCTGAGGCAGTCCAAAACGCCTGCTGGCGTTTTGCGCGAACCCTCGTATGCAGCTTGGGAAGCTGCCGTTCTACCATTGAACTACACCCGCGCTCGACTGTTGATGTCATGCTGAACATGATTCAGCATCCATCGACACAAAAGATGGGTCCCGGCACAAGGCCGGGATCACTTCCGCCTTCCGCTCGTACCTCGCGGGGCGATCCGTGACTTGGGTGCGCGGCCGTTCGACCATTGAACGACACCCGCGCGAAAAAGCGCTTCTAGCAGGTTCTGCCGTGAACGCAACCACCACTACGCCCCATGCATAAGCCCCAGCCAATGCTTGACATTGCTGTCGCTGCGCCGTTCTCTCAAGCCGTTCAATCATACGCTTGGGGGATTACCATGTTCAACGAATTCAAAACTTTCATCGCGCGCGGCAACGTGATCGACCTCGCGGTCGGGATCGTCGTCGGCGCAGCCTTCACCGCCATTGTTACCTCGCTGGTGTCCGACATCATCAACCCCGTGATCGGGATGCTGATCGGCGGCATCGATTTCTCGAACTATTACTTCGATCTGTCGATGGGCGGTTACGAATCGCTCGAGGCAGCGAAGAAAGCCGGCGCACCGCTGATCATGTATGGGCTGTTCATCAACGCGGTGATCAAATTCCTGATCGTGGCGTTCGTGGTGTTCATGCTGGTCAAGCAGGTCAACCGCCTGAAGGCAGCGCCACCCGCCGCCCCGGCCGATGCTCCCACCCCCGAAGACATCGTGCTGCTGCGCGAAATCCGTGACGCGCTAAAGGGTAAAAAATAGCGGGCGCGGGACGCTGCACAACGAAAAAGCCGCCCAGCAACGGGCGGCTTTTTTGTGCGTTCTGGGCGGGAAGCATGGTGCATGCGCACCCTGCCTGCTTACCAAGCAGCATCATCCTCCGGGTCATATTCGAATGGCATTTCCTCGGCATCTTCTGCCCCCTCCGTCGCACCAGAGGCCACGCGCTGGGCGCGCCAGGCACGGCGCTGGCGGTCGATCAGCGCCTGCTCGCGATCCATCTCGCGGTCCTGCACGCGCACGCTGCGTTCGGCGCGCGTTTCCATGCGCCCATTGATCATGGTGCCCATCATCTCATCGTCGGCGTAGGCGGCGCTGGCGGCGGTGATGGCCGCGACCGTGAAGATCAGCGTGGGGGTTTTCATGGTGCATGCTCCCGAATATGATGCGATGCAGCGTAACAGCAAAAACCAGTAGTGGCGAGCGGGAATTAGCGCCAGTCAATGGCGGGGCAGCGATCCATCACCACCTGTAGCCCGGCGGCCACCGCCATATCATTTTACAGCGATATTTGATTATGTTATTACTCAACATATGCGAAATAATGCGGCATTTAGCTTGGTTGAGTTATCCATTGTCCTCGTGATTCTGGGATTGCTTACGGGCGGCATTTTGACGGGTCAATCGCTCATTCGTGCGGCAGAGCTGCGCACGGTGAATACGGAATACTCGAAATATACAGCGGCCTTTCTCACCTTCCGTGATAAATATTTTGCGATCCCCGGAGACATGACGAATGCCACGGCATTCTGGGGAGCGATTGACGGGAATGACGGGCTTGGAGCGGATTGCCACTACGCATCCAGTGCGGGCGTTACGGCTACCTGCAATGGAAACGGCAATGGTGTAGTCAACAGCACGACCGCCACCAACCATTATGAAATGTGGCGGGTGTGGCACCATTTAGCCAATGCGGGTCTTATCGAGGGCAGCTACACGGGCGTGAGAACACCCGGTGGGAATAGCCGCAATAGTACACCAGGGCAAAACATTCCTGCCTCAAAATTTTCCGGCGGATCCTGGATGCTGCGCACCCCAGAAATCTATGCTGGCCACAGCAATTTGTTTGATGGCAGCTACGCCAACTGGTTGAACTTTGGTGCTGCTGTTGCTGGCGATTCGAATTATGGCACGCTCTTGTCGCCGGAGGAGATGTGGAACATCGACACCAAAATGGACGATGGCAGACCAGCGCAAGGAAGACTTTGGACGCGCGGTTGGGATCTATGCACTAACGCTGCGAATGCGGCAGATACCAATGCTACGTACCTTCTTTCCAGCACTGGAAAAGATTGTGCATTTATTGTGAAAGATTTCCTGTAATTAAGTGGTGGATACTTGACGCCATACTGCGCGCGTATGGCCCCAGCAGAAGCTGCCCTGCGAGGCCGGGGTTCACCGGGTGCACCACATAACCCCGCGCCAGCAGAAATTGCATCACGTGGTAACTCGCCCGCTCGGGCTTATTGCTCGCACCAATCAGCGCAATGGTGCGGGTGGTGTGCTGGAGTTTACCCATTCAGTGCATAGGCAAAGTAATATGTCGCGCCGAAGAAAATAACGGTAGCCGTAATAGCTAAAAAGTATGCAATGCTTGCGAAATGCTGCTCGTCTCTTTTGAGCTCACTTAAAGATTTCTCGGTCTCTTTTGTTACTAAGTCTATCTTATGCTCTTCTGCATTCTTACAGTAATAACCATATGAATAGCCAGCTTGCTCACATAAGTGTCCAGCATAAATGGATAACATTGCATGACAACTAGAGGAGAGCAGAAAAGGGATTACTGTTTTAATAGCAACTACCATCTCTGGATGCTGGTCTAGCATTTCAGGACTTATTAGTGCTAGTAGCGCTACAATACTGCCTGAAGACAACAAAGTAATCGTCTTTAGATAAAAAATCGCAAACGATACTGCTGCTTTCTGACGTTCAGAAATGTAATTTGGTAAATCCAAGCTAACTCACCTTCTTATAGATCTCGCTACCTTCGGCTTTGAACTTTTCGCTCATGGCGGCCATGCCTTCGGCAGCTTCGGATTCGGCCACGGCACCGGCGGGTTGGTTCTGCACGCGGGCGAATTCCCGCACCTCCTGGCTGATCTTCATGCTGCAGAATTTCGGGCCGCACATGCTGCAGAAATGCGCAACTTTTGCGCCATCCGCGGGAAGCGTTTCGTCGTGGTATTCGCGCGCCGTGTCGGGGTCCAAACTCAGGTTGAACTGGTCTTCCCAGCGGAACTCGAACCGCGCGCGGCTGAGCGCATCATCGCGCAGTTGGGCGGCGGGGTGGCCCTTCGCCAGATCGGCCGCGTGCGCAGCAATTTTATAGGCGATGACGCCCTCTTTCACGTCGTCGCGGTCGGGCAGGCCGAGATGCTCCTTCGGCGTCACGTAGCACAGCATGGCGGTGCCGAACCAACCGATCATCGCCGCGCCAATGGCGCTGGTGATGTGGTCATAACCCGGGGCGATGTCCGTCGTCAGCGGCCCAAGCGTGTAGAACGGCGCTTCGTGGCAGGCCTCCAGCTGCTTGTCCATGTTCTCTTTGATTTTGTGCATGGGCACGTGGCCGGGGCCTTCGATCATCACCTGCACGTCGTGCTCCCACGCCACCTTGGTGAGTTCGCCCAGCGTTTTCAGCTCTGCGAATTGGGCGGCGTCGTTCGCATCGGCAATCGACCCCGGACGAAGCCCATCGCCCAGTGAGAAGCTGACATCATAGGTTTTCATGATCTCGCAGATCTCTTCGAAATGCGTGTAGGTGAAGTTCTCCTTGTGATGGGCGATGCACCATTTGGCGTGGATGCTGCCGCCGCGCGACACAATGCCGGTGACGCGGTTTTCGGTGAGCGGCACGAACGGCAGGCGGACGCCTGCGTGGATGGTCATGTAATCCACCCCCTGCTCGGCCTGCTCGATGAGCGTGTCGCGGAAGATCTCCCAGGTCAGGTCTTCAGCGATGCCGCCGACCTTCTCCAGCGCCTGATAGATGGGCACGGTGCCAATGGGCACGGCCGAGTTGCGGATGATCCATTCACGCGTGGCGTGGATGTTTTTGCCCGTCGAGAGGTCCATGATGGTGTCGGCGCCCCAGCGGGTGGCCCAGACCATTTTCTCGACTTCCTCGGCGATGTTCGACGCAATCGCCGAGTTGCCGATATTTCCGTTGATCTTCACCTTGAAGCCGCGGCCGATGATCATCGGCTCGATCTCCGGGTGGTTGATGTTCGCGGGGATGATGGCGCGGCCGCGCGCCACTTCGTCGCGCACGAATTCGGGGGTGATGGTGGAACCACTGGTGCGGCCTTCATTCTCGCGAATGGCGATGTATTCCATCTCCGGCGTGATGATGCCTTTGCGGGCATAATGCATCTGCGTTACGTTCATGCCTGCCTTCGCGCGCAGTGGCGATTTGATGGCGCCCGGGAACTGCGCCACCTCCATTTTCTGGTATTCACGATAGCCGTTATCCTCCGGGCGCACGGGGCGGCCGATGTAATGCTCCACATCGCCACGGCTGGCGATCCACTCGCCGCGCAGTTTGGGCAGCCCGGCATTGATGTCCACGGTGTGATTCTTGTCGGTGTAGGGACCGGACGTGTCATAGACCGCCAGCGGCTGCTCGCCGGATTTCTCGGAAAGCACGATCTCGCGCTGCGCCACTTTCACCCCCATCAGCCGTTCGCTGCCCGCCACGTGCTGCTTGCGGCTGCCGGTGAGCGCGCCGGTGGAGACATCGATCGGGGTTTCGGATTTCAGGGCAGCGTTGCTGGCGGGAGGGGTCATGGGTCACGTCCTTTATATTTTTTCTGTCATTCCCCGGATTTTGCCAGTAGGCAAAATGGAAGGGGAATCCATGTCAAAAATGTCAGGAGATATTTTTGACGACCGCCATCTACTGACGGCGGTGTGGTCTGGATCCCCGGATAAATTTTCTCCTGAAAATTTTCCGAGGATGACGGTTACTTAACTTATGCCCAAAACGCTTAGCACCACCGCCCACCGCCCGCAAATAGAACTGCAGGAGTTACGCACATTTCATGCGGCACTGCAGCAATGGTATCGCGCGCACGGACGCCACCATCTGCCGTGGCGGAATACGGACGATCCGTATCATATCTGGCTTTCCGAGGTCATGCTGCAGCAAACGCAGGTGGCCACCGTGCTGGCGCGGTTCTACCACCCGTTCCTTGAGAAATTCCCGACCGTGCAATCGCTGGCCGATGCGCCGCGTGAGTCGGTGATGAAAGCATGGGAAGGCCTTGGCTATTACCGCCGGGCGGGGTTTTTGCACGACGGGGCGAAGAAGATTGTTTTTGAAGGGGGGCTTACCCCCCCTTCGCCTGCTGCGCAGGCTACCCCTGCCGCTACGCGGCTCGCGCCACTCGACGGCGCTACGCAGGATATACTTGATTTCTGGAGTTGCATCCCCGGCATCGGCAAGAACACCGCGCATGCGATTGCGGCATTCGCGTACCACCAGCCGGTGGCCATTTTAGAGGCGAACGTGAAGCGCATCGTCGCGCGCGTGTTCGCGTGGGAAAACCCAAAAGAAACCGAGCTTTGGGTAGGGGCTGAACTACTCCTTGGAACAAACCATTTATCTGAGGCAAGCGCGCGAAAGCGCCACGCGCAGGAACTTGAGCGTACGAACATGTACGTGAGTTCCGAGCATGGCGATGACAAGCAGATTGCCCAGAGAAATGGTTTGATGCATCCGTTCGATTATAATCAGGCAATGATGGATTTGGGCAGCATGGTTTGCATGCCCAAAAAGCCGGATTGCCCCGCCTGCCCTGCCCGCACGTTGTGTAAAGGCCAGCACGCGCCCGAACGCTACCCTGCCCCCAAGCCCAAGAAGGCGACGCCCACGCGCGCTCTTTATCTGCTTGTACTGGAAGACGCAGCGGGCCGGCTGCATCTCGAAGCGCGGGATGCGGCATTGCTTGGTGGGCTCTATGGGTTTCCGCAAGTGCCCACCACCACCGATTTGCGCCACCCCATGCGCGAGATGCATGCCGAGCATTGGGATGAAATCGGCGCGGTGACGCATATCTACAGCCATTTTCGGCTGGAAGGCCACGTGGTGCATGCGCGGCTGCGCAAGCGCATGAACAGCCCCGGCTGGTTCACACGCGAGGAAATTTCGGCACTGCCGCTGTCGGGGGTGGACCACAAAGTACTGGCCCTGCTGGATGGGCTGGTGAGTGGCGGCAACAGTGCTACAAAACCGCCGCGCAAAGCGGGCAAGTCTTCGCAGCGCAGTTGACGGCACCGCACGACGCGCCGTAGCCTGTGGTCCATTCTCACGCAAGGAGCGTTCCATGGCCAAAGCCGCAAAGAAACCCATCAAAGCCAAACCCGCCAAAGCCAAAGTGAAGGCCGTGAAAGCCAAAACTGCGCCACGCAAAGGCGGCCGCACCGGTGGTTGCCCATTGCGGCCCACCAGCCTTTCTGCCCCGCGCAAAGACAATGCCTCGCGCTTCAAGAACGTGGGCACCGCACAGCTGAGCGTGGCGGGTAAAACGGTCGAATTCCCCGTTTACAAAGCGATCGAAGGGCAGAACGTCATCGACATTCAGAAGCTCTATGCCGCCACCGGCCATTTCACCTTCGACCCCGGATTCTTGAGCACCGCCAGCTGCGATTCGGAAATTACCTTTATTGATGGCGACAAAGGCATCCTGCGCTATCGCGGCTACGACATTGCCGATCTGGCCAGCAAATCCGACTTCCTGGAGACGGCGTATCTGCTGCTCTATGGGGACCTGCCGAACAAGGCACAGTCGGACTGGTTCCGCTACCGTGTCACGCACCACACGATGGTGCATGAGCAACTGCAGTTCCTCTATCGGGGTTTCCCGCGCCGCGCCCACCCCATGGCGATCATGGTGGGTGCCGTGGCCTCGCTTTCGGCGTTCTACCATGATTCGCTCGACATCCATAACCCCGAGGAGCGCGAACTTGCGGCACTGCGCATCATCGCCAAAATGCCAACGCTGGCGGCCATGTGCTACAAATACTCGATCGGCCAGCCTTTCGTGTATCCGCGCAACGACCTCGGCTTTGCTGAGAACTTCCTGCATATGATGTTCGCCACCCCGGCCGAGGAATATAAGGTCAACCCCATCATCGCCGATGCAATGGAGAAGATCTTCATTCTGCATGCCGACCATGAACAGAATGCATCCACCAGCACCGTGCGCCTCTCGGGCAGCTCGGGTGCCAACCCGTTTGCCTGCATTGGTGCCGGTATTGCCAGCCTCTGGGGTCCGGCGCATGGCGGCGCAAACGAAGCGGTCATCAACCAGCTTCAGGAAATCGGCGATGTGAAGAACATTCCGCATTTCATCAAGCGCGTGAAAGACAAGAACGACAATTTCCGCCTGATGGGCTTTGGCCACCGCGTGTATAAGAACTACGACCCGCGTGCGGCTGTATTGCGCAAGGCCTGCCATGATGTGCTGAAGCAGCTGGGCCAGGAAGACGAGCCGCTGCTGCAGATCGCCATGGAGCTGGAGCGCATCGCCCTGAACGACCAGTACTTCATCGAGCGCAAACTCTACCCGAACGTGGATTTCTACTCGGGCATCATCTACCGCGCGCTTGGCATTCCCGCCAATATGTTCACGGTGCTGTTTGCCGTGGCACGTGCGGCGGGCTGGATCGCGCAATGGAAAGAGATGATCGAGGACCCGGCGATGAAAATCGGCCGCCCGCGCCAGCTCTTCATCGGTGCACAGCCGCGCAAATTCGCCCCGCTGGCGAAGCGCAAATAGCGCCTGTAGTGCAAACAAAAAGGCCGGGGGAATTCCCCCGGCCTTTTTATTATCTTCGTGTAGTCGCTATCGCTGAAGAAACTTTAGCTACCTAATTTAGGTAGTGCCTTATTGCATTTTAAAGAAGAGACGGCACCATGGAGTCGATTCGGTCAACACGTAGTTTGATGGAAGCGTTGTCCAGCCAAAACCAGCAGAAGCACAGCGACCCCACCCATTAAATCCATCCTCCGCAGTCACCATCCCGTTTCCTGCCTGCCCATCATCCATTTTGGTATCAATATTCCATGCTTCGGTCGGGGTTAAGTCCGACGCCATGCCTAAACCGCAAGGCCCCGTCGTCCACCCTGCTTTACCAAGGGTGAACATGTTAGCATCACCACGTCCGTAGTTTCCGTGATTTGTATAACAGGCATTCCAACCACTACTCCCAAGCTTTGAGCGCGGAGAATCACGGCCCAGCTCTGGTGTCTGACCACCCGCAACGGGTAATAAATACACGCCCTCAATCAGTCCGGCATTCGCAAGATGATTCCAAAAAAGTGACCACTCATTAATCGTACCTCCCGGGAAGTCGAGCCTACCATTACCATCACCATTGCAGGTACCGTTTGCCGCCGACGCGATAAGGTTATCACGGCAGGTTAATGTAACGCCTGTCGAGCTATCCGCGGCCCGGAAGAAAGCCGTAGCGTTAGGCATGTCACCAGGCAGCTGAAAGTATTTATCTCGGAATGTGTGGACGGATGTTTGCCACCGCCCATGCTCAACACTGACTGCGCGTAACTGAGCGGCACGAATTAACGCTTGGCCCCCCAAAATACCCCCGGTTAGCAATCCAAGAATAACTAACACAATGGATAGTTCTACTAAAGAGAATGCCCGTTGATGCATGTAATAAGTGTATTATAGAACTGGAAAAAAGTCCAATTATTCCTGCAGCAACTGCAGGATATTGCCGGGCAAGCGGTTGGTCTGGGCGCGGGCGCTGGCGGCACTGTTGGTTTGCACTTGCTGGGCCGTGGGCGCGTTGGGGGTGAGACCAAGCGTGTCGAGATCCAGATCGGTTACGGTGCTCTGCGCGGCGGCTTGATTTTGCGCACGCACTTGCTGCTCGACTTCGCCTAGATTCTGCAGACCGGGCTTGTAGGCCACGTCAGCACTCAGCTGCACAGTATCGGTCGGCAAGCTGGCACCGACGGCGCTGGTTGCACCCGGCGCTGGCGCGGTGGTGTTTCGATTCTGATTTTCCAACGCGCGGCGGATTTCCGGCGACACGTTGCCTATGGTCGGGACCGTCATGGTACTAAGCTCCTGCTCGCTATCTGCGTGCATTTGTGTGGTACGCGCACCTCTTTATGGGTGGCGGCAGCAAAATAGCGCGATGGGCGGATGCTCATCCTTGCTATCTTCCATACAGCCTTAGTATAATCGAATTCATCACCCCTTACAAGCGGGAAGCCCACGCCATGAATGCGATCATCAACCTATTGAATAACATTGTTTTCTTGATCAATCTTGCCCTGTTCATCTACATCGTACTGGACGTGCTGATTCATTTTGATGTGCTTAATCGCCGTAACCCGCTGATCGTGCGGGTGCATGAAACGCTGGGCAAACTGCTGGAGCCAATGCTGGCCCCCCTGCGCCGTCTGCAACGCAAATATATTCCACAAGTGCCGCTGGATTTATCGCCGCTGGCACTCATTCTGCTGCTGAACTTCGTGATGGACCTGCTCTACGACCTGTTCTTCACCACACCCGTGGTGTAGGACGACTAGCGGAAAATTACGGTTTTGCTGCCATTGAGCAGCACACGATGTTCCACATGGTAGCGTAGGGCGCGGGCCAGCACCACGGCCTCGATATCCTGACCCACAGCGGTGAGCGTTTCTGGCGTATGGGTGTGATCCACCCGGGTAACTTCCTGCTCAATGATCGGCCCCTCATCGAGATCGTCCGTCACGTAATGGGCGGTCGCACCGATGATCTTTACGCCGCGAGCATAGGCCTGATGGTAGGGCTTGGCACCTTTAAAGCTGGGTAGGAACGAATGGTGGATATTGATCGCGCGGCCATGCAGCGCCTTGGAAAGCTCGGGGCTTAAGATCTGCATGTAACGCGCCAGCACAACCACATCGGCCGCCTCGCGCTCGATCAGCGCTAGCATCTGGGCTTCCTGCTGCGGCTTGGTCTGCGCAGTCACGGGCAAATGGTGAAACGGAATACCATGCCATTCGACCATGCCACGTGCATCCACGTGGTTGCTGATAACGCCGACGATCTCGACGGGCAGCTGCCCGGTGCGGTGGCGGTACATCAGGTCGTTCAGGCAATGCATGTGCTTGCTGACCAGCACCATCACGCGCGCTTTGCGTTGCGCGTCATGCAGCGCCCATTGCATACCGAAGCGGGTGGCCACCTCGGTCTCGAAAGCACGGCTCAGCGTCGCGTGATCCGGCGTGGCAGGGCCTGCCGCAAAATGCACGCGCATGAAGAATTGCTCGGTCGAGGCATCGCCAAACTGAGTGGATTCGTGAATAAACCCATCCTGTTGGGCGAGAAACCCAGTCACGGCTGCAACAATCCCGCGCGCATCGCGGCAGGAAAGCGTGAGGATGTACTGTATACTGGCGGGCATGTTCATGGGCGCGGGTGTAGCGGATTTTGCAGCCGACGCAACGAAATTCGCTAGCGGCGCAGATTCGGGAAACTGCAGCGGATGCTGGTGCCCACCCCGACTTCCGACTGCACGCTGACTTCACCGCCATGCAGCTCCACGTAGCGCTTCACCAGGCTTAAGCCCAACGCGGCATCGGCGCCTTGCTTCAATGTGCCGCGGAAGAACGGATCGAACAGATGGGCCTGCCGCTCGGGGTCAATGCCGGGGCCATTATCACGCACGGTGATGCTGACCGGCCCGCGCGCGCCATCGGCCTGCAGCGCATGCGCCACTTCAATGGCAATGCTGCCTTTGGATTTGGTGGTTTTCACCGCGTTGCTGACCAGGTTACCGAGAATCTGTTTCACCCGGACCTCGTCCGCTTCGAGCTGCGTAATCTCCGGCGCGACGGCAACGGTGATCGTCACGTCCTGCAGCTTCATGCGCTCGTTCAGCAGCGCAATCACGCTATCGATGGCCTGGCGAATATCGAACGGCGCGATCTCGAGCACCACATAACCTGCCTCGACGGTGGCGAGGTCGATGATATCCGAAATCAGCGCGGCGAGTTGCTGTGCCGATTGGTAGATGCCGCCTACGTAATCTTTCTGGATGGTATTCAACTCACCCACATATTGTTTCTGCAGCATTTCGGCGAAGCCGGAAATGGAAGTGAGCGGCGAGCGCAGCTCGTAGCTCATATTCGCAAGGAATTCGGTTTTTACTTTGTCGGCCGCCTCCAGCGCCTCGGTGCGCTCCCGCAACGACCGCTCCACCAGTGTGCTCGCCGTCACGTCGATGAAGCTCAGCAGCGTCGCCCCGTCTGGCAACGGCACGCAGCTGCAGTCGATCACCGTGCCGTCGCTGCGCTCGAACCGCAGATGGAAAAATTGCCGCTGCTGAAAGCGTGCCACCATATTCTCTAAGAACCGCTCCCAATCATCGGTGATGAACAGGTCGCGGCATTTCTCGAGTACCACGCGAATATGCGGCTCACTGCCCGTGAATTCGGCGTTCAGGCCCCAGAGCTTGTGGAAGGTGGGGTTGCACAGGCTAAGCCGCCCGTTCTCGCCGAACACCACAATGCCTTCATGCAGGTTATCGAGCGTTTCGCGCTGCACGGCGATCAGCGTGTTGTAGCTGCGCTCCAGTGCGAGGCGATCGGTCACGTCCTCGTAGGCGAACAGAATGCCACCCAGCGCGTGCGGAATGGCGATCACGCGCAGCGTTTTCCCATCCGGCAGGTAGAAGAATTCCTCGTCGGTTTCGATCAGCGTGGTGAAGAGTTTGAGTTGCTGCTCCTTGAAGGCTTTGAAATTCGCCTGTTCGGGCAGTTTTCGCCGTTCGCGCAAATGCTCCAGCACCTCGCCATAGGTCGGCTCGGAATCCAGCCAGACCTCATCGAGCTTCCACAGCGCCACAAAGGCGAAGTTGTAGAATTTCAGCCGCTGGTCCTGCCCATAAATCGCCATCGCCGAGGTGGAGGACTCCAGCAGGTCGCGCAGCGCGCCCACATGGCGCTGGGTTTCTTCCTTGGCCTGCTCCAGCTCGCTGATATGGCTGCCATAGCCCAGCATCATGCCTTCGCGTTTCAATGGCACTTCGCGAATGTTATAGAGCCGCCGCTCGCCACCCACCACGATATGGCGATTCTCGCTCTGTTCGGTGCCACCCTCCCAAATGCGCTGCGCCCATAGTTTGTGGCCCTTGAACAGCTCCACGTCGCCCAGCGCCATGATCTCATCGGTGGTTTCCTCGGCCACTTCGGAGAAGGCAAGGTTGCAGAACGTAATATTCAGGTCCGCATCGCGTAGCCAGACAAGGTTAGGGCTGGAATTGATAATGTTGGCATAGCGCCGCAGCTCCTGTTTCAGGCGCTCATTTTCCTGCTCCAGCCGCGTAAGGTCCGAAGGTCCTGCGGTCTGCACAGGGCCATCCACCGGCAGTACAGGCTGCGGTGATTTCTCCGGTGCGCGTTTCAGCCAGTTGAGCATTGCTGATTTCCCCCAAACCGGTCCGAACTTAACGCGATGCGCAAGGCATTTCCAGTCAATTCAAAGGGTATAGGGCGAGTAGCATTCCATCGTTTTGCTGAGCATGGATGCGATGCTAGGAGCCAGCGCCCGCAGCGAAGGAGTGTACGTATCGGTACATGATTGAGCGAGGACGCGCCGCGACACCGCAGCGCGCCGTGCTCAGCAAAACTAGTATCTATACCAGTCCTTCTTGAACGGCCCTTCGACCGGCACACCCAGGTAATCGGCCTGCTCTTTGTTCAGGCGGGTCAGCTTAGCGCCAATGCGTGCAAGGTGCAGGGCGGCCACTTTCTCATCCAGCTTTTTGGGCAGCACATAGACCTTCTTTTCATAGGCCTTATGGTTGCTCCATAGCTCGATCTGCGCCAGCACCTGGTTGGTGAAGCTTGCGCTCATGATGAAGCTGGAATGGCCGTTGGCGCAACCCAGGTTCACCAGACGGCCCTGAGCCAGCAGGATGATGCGCTTACCATCCGGGAACTCGATCTCATCCACCTGCGGCTTCACGTTGTGCCACTTCATGTTGCGCAGGCTCGCCACCTGAATCTCGGTGTCGAAATGGCCGATATTGCACACGATGGCGCGGTCACGCATCAGGCGCATATGGTCGACGGTGATGATGTCTTTGTTGCCGGTGGTAGTCACGAAGATATCGGCCTTGCTGGCGTATTCCTCCAGCGTGTCCACGGTGTAGCCTTCCATCGCCGCCTGCAGCGCGCAGATGGGGTCGATCTCGGTCACGACCACTTTCGCGCCCATGCCGCGCAGCGCGGCCGCGCAGCCTTTGCCCACATCACCATAGCCCGCGACCACGGCGGTTTTACCCGCGATCATGACGTTGGTGGCGGCCTTGATGCCATCGAGCAGCGATTCGCGGCAGCCATAGAGATTGTCGAATTTCGATTTGGTCACCGAATCATTCACGTTGAAGGCGGGGATCAGCAATTTGCCGTCGCGCTCCATCTCCAGCAGGCGCTGCACGCCGGTGGTGGTTTCTTCCGATACGCCGCGCACATCCTTCAGCATCTCGGGATATTTTTGATGCATGATGAGCGTTACATCACCGCCATCATCGAGGATCATATTCGGGGTCCAGCCATCGGGGCCGCGCAGCGTCTGCTCGATGCACCATTCGTATTCCTCTTCCGTCTCACCTTTCCAGGCGAAGACGGGAATCCCTTGCGCCGCAATGGCCGCCGCGGCCTGATCCTGCGTCGAGTAAATATTGCAGCTCGACCAACGGACGGTCGCGCCCAGCTCCACCAGCGTTTCGATCAGCACCGCGGTCTGGATGGTCATGTGCAGGCAGCCCACAATGCGTGCGCCCTTCAGCGGCGCTTTGCCTTTATATTCCTCGCGCAGCGCCATCAGGCCGGGCATTTCCGTCTCGGCGATCGCGATCTCGCGGCGGCCCCATTCGGCCAGCCCAATATCGGCGACTTTGTAATCGGTGAAAGCAGTTTTTACAGCGGCATTGGCCATGATGAAGCTCCTATGAATGGCCGCTACATAGGGGAGGTTGCCCTAGAATCAAAGCGAATTGTCATAATTTCTTAATGTTTGCATGTAATTATACAGCAATCTTTAGGAGAGCATTATGGATGAATTGCGAACAGACCATGCCGCCACTTTACGTAATGAAAAGCCAATCACTGTAAAAGAATTGAAAACTTTTAGCCAACAACTGGGAGCCGCTTGTGAACCACTCATTCTCTGTTACACAACGGGTGATGGCAAAAAATCAGAACATTTTTTAGCAGGCAGCTATCAGTATAATTTTGAAAAACTTCTCACTCGTGAAGGTGATTTGGAACATTTACCGGAAACGATCGAGGATTTGAAAAAAACACGAGATGGTTTTGTTCAAGCAGTTGCAAAACAATTTAGCCCTTACGGATTGAACCCAGAATCTTTTGCAGCGCTAGGTGAAGCTTTCGACAGCGCGGTCGCGACATTGGAAAAAAATCGAAGTCACGCTAAAGGCTCCTAGCGCTTACGTAAGCTTCGCCTTCTCTTCCGCCCCTGCTAAAACAGTCATGCTCGTGCTTGTCACGAGCATCCATGGATCCTCGCAACAGGTGCGAGGATGACACTTAAAGATTTAAATCGTCGTATAGATCCCGCCAGTCGGGGTTGAGTGTTTCAATCGCTCGAATCTTCCAACGGCGAACCCAGTGTTTCATGGTTTTCTCGCGCTGAATTGCCTGTTCGATAGTATCGAATACTTCCCAATATACCAGCGTATCAAGTCCGTAGCGCTTGCTGAATCCATCAACTATTTTTTGTTTGTGCTCATTGACACGTCGCGCAATATCGCTAGTCACACCGATGTAAAGCGTGCCGTGGCGTTTGTTGGTGAGGATATAGACATATCCGGGCATTAAGCCTTTCCAAGCTTTGCCTTCTCCTCCGCCACCAGCTCTTTTTTGAGGATTTTGCCGATCATGGATTTGGGGAGTGATTCGCGGAACTCCACCGCATGCGGCACGGCGTAGGCGCTCATTTTGCCTTTCATGTAGCTGCGCAAATCATCCTCGCTGATGGCTTTGCCCTCTTTCAGCACCACGAACGCCTTAATCATCTGGCCGCGTGTGGGGTGATCGAGCCCGATCACCGCTGCTTCGGCCACTGCCTCATGCGCGTAGAGCACCTCCTCTACATTGCGCGGGTAAACATTGTAGCCGCCCACGATGATCATCTCTTTCAAGCGGTCGACGATGTAGAAATACCCCTCCGCATCCACATAGCCTAAATCGCCGGTATGCAGGCGGCCATTGCGCAGCACGTTATCGGTCTCCTCGGGCTTATCCAGATAGCCCTGCATCACCTGCGGGCCACGCAGGCAGATCTCGCCCACCTCGCCCACTTTCATGGGCGTCATGCGGTCGTCCTTGTCGATCACTTCGCACAGCGTGCCGGGCAGCGGCAGGCCGATGGAGCCGGTCTTGTTGGCGTTTTTATCGAGCGGGTTGCAATGCGTCACTGGCGAGGATTCGGTAAGGCCATAGCCTTCCACCAGCACGCAGCCGGTAAGCTCCTCGAAGCGGCGCTTCACATCCACCGGCAGTGGGCCACCGCCGGAGATGCAGAATTTGATGCTCGTAAGGTCGTATTTCTCCAGCCCGCGCGCGTTGCAGATGGTGGCATACAGCATGCTCACCCCGGGCATGAGGGTGGGTTTTTTCGCGTCGATATCCGCCAGCACCTGCTTAATGTCGAACTTGGGGTGGATGACGATCATCATGCCATTGGCGATGGCAAGGTTCATGCACACCGTCATGGCGAACACATGGAAGAACGGAATCACCGCAAGCATGGTCTCTTTGCCCGGCTCCAGCCCCACCATCCAGCGGCTGCATTGCTGCACGTTCACATACAGGTTGCTGTGCGTCAGCGCCGCGCCCTTCGGCACGCCGGTGGTGCCGCCGGTATATTGCAACACGGCGATGTCATGATCCGGGCGCACATTCGGTGACACCACCAGATCCGGCGAGGCGAGCAAATCATTCAGCGCCACGTGATAGGTATCTTTCGGGGCGTTGAGAATGTCCTTCTGCTTGGCGGCGGTGAACAGCGCGCGTTTGGTCAGCCCCATCGCTTCCTGGAATTGGCACATGACGATCTTGCGCAAGCTGCTATTGCCAATGAACGGCACCAGCTTGCCGTAGGTCAGCCGCAAATTCACGGTGAACATCACCTCGACCTTCGCGTCTTTCAGCTGGTGGGCGATTTCCTTCTCGGAATAAAGCGGGTTGAAATTCACCACCGTGCCGCCGCATTTGAGAATGGCGTAATAGGCCATCACGAATTGCGGGCAGTTGGGCATAAACAGCCCCACCCGAGTGCCTTTGCCAACCCCAATGCCCTGCAGCCCGCGAGCGATGCGGTCGACCATTTCTTTCAGCTTGGCGTAGCTGTAGGTTTTGCCGAAGAATTCCAGCGCGGTGTTCTGGGGCCAGGTGGCCGCCGCCTCTTCCAGCAGGAAATAGAGTGGCTTACCGTGAAAATTCTCGTTCCAATGAATGCCCTTAGGGTAATGGGCGAGCCAGGGGTGGTCCAGCGGGGCAGAAGCAGCCATGCGTGATCCTTTTTAGTTGTAGTTTTAGTATCCTTCTTTTAAGGGCTTACGTCAAATGACCATGATGCATAGCACAACGATTCACGAGACCGACGTGGCCATCATCGGCGCGGGGCCGGTGGGGCTATTCGCCGTATTCGAGCTGGGCATGCTGAAGATCAAAAGCCACGTGATCGACACGCTACCCGCCGTGGGCGGCCAGTGCAGCGCGCTCTACCCGGAGAAACCCATCTACGACATTCCAGGCTTTCCCAGCATCGAAGGCCAAGCGCTGATCGATAATCTGGCCGCGCAGGCCGCGCCGTTTGATCCGCATTACCACCTCGATCAGCAGGTGGTGTCGGTCGAAAAACGCGAAGGCGGCTGGCGTGTAGGCACCAACAAAGGGACGGTGATCGATTGCAAAGCCGTGGTGATTGCCGCGGGCTGCGGCGCGTTCGGGCCCAACCGGCCGCCACTGGCCAATATCGAGCAGTATGAAGGCACGAGCGTGCATTACATGGTGACCCGCCGCGAGGATTTCCGCGACCAGACGCTGGTCATCGCGGGTGGTGGCGATAGCGCCGTAGACTGGGCCAATTCGCTGGCCGAGGTGGCGAAGAAAATCTACATGGTGCACCGGCGCGACAAGTTCCGCGCCATGCCCGAATCGGTCAGCAAGATGCAGGCGTTGGTCGAGGCCGGTAAAATTGAGATGGTCGTGCCCTACCAGCTGGAATCGCTGGCGGGCCAAGGCAGCAAACTCCATGCGGTCGCCATGAAATCGATGGATGGGGCGATCCGCGAGGTCGAGGCCGACCACCTGCTCGCCTTCTTTGGGCTTAGCATGGAGCTTGGCCCCATCGCCCAGTGGGGCCTGAACCTGACCGGCAACCATATCGCGACCGACCCCGGCACCAGCGCCACCAGTGCCCCCGGCATTTTCGCGATTGGTGATATTGCCACCTACCCGCACAAGCTGAAGCTGATTCTTTGTGGCTTTGCCGAGGCGGCGCAGGCCGCCCACGCCATCCGCGAGATTGTGTATCCCGGTGTGGCGCATCATTTCGAATATTCCACCACCAAAGGCGTGCCCGAAGCGGCGTAACATGGCAGCGCGCATCATCGATGGAAAAGCCTTCGCCGCCCGCCTGCGGGGCGAAATAGCACATGCGGTAGCACAGGTGAAAACCGCACATGCGCTCACCCCCGGTCTGGCCGTGGTGCTGGTGGGCGATGATCCGGCCAGCCATGTCTATGTCGCGAACAAACAGAAAGCCTGCGCCGAGGCCGGCATCGCCTCGTTCGAGACACGCTTTGCCGCCAGCATCACCCAGGCCGAATTACTGGCCGAGATCGCGCGGTTGAACGCCGAACCCGCCGTGCATGGCATTCTGGTGCAGCTGCCCCTGCCACCGCAGATCGATGCGCAGGCCGTCATCAACGCCATTGCCCCCGCCAAGGATGTCGATGGGTTCCACGTGATTAACGCGGGCAAGCTGGCGGTGGGCCAACCGGGGCTGGTCCCCTGCACGCCGCTGGGGTCGCTGCTGCTGCTACGCGACGCGTTGGGCAATCTGGCAGGGCAGCATGCGGTGGTGCTGGGCCGCAGCAATATCGTGGGTAAACCCATGGCACAGCTGCTGCTGCAGGAGCATTGCACCGTTACCCTCTGCCATTCGCGCACGGCCGATCTGGCGGCCGAAGCGAAACGCGCTGATATTCTGGTGGCCGCCATTGGCAAGCCGGAATTCGTGCCCGGCGAGTGGATCAAGCCCGGCGCCTGCGTGATCGATGTGGGCATCAACCGCATCGAACGTGACGGAAAATCCAAACTGGTGGGCGATGTGCAGTTTGAAAGCGCGGCTGCCGTGGCCGGTGCCATCACGCCTGTGCCGGGTGGCGTTGGCCCCATGACCATCGCCTGCCTGCTGCGCAATACACTGCAAGCCGCCTGCGCTGCTGCAGGCGTGGCGTTCACGCTATAAAAAACGACTGATTGTCACCAAATCTTCATACGCACATTGCCGCTCGGTTTATTATAATTCCTGCATTAACGCAGGGATATTTATGAGCCATTCTCCCCAATCGACTGTCAGCACTGAATCGCTTCGCCGGATGGATAACTGGATTCCACAGGAAATCCTGAGCACGCATCCGAATGTGCGCATTTGGAGCAGCGATAAAACCCCAACGCAGGTGCGCGACGTCATTGATGGGGTCAGCAAACATCTGCACAAGACACGCTACGATAATCTCGCCGATAAACCGGGCACGAAACTGTTGCGTGGCAAAGTGTGGAACCATATGGAGACGGTACTAGCGGAGGGCAAAAATCTGAACGATTACGCCATTCCAAGCGCGGTTCAAATGGTGAAGGACCGTGTCGGCACATTTGCACAAATGCACTGCCTACCACCGCCTAGCCATATGGATCAACATACGCGCGATATCTTTGCCGCGCAGGTCAATTCCCGGCGGGATGCGCTGGTTCGCGGTGATCTTTTCGGCTTTGAGCAGGGTATGGGTACGTTTGCCGATAGTGGCCCACGCCGCTAAATTTCCCAATAGGGCGTGCCGCCAAAACGCTGGCTGATGAAATCAATAAATAGGCGCACTTTGGCCGACATGTGCCGGTTATGCGGGAACAGCGCATAGATATTGCGTTCGGGATCGACCGTGTAATCATGCAGCACCGGCACCACCTCGCCGGCGCGGATCGCATCGCCGATGATGAAGGTGGGGAACACGCCCATGGCCACGCCGCGCCGCAATGCCTCCATCAGCATAAAAGCATTGTTGGCGCGCAGGGCGGAATTCATGGTGATCACGCCAGCGGAACCGTCGCGGTGGCGCCAGCGGATCTCTTTCGGCCGGTCGATGTAGCTATATTCCAGAAAGCGGTGATTGATGAGATCATCCGGGTGTTTGGGCGTGCCGAAGCGCTCCAGATATTCCGGCGCCGCCACGAAGGCCAGCTGGGCCCGCGCCAGCTTGCGCGCAATCAGCGACGAATCGGTGAGCGAGGCGATGCGGATCGTGACATCCACCCCTTCTTCCAGAATATTGATGAACTTATCGGTGAAATCCACCTCAAGCTGAATATCGGGGTAAAGCTTGGCAAATTCCGCCAAGGCCGGGGCCAGATGCAGCATGCCAAAGCTTTGTGGCGCATTGATCTTCAGGCTACCGCTGGGCTGTTCATTGAGGTTCTTGACCTGCCGTTGCGCTTCATTCGCCGCGTCGACGATCTGGCGAGCCTGCTGGTAGAGCATTTCGCCCTCGTCGGTTAAGCGCACGGTACGGGTCGTGCGATTAAGCAGGCGCACTTTCAGCAGATCTTCCAACGCCTGCACCTGTTTGCTGACCGCGGATTTGGTCATGCCAAGTGCAATGGCCGCTTTGGAGAAGCTGGCAAGCTCCACTACTTTTACAAAACTTGGAAGATAGACAAGAATCGACGCGTGCATAACGATATTGGCTCTATATAGGAAACGATGCACCATTCCATTCTTTGCCTGCTGCGTCAATCGCTAGCTGCGCTTTTTTGAAGCCGCCACCAAATAAAAAGGGGCCCCGGTTGGGGCCCCTTCATGTCTTCAGCGTTGGCTGAAAATGGCTTAGTTCACCACTTCCACTTCCACGCGGCGATCACGCCACAGGCAGGCTTTCAACTCGTTGCCACGCACGCCTTCGCACTTGCTCTGGCTGGCGGTCTCACCGAGGCCACGTACTTCGTAGTTGCCTTCTACGGTCAGGCCTTTGGCGGCCAGGTAGCGGCTCACCGCGTTGGCACGGCGCTGGCTGAGGTTGGCGTTGTAGCTGGTAGCACCGATCTGGTCAGCAAAGCCCACGATGCGTACTTTCTTCGCACCACCGATGTTCGCAGCCAGCACATCGAGTTTCGCTTTGGCGGCCGGGGTCAGCACGGCGCTATCGAAGTCGAAATATACCGTGCGCAGCTCGAGGCCACCGGCAACACCGGCATTGCACTCGTCGCTGTTGGCGTCCCACTTGGTCACCACGCAATTATTGAAGCTGTTGACCCATACACGGCCAGCCGAGCTTTTTACTACGTCTTTCGGAGCATCCACTGCATTGGCCGAAGCAGCGAGAAGCAGCGCGCCCGAGGCGGCCAGAATCGTCGAAGTGTTGAACAGTTTCATGATAACTTCCCTTATATTATATACGATGATGGTCTACATCCCGTTATTGAACCCGCGATGCATCGGCACTATCTCTGGCGAAACGGATGATATTACGCAACCATTGCTTAGGAGTTGGGGTGAGGTTTTGCCTCAGATTCCACGACTGTTGCATCTTTGCATCAGTTCTCGCTCGCCCCTTTTAACAAGGATATCCCCATGAATTACAATAAGAATGATGAAAAGCTTTCCCCGGAGCTGCATGCCATCGCGCGCCAAAAAGGCACAGAACGCCCCTTCACCGGACAGCATCTGCAGGAAAAGCGCGCCGGCCTGTTCACCTGCGCGGTGTGCGGACATGCCCTGTTCGATAGCAGCACCAAATACGATTCCGGCTCCGGCTGGCCCAGTTTTACCGCACCAGTGCATACGCATGCTGTGGCGGAACATCGCGATACCAGCCATGGCATGATCCGCACCGAAGTGACCTGCAGCCAGTGTGCGGCGCATTTGGGCCATGTGTTCCCGGATGGCCCGCGCGACGCCACGGGCCTGCGTTACTGCATCAATAGCCTGTCGCTGGATTTCAAACCCAAAGCCTAAGCCCTAGCGTGCAGCCCGCTGAGCGCGTTGCGCCGCGCGGTATTGCGCCACATTCGCCGCATGTTCCCGTACGCTGCGCGCAAAACGGTGGCCACCATTTCCCGTGGCGACGAAATATAATTCGTCGCTATCCAGCGGGTGCAGCGCCGCTTCGATCGACGCTTTGCCGGGGTTGCAGATCGGCCCCGGCGGTAGGCCTTCGCGAGTATAAGTATTGTAGGGCGTGTCGCGCTTCAAATCGTTGCGCGTCAGCATGCGCGTCATGCCACCGGGTGCGATGCCATAGGCCACGGTGGGATCGGCCTGC
>Ga0209278_1000323_pt1 | contig 42334 bp, 39 predicted proteins | sample JI81BgreenDNA_FD_187504 | JGI IMG/M metagenome (GOLD analysis project Ga0209278, IMG submission 187504) | Wastewater effluent complex algal communities from Wisconsin, to seasonally profile nutrient transformation and Carbon sequestration -... | ecosystem: Engineered > WWTP > Effluent > Algae...
TGGTCCACGGCTGCCACGGCGACGATCGACCGGATTGCCCGATCATCGACACGCTGGAGGCGACAGGCCCGGTACTGGCCGGCGCTCCCGCCGATCATTCGCGCGGCGCGGTCGCTCAGCGGCAGCGGGCAGCCTCATTCCGGACCGGAGCGCGCACATTGCCCCGCTGAAGCCTGAGCGTCGTCAACCCGGTTTCGATACACTGGTGGCATGCAACGGGTATTTCGCGCCTTCCTTGTCTGGGTCATGGTGATCGCCATGCCTGTGCAGGGCATGGCTGCGTCCGTGATGTTTTTCTGCGGGCCGAGCCACGAGCGGATGATGCAAGGGCTGATGGCTGACGCACCCGTATCGCCTTCCAGTCATGCCGCCAACCCTGGGCGCGAACCGGCGGCCACGGGTCATGGCGTGCATGAGCAAGCGGTGCCGGCGCACCCAGTCGCCGACGAACCCGCCACGGATGCCGATGGCAACGACGCCACGGGCCTGTTCCCGCACCACGGCAAGTTCAGTTGCAGCGCCTGCGCCGCCTGCTGCTCTGCGCTGGGCCTGCCGGCCAGCTTTGTGCTCCCGACGCCCTCGATCCCGGAGCACGTTGCGCCGATGCCGACGGTGGAACCGGTCGCATCGCACCAACCTGACGGGCTCGACCGTCCGCCTCGAACCGTCCTCGCCTGATCCGGCGCGACGCGCTGGGGTGCAGCGGGTGCCTTTGAGCTCCTCCCGTCAGTTGTCCTGACGGTACCAGCCACGGTCCAACGGACCGACTCCTCGCCCCATCCGGCGGATCGCGCCAGATCCTCACCTACGCACCTGCGTGCCTTGGCCGCAGGACCGTCGTTGAAGCTCTCGCGAGGATTCCATGTTTCTGTCTCCCTTTCGCCTTGGCCGCTGTCGAGGCATTTCTCTCATTGCGCTGCTGACCGTAGCGGTGTTCGCTCAAGCCCAGCCCCAGGGCGCTCCCGCCCGCAACGAACGGGCGGACCCGCTCGATGCGCAGGTCCGCGTGCCGGCTGTCACCCACTCTTCTGCGCTGTCCAGCTATCGAAGGCTGGGCGACGACAAGCGCATCGACTGGAAGGAGGCCAATGAGGCGGTGAACCGCATCGGGGGCTGGCGCGCCTACGCACGCGAGGCGCAGCAGCCTGAGCCTGCACCCGTCGCACCGGCCGGTCGCACCACGCCCGCACCCGTACCGGCGTCGGGCGCCATGCCGGCGCACGGCGGCCACAAGATGCACTGAGGGGATGACGATGACCCGACAACCATCCCCCCCACGAGCGTTCGCCCGGGCGGTGCCGGTCCGTCTCACTGGCCTGGCTGCAGTGGTGCTCGTGCTGAGCGGCTGCGCGTCCCTGAGCCCCGACGGCGGCTTCGCTACCGTCGAGAAGGCCACCGCCGAGCGCATCGGGACCCCTGTGCAACTGGCTTGGGCCCGCCAGCCCGAAGACCTGGACCGCATCGCCCAGCGCGTGGACGAACTCCTGGGCAAGCCGCTGTCCATGAACGATGCGGTGCAGGTCGCCTTGCTGAACAACCGTGGCCTGCAGGCGGCCTACGCCGAGCTGGGCATCACCGAGGCGGAGGTCGTGCAGGCGGGCCGGTTGCCGAACCCCGGCTTCAGCTTCGGCCGCCTGACCAAGGGTGACGAGATCGAGCTCGAACGCGGTCTCCACGTCAATCTTGCCCGGCTGATCGCCATGCCGCTGGTGCAGCGCGTCGAGGCGCGCCGCCTGGAGCAGGTGCGCACCACGGTGGCGATGCAGGTGCTGTCCCTGGCAGCCGACACGCGCAAGGCCTGGGTGCAGGCGGTGGCCGCCGAGGAATCGGTGCGCTACAGCCGCCAGGTGATGCAGGCCGCGGAGGCTGGTGCCGAACTGGCGCGGCGCATGGCGCAGGTGGGCAACTTCAACAAGCTCCAGCAGGCGCGCGAGCAGGGCTTCTATGCCGATGCAGCGCTGAACCTGGCCCGTGCCGAGCAGCAGCAACGTGCGGCGCGCGAGCGCCTCACGCGCTTGCTGGGGGTGTGGGGTACGCAGACCGCTTTCAAGCTGCCAGAGCGCCTGCCTGACCTGCCCACCCAGCCGCGCGATCTGCCAGACATCGAGCGCACCGCGCTCGCCCAGCGGCTGGACGTTACCGCGGCGCGCAACGGCGCCGAGGCCACCGCCCGCAACCTGGGCCTCACTCGCACCACGCGCTTCGTCAACGTGCTGGAGCTGGGCCTGGTGCGCAACAGCAGCAACGAGTCGCCAACGCAGAAGGGCTGGGAGATCGGATTCGAGCTGCCGCTATTCGACTGGGGCGGTGCCCGGGTCGCCCGTGCAGAGGGCATCTACATGCAGTCGCTGCACCGCGCTGCGGAGACCGCGATCAATGCCCGCTCCGAGGTGCGCGAGGCATACGGCGCCTACCGTTCGGCCTGGGACATCGCGAAGCACCAGCGCGACGAGATCGTGCCGCTGAAGGCACGCATCTCGGAAGAGAACCTGCTTCGCTACAACGGCATGCTGATCGGCGTGTTCGAGTTGTTGGCCGATGCGCGTTCGCAGATAGCCAGCGTCAACGGCGCCATCGATGCGCTGCGCGATTTCTGGATCGCGCAGGCCGACCTCGACATGGCGCTCGTCGGCAAGCCCAGCCTCACGGCCGCGGCAGGCCCCGCGATGGCGGCCGGCCCGGCGGGTGACCCCGGCCACTGACGAACCGCCTTCGCCCGAATCGAACACAAGGACTGAATCCATGGTTTCCCGAAGAAGCTTTCTCAACGGTGCCGGTGTGGCGGCTGCCGCCGTGACGGCCACGGCCGTCAGCAAGGTGGCAATGGCGGCCCTGCCTGAGCCCGTCATCCAGACCAAACCCGACACGATGCCTCCGCTGGTGCCGGGCACCGGCCGGCCCTACAACCCCGTTGTCACGCTCAACGGTTGGACGCTGCCCTGGCGCATGAACAATGGCGTCAAGGAGTTCCACCTGGTGGCCGAGCCCGTGGTGCGCGAGATGGCACCCGGCTTCAAGGCCCACCTGTGGGGCTACAACGGCCAGAGTCCCGGCCCGACCATCGAGGTGGTGGAGGGCGACCGCGTGCGGCTGTTCGTCACCAACAAGCTCGGCGAACTCACCAGCATCCACTGGCACGGCCAGCGCCTGCCCAACGGCATGGACGGCGTGACCGGCCTGAACCAGCCCGGGATCCCACCCGGCAAGACCTACGTCTATGAGTTCGTGGCGCGCCGACCCGGCACATTCATGTACCACCCGCATGCCGACGAGATGGTGCAGATGGCGATGGGGATGATGGGCTTCTGGGTCACGCATCCGAAGACCAAGCACCCGCTGATCGACGAGGTCGACCGCGACTTCTGCTTCCTGCTGAACGCCTACGACATAGATCCGGGCAGCGCGACGCCGAAGATCATGACGATGCTCGACTTCAACCTGTGGAGCTGGAACAGCCGCATCTTCCCCGGCATCGACCCAGTCGTGGTTCGGCACATGGACAAGGTGCGCATCCGGGTGGGCAACCTGACGATGACCAACCACCCGATCCACCTGCATGGCCACGAGTTCCTGATCACCGGCACCGACGGCGGCCCCACGCCGAAGAGCACGCGCCAGTACGAGGTGACGGCCGACATCGCCGTGGGCCAGATGCGGCAGATGGACTTCCTGGCCGACGAGGAGGGCGACTGGGCCTTCCATTGCCACAAGAGCCACCACACGATGAACGCGATGGGGCACGGCGTTCCGACGATGATCGGCGTCGACCACCGCGGCGTGGCGCGCCAGATCACCAAGCTCATCCCCGACTACATGGTGATGGGCGAGCGCGGCATGAAGGACATGACCGAGATGGAGATGCCGCTCCCGGACAACACCGCGCCGATGATGGCCGGGCAGGGGCCGTTCGGCGCTGTCGGCATGGGCGGCATGTTCAGCGTCGTCAAGGTGCGCAAAGAACAGAAGCGCGGCGACTACAGCGACCCGGGCTGGTACCAGCACCCGCCGGGCACCGTCGCCTACGAGTTCACCGGCGCACTGCCCGACCCGGCGCGCTTCAAGTCCGAGAGCGCCGGATCCATGCCGGCGGTCTCGAGGCCCGCGCAGGACATCGAGGTCAAGGTGCGCAAGCCATCGGGTGGACACGGCAGCCACTGACGGCACCCACGCACGACAGCGCCAGCCGCTGCGTTCACTTCCTCCCACACATCGACAAGGAACCCTCATGCAAACCAGCAAGCGCCATCTCCTGCTCGCCGTCTCGGCCCTCGGTCTCGGCTTCACCGGCCTGGCACGCGCGCATGGCAACGAAGACCACCCGAAGAAGGCCGGCCCCGTCCGCAAGGAGCAGAAGGACTGGGGCATCGCAGGCGATGCAAAGGCCGCCCGGCGCACCATCGAGGTCCGCATGGGCGACAACATGCGCTTCACGCCCGAGCGCATCGATGTACGCCAAGGCGAAACGCTGCGCTTCCGCGTACAGAACACCGGCAAGGTCATGCACGAATTCGTCATCGGCACCAAGGCCGAGAACGCCAAGCACGCCGAGCTGATGATCAAGTTTCCGAACATGGAGCACGACGAGCCGTACATGGCCCACGTGTCTCCGGGAAAGACCGGCGAGATCGTCTGGACCTTCAACCGTGCCGGCACCTTCGAGTTCGCCTGCCTGATCGCCGGTCACTACTCGGCGGGCATGGTCGGCACCATCAACGTGACGGCCTGAGCGCGGCCTGGCGACAGCCTTCTCTTCCTTCACCCCATCCATCACGGAGTCCCAATGAACCACCTCGTTTCCGCACTGCTCGTTTCCGCGCTGCTGAGCGGCCCCGCCCTGGCACAGCAGAAGGCCGATGACCATTCCGCGCACCACGCTGCCACGCCCGCGACGGCGGCGGCGAGCAGCGGCGACATGGCCGACGGCGAAGTCCGCAAGATCGACAAGGACGCAGGCAAGCTGACGCTCAAGCACGGCGAGATCAAGAATCTCGACATGCCGGGCATGACGATGGTCTTCCAGGTCAAGGAGCCCGCGCTGCTCGACAAGGTGAAGGTCGGCGACAAGGTGAAGTTCCGCGCCGAGAAGGCCGGCAGCGGCTACGTCGTGACCGTCATCGAGGCGGCGAAATAGCCGCGCAGCGCGGTCCCGCTGTCCCAGCGGCTTGTCAACTTGACAAGCGTCAACCGCGGTACTGCGCTTCCACCTAGCATGAAGACGCTGACGGGTCATGGCTCATCGGCCACTCTGTTCATGTCAACGGCCAAGCTTCTTCCGCGGCCCCGCCGCACCGCGGCGGCGATGCTGTTCGTCTGGCTGTTCGCGACCTTCGCGAGCTGGGCCAATGCCTGCCTCGTGCAGCCGTCTGCGGCCGCGGAGGGCCGGTCTGAACACCACCTGCGGATCGACGCCGGTGCCGATGTCCGGGCGCACCGCGCTGCGGCGGACACCGGAGCGGAAGACGATCCGGACGCCGGCTTGCAGTCCTGCATCAGCTTCTGCGACTTGGAGCAGAGCATCGTCGCGAAGGCGCAGCCCACGAAGGCGGATGGCAACGCCGACTCTGGCATGCCGCCGCCTGCCGCGTCGGGCAGTTGGCCGGCGCAGACGCTCGATCGGGTCGTGTCCCGATGGCGTCCGCGTGCAGCGCCCCCGCCACCGGGTCTGCCAGTCGCCATCGCGTTCCTGCGGCTGACGCGGTAGCTCTTCCGCAGGGCTGGTGCGCGCGTGGCTGTGCCCGCGCCGTTGCCGGCCCGTCACGCGTTGACTGCCCGGCTTGCTGCCACCGCGGGCTACTTCCCCGTCATGCGCCGTCCTGCGACGGCAATTCGCTCACGTCACCACTGGAGACCCACCATGACCACGCTTCGTTCACTCGTCATTGCTGGCACGGCTGCCTTCGTGCTCACCGCTTGCGCCCAGACCCCCGGCGCGCCCGGGGCCGCCGACCACGCGGCACACCATCCTGCCGGTACGGCGGCTCCTGCCTCCGCGCCCGCCGACCGCATGGCGATGATGAATGCACACATGACCAAGATGCGCGAGATGCACGAGAAGATGTCGCGTGCGGGCACGCCGCAGGAGCGGCAGGCCCTGATGGCCGACCACATGAAGCTGATGCAGGATGGCATGGCCATGATGGGCGGCATGGGCCCCGGAGGAATGGGGGGCATGGGCATGGGGGGCATGCGGGGCATGGCTCCGGCCGGCGCGGCAAGCGCCCCGATGGACATGGCCACGCGCCATCAGATGATGGAGAAGCGCATGGAGATGATGCAGTCCATGATGCAGATGATGATGGACCGCATGGGTCCGCCGCCGGCACGGCCCTGAGCCATGGCGGAAAGCAGCAAGCCGTGGAAGGCCGCGGCGCTCATGGCGGGGGCCGTCGCCGCAATCGGCGTCGGCGCGGCGGTGGTCTGGAAAGCGGACCGCGTCGCGGAGCGGCCAGTCCAGCTGCGGCCAGACGATGCGGCCGTCACTGCGCTCGGGCAGCAGGTCTACACGGCGCGGTGCGCGGCCTGCCACGGCGCGCGCCTGGAGGGTCAGCCCCACTGGCGCGAACGGGGCCCGGATGGCCGGTTGCCGGCACCGCCGCACGACGCGAGCGGGCACACCTGGCACCACCCGGACGAGCTGCTGTTCCGCATCACCAAGCACGGTGTGGCCAAGGCAGCGAACCTGAAGGACTACGTGTCGGCCATGCCCGCCTACGACGGCGTGCTCAGCGACGCGGAGATCGTCGCCGCTCTCTCGTGGATCAAGGCACAGTGGCCGGCCGACATCCGCGTCCGGCACGACGAGCTGAACCGGGCGGCCAGTCGCTGAGGCACCGGCGCAAAGCCGCTTGACCTTCACACGGGGGCAAGGCCTATGGTTGACCTGTCCCGCCCGGGCATCACGGATGCCCAACCGACCGATGAGCCGTTCATGAACCAACCCGTCGAAGACGCCGGCACACCGCGCAGCCGCGGGCCCTTGACCGTGGCACTGCTGATGGTGGCACTGATCGTGGTGTTCTACCTGCTGAGGGAGCACTGGGGTCACGTGGCCGGCCTGTGGCCGTACCTGCTGCTGCTGGCCTGCCCGGTGATGCATCTCTTCCACGGCCACGGTGGCCATCGGCACCATGGAACGCACCACAGTTCGGGGACCGACCAGGGCCCGCGTGGAGGCTGACCCGATGGACATGCACGCACAGCCGAAGCACGGCGGCCACCACGGGCACGAGCACGCGTCCGAAGGCGGCCACGAACACCACGACCACCACGGCCACGAACACCACGGCCACGAGCATGGCCATCCGCACGGCAACACGCCGCCCGGAGGGCATGGCGCGCATCAGGCCGAGTCGCCCGCTGCTGCGGTGCCCGACGGTACCGTGTACACATGCCCCATGCACCCCGAGGTGCGGCAGGACCATCCCGGCAACTGCCCCAAGTGCGGCATGACGCTGGAGCCGGTACTGCCCACGCTCGACGAGGACGAGAACCCCGAGCTGGCGGACTTCCGCCGCCGCTTCTGGTGGACCTTGCCGCTCACGCTGCTCGTGACGCTGCTCGCGATGGTCGGCCACCGGCTGCAGTGGTTCGAGATGGCCACCCAGAGCTGGATCGAGCTGGTTCTGTCCGTGCCCATCGTGCTGTGGGCCGGCTGGCCGTTCTTCGTTCGGGGCGTTCAGTCGGTGCGCCACCGCAGCCCGAACATGTGGACGCTCATCGGCCTTGGCACCGGGGCCGCCTTTGCCTACAGCGTCGTGGCGACGGTGGCGCCGGGCGTGTTCCCGGCGTCGTTCCAGGCCATGGGTCGTGTCGCGGTCTACTTCGAGGCTGCCGCAGTCATCATCTCGCTAACGCTTCTCGGCCAGATCCTCGAGCTGAAGGCCCGCTCGCAGACCTCGGCAGCGATCAAGTCGCTGCTCGGCCTGGCACCGAAGACGGCGCGCCGCATCGGCGCCGACGGCAGCGAGGAAGACGTGCCGCTCACCCATGTCCACGTCGGCGACCTGCTCCGCGTGCGGCCCGGCGAGAAGGTGCCCGTCGACGGCGTGGTGACCGAAGGCTCCAGCCCGGTCGACGAATCGATGCTCACCGGCGAGCCGGTGCCGGTGAGCAAGCGCCCGGGCGACAAGCTCATCGGGGCCACGCTCAACACCAGCGGCGCGCTCGTGATGCGCTCCGAGCGCGTGGGCGCGCAGACCATGCTGTCGCAGATCGTGCAGATGGTGGCGCAGGCACAGCGCTCGAAGGCGCCGATGCAGCGCATGGCCGACCAGGTGGCGGGCTGGTTCGTGATGGCGGTGGTGGCCATCGCGGTGGCCACCTTCTTCGCGTGGGGCGTGTTCGGCCCCGAGCCGAGCTGGGTCTACGGGCTGATCAACGCAGTGGCGGTGCTGATCATCGCCTGCCCGTGCGCGCTCGGTCTGGCGACGCCGATGTCCATCATGGTCGCCACCGGGCGCGCCGCGACGCGCGGAATCCTGTTCCGCGACGCGGCGGCGATCGAGCACTTTCGCAAGGTCGACACGCTGATCGTCGACAAGACCGGCACGCTGACCGAAGGCAAACCGGCCTTCGACCGTGCCGTGCCCACCGATGGCTTCACGGCCGACGAGGTGCTGCGCATCGCCGCGAGCCTGGACCAGGGCAGCGAGCATCCGCTGGCCGACGCCATCGTGCAGGCCGCCCGCGCGAAGGGGCTCGCACTGGCCAAGGTCGAGGAGTTCGAGTCGAGCACAGGCATCGGCGTTCGGGGCCGGGTGGAAGCTCGCAGCGTCGCGCTGGGCAACACAGCGCTGATGCAGCAGTTGGGCGTCGCCGTCGATCCGCTCGTCGCACAGGCCGAGGCGCTGCGGGCGGAGGGGGCGAGCGTGATGCACCTGTCGGTGGACGGGCGTCTGGCGGGGCTGCTCGCGGTGTCCGACCCGGTGAAGGCGAGCACACCCGAGGCACTGGCTGCGCTGCACGCCGCCGGCCTGCGCGTCGTGATGGCCACCGGAGACGGCCTGACCACGGCACGCGCCGTTGCCAAGCGTCTGGGCATCGACGAGGTGCACGGCGAAGTCAAGCCCGCCGACAAGCTGGCTCTCGTGCAGAAGCTTCAGCGCGAGGGCAGGGTCGTGGCGATGGCCGGCGACGGCATCAACGACGCGCCGGCACTGGCGCAGGCCGACGTGGGAGTGGCGATGGGCACCGGCACCGACGTGGCGATGAACAGCGCGCCGGTCACGCTGGTGAAGGGCGACCTGCGCGGCATCGCGCAGGCGAGGCTGCTGTCGCAGGCGACCATCGCCAACATGAAGCAGAACCTCGGCTTCGCGTTCATCTACAACGCGCTCGGCGTGCCGCTGGCCGCCGGGCTGCTGTTCCCGTTCACCGGCTGGCTGCTGTCGCCGATGATCGCGGCGTTGGCCATGAGCCTGAGCTCGGCATCGGTGATCGGCAACGCGCTGCGGCTGCGCAAGGCAGCGCTCCTGCGGGACTGACCCACGCCACGCGGTGGACATCGTCGCGCACACGCTCTGGGCCGCTGCGGGGGCGGCGGCGGTCCATCGTCGCCGCCCACTGTCGCGAGGCACGGTGGCGGTCGCGCTGGTCCTCGCGGCCTTGCCGGACGTGATGCATCTGCTGCCGATTGCCGCTTGGTGGGCGCTCGGCGACGGCAGCTTTGCAGCGGTGCGCGGCTACGCGCTGGCCTCGCCCGGGCAGGAGCCGTGGCTGCCGCCCATCGTCGAGCTGTGGTCGCACCACCTGCACTGCGTGATGCACAGCGCCCCGGTGGCTGCGATCGTGACCGCGCTCGCCTGGGGGGTGCGACGTGCGTTCTGGCTACCGCTACTGGGCTGGTGGTCGCACATCGCGATCGACGTGTTCACGCACTCCGCCGACTACTACGCGGTGCCGGTGCTCTATCCATTCACCGAGCGTGGGTTCGACGGCATTGCATGGACCACGCCCTGGTTCATGGTGCTCAACTATGTCGCGCTGGTGCTCGTGGGGACCTGGCTGCTCGTTCGTCGGAGGCGTCCCAGTGGCAGCTGAGTCGCCGCTGGCCTTTCACCATCGCAGCGAGGTTGTGCTGCCGGTCGAGCCCGAGCGCCTATTCACCCACCTGGACGACCACCGCCGCCTGTCCAGCCACATGGAGAAGCCGTCGCTGATGACGGCGGGCGCTTCTATGCGGATCGACACCGATGCGGGTCACGGCCAGTCGGTGGGTTCGGTCATCCGGATGAGCGGTCGTGTCCTGGGTGTGCGGCTCGGGCTTGAGGAAGTGGTGACCGAACACGCCCCACCGCAGCGCAAGGTCTGGGAGACCGTGGGCGAACCGACCCTGCTGGTCATCGGCGCCTACCGGATGGGTTTCAGCATCGAACCGTTCACTGGGGGCTCGCGACTGGTCGTCTTCATCGACTATGCGCGGCCGGGGCGAGGCCTTGCCCGCCTGCTCGGGGGTCTCGTGGGTCGCTACTACGCGGCGTGGTGCACGCGGCGGATGGCAGAGGACGCCCGTGCAGCCTTTCAGGGGCCGATCCGAGGACCCGCGCCGACCGAACGGTGAGCTGCATCTCTGGTCCAGCTTTGTCTCTACAGTATGCGCATGATTCATCGCATATCCGTTGCTCTGAGCCTGGCGATCCTCTGCTCCACCGCAGCGCGGGCCGACATCATCGACATCGCCTGGAACGAACAGGGCCGCTTCGAGCGCCGTGTCAGCGTGGCCCCGGGCAAGTTCGCCGAGGTCTGCGGCAAGCTCGCCCGGGCCGATTCAGTGGCCTGGCGCTTCAAGGCCAGTGGCCCGCTGAACTTCAACATCCACTATCACGAGGGCAAGGATGTGCGCTACCCGGAGCGCCGCGATGCCCTGGCCGGCGCCAGCGGGCGCCTTCAGGTGGTACTTGACCAGGACTACTGCTGGATGTGGACCAACAAGTCGGGCCAGGCTGTCGACCTGAACCTCCTGCTGACGCGCTGACGCACACGTGCGGAGCGCTTGATGCGGGACAAGGCGCGATGGCCGGGGGAACGTAGACTTCGGTTCATGCGCGCGTTGCGTCGTCATCGCGGCTGGCTGTCCGGCTGGCTGATCGCCCTGGTGCTGTTCACGCAGCTGGCCACGGCCGCGTATGCCTGCCCGCAGCTCTCGCCGGCGCCTGACGACGCTGCGGCCGCGATGGCGGCCATGCCGGACTGCGACAGCAGCATGCCCACGCGCATGGACCCGGACCAGCCGCAGCTGTGCAAGGCCCACTGCGAGACGGGCAAGACCTCGGTGAACAGCCAGGTGGCCGCGCCGGACGCACCGCCGGCCATGGCGGTCGGCGCGGCCCTGGTCGGCATCGTCGACGTGGCCGATGCCGCCCAGCTGGCGGCCACGATGCCCGCCTCGGTGGCCGACGGGCCGCCCGTCGGGTCACCGCCGCTCTACCTCTCCTTCCTCGTCCTTCGGAACTGACCCGCGGACCTGGGTCCGGGTGCGCTGTCTCGGCGCACCCGGATCTCTTGCGTTCGCCGTGCGTTCGATCCGAAGGAGAGTGTCGTGTCTCGATTCAACGTTCGCGTGCCGCGCCGGCACGCCGGGCGGCGCCAGCCGTCCACCCTGGCCTTGGCGTGGGTGCTGGGCCTGGCCGCCCTGGCACCCAGCGCTGCGTGGGCTGCCCCTGACGCTCCGTCGCTGAGCTATGCCGAGGCGCTCGAGCTGGCGCGCCAGGCGGCACCGGCACTGCGTGCGCAGCAGGCCACGCTGGCCGGCTCGTCGGCCCTGGCACCAGCGGCGTCCACGCTGCCCGATCCGCGCCTGTCCGTCGGCATCGAGAACCTGCCGATCGCCGGGCCGGATCGCTGGAGCACGACGCGCGATGCCGGCACGATGCAGCGCATTGCGCTGATGCAGGAGATGCCCAACCGGGCCAAGCGCGATGCACGCGAGCAGGTTGCACAGGCCCGCATCGAGCGCGATCGGGCGACGCTGGCGGCCACGGAACTCGCGGTGCGCCGCGAAGCCGGCCTGGCCTGGCTCGCTGTGCACTTCGCGGAGGCCCGGCTGTCGCAGGTGGCCGGCCTCCAGCGCGAGAACCGGCTGCTGCAGGACACGCTGCCGGCCCGCATTGCCGCCGGCTCGGCCATGCCCGCGGAGTTGACGATGGCGCGCCAGGAAGCGCTGGCCATCGCCGACCGGACCGACGAGCTGGCGCGGGATGTGCGCAAGGCGAGGGTGGAACTGCGCCGATGGATCGGTGAGCGAGCCGCTGCGCCGCTGCAGGGCGCAGCGCCGGCTATGGACGTGAACGGCGACGCCTTGCGCAGCTCGTTGCCGCATCACGCCGAGCTGGCACCGTATACGCCGATGCGTGCGATGGCCCAGGCCGAGGTGGCCGAGGCCGATGCGGAGAAGCGCGGCGACTGGTCGTGGGAGGTGGCGTACAGCCGGCGGCCACGCTACGACGACATGGTGTCGTTCCAGCTCAGCTTCGACCTGCCGTGGCAGCGTGATCGCCGCCAGCAGCCGCAGATCGAGGCCAAGCGGCGCGAGATCGAACGCATCGAGGCCGAGCGCGAGGAACTGCTGCGGCGCCATGCCGCGGAGACCGACGCGATGCTGGCCGAGCTGCAGGCGCTCGACACGCAGGCCGAGCGGCTGCGGGCCGCCGGTCTGCCGCTGGCCGCCGAGCGCGTGGCCCTGGCGACGGCGGCTTACCAGGCTGGCCGTGGCGATCTCGCAGCCGTGCTGACCGCGCGCAGCCAGGTGCTGGAAACCCAGTTGCGCGCCATCGACCTTGACGCGCAGCGCGCCGCCCTGCGCCTGCGCCTGTCCACCCTGATTGCGGAGTAAGACGATGAGCGTTTCATCCAACCCCTCATCCACGAAGACGCTGGCGGCTGGCGCCGTGTTTCTGCTGGTCGGCCTGGGCGCCGGCTGGGCGCTCTCGCAGTGGTTGTCGGGTGGCGGTCGTGCAGCCGCTCCGGCAACGGCTGCTGCAACCGCAGCCAGCGCGCCGGAGCGCAGGGTGCTGTACTGGTACGACCCAATGGTGCCGACGCAGCGCTTCGACAAGCCCGGCAAGTCGCCCTTCATGGAGATGCAGCTCGTGCCGCGGTACGCCGACGAGGCTGGTGCCGACGCCGGGTCTGCGGTGGCGGTGTCGCCGCAGGCGGTGCAGTCGCTCGGCCTTCGCGTCGCCACGGCCGAGAAGCGCGTGCTGCAGGCGGCGGTGGACGCGGTCGGTACGGTCGGGCTCAACGAGCGCGATGTCAGCATCGTGCAGGCCCGAGCCAACGGCTTCGTCGAGCGTGTCCATGCGCGTGCGCCGGGCGACGTGATCCCCGCGGGCGCCCCGCTGGCCGAGGTGCTGCACCCAGACTGGCTGGCGGCGCAGCGCGAGTACCTCGCGGTGCGGGCCACCGGCGACGCGGTCCTGGCACAGGCAGCCCGCTCGCGGCTGACGCTTCTGGGCATGCCGGCCGCGCTCATCGAGCGCGTGGATGCCAGCGGGCAACCGCAGGGCGTGACGACCATCGTGGCGCCGTCGGGCGGGTTGATCGCCGAGCTGATGGTGCGCCAAGGCATGACGGTGGCCGCCGGCATGACGCTGGCGCGCATCAACGGCCTGGGCACGGTGTGGGTCGAGGCGGCCGTGCCCGAGGCGCTGGGCGCGGCAGTGGTCACGGGCCAGCCCGCCGAGCTGCGGCTGGTGGCATTCCCGGGCGAGGTGCGGCGCGGCAAGGTGGCGGCAGTGCTTCCGGAGGCAAGCCGCGACACGCGCACGCTGCGCGTGCGCGTCGAGGTGCCGAATCCGGGTGGGCGGCTGCGTGCCGGCATGTTCGGCCAGGTGCGCCTGCTCGGTGCGGGGCAGGGCACCGAGGTCGTCACAGTCCCCGGCGAGGCGGTGATCCGCACCGGTCGCCGTGCGCTGGTCTACGTGGTCGACGCGCCGGGCCGGTATCGGCCGGTGGAAGTGGAACTCGGCGCCGAGGTCGACGGCCGGGTGGCCGTGCTCAAGGGAGTGGAGGCTGGGCAGCAGGTGGTGGCCTCGGGACAGTTCCTCATCGATTCCGAGGCCAGCCTGCAAGGGCTGACTGCGCGTGCCCCGGCGGAAGCGGCCGCGACCACTGCAACAGCGGCCAGCGAGCAGCAGGGGCCGACCGGCGAGTTCACCACCCGCGGCCGTGTGGTCGAGCTCGACGCGGCGGCGATCACCCTGGAACACGAAGCAGTCCCTGCGCTTAAGTGGCCGGCGATGACGATGCCCTTCCAGCTCGCGCGGCCGGACCTCGCACGCGGGCTGAAGGCGGGCGATGCGGTGCGCTTCCGCTTCCGCCAGAAGGGCGACGAGCACGTGGTCACGGCGATCGAGCGCGAGCCTGCCGCGACCGACCCGCATGCCGGCCACGGCAGCACCGGAGCGCCGCGATGATCGCCGCCCTGATCCGCTGGTCGGTGGCCAACCGCTTCCTCGTGCTGCTGGCCACGCTGTTCCTTGCGGCCGCCGGCCTGTGGGGCGTGCGCACGACGCCGGTCGATGCCTTGCCCGACCTGTCCGACGTGCAGGTGATCATCCGCACGACGCTGCCCGGGCAGGCGCCGCAGATCGTCGAGAACCAGGTCACCTATCCGCTGGCGACGACGATGCTGTCGGTGCCCGGCGCGAAGACGGTGCGCGGCTTCTCGTTCTTCGGCGACAGCTTTGTCTACATCCTGTTCGACGACGGCACCGACCTGTACTGGGCGCGCTCGCGCGTGCTCGAGTACCTCAACCAGGTGCAGGGCCGGCTGCCCGCCGCGGCGAAATCGTCGCTCGGGCCAGACGCCACCGGGGTGGGCTGGATCTTCCAGTACGCGCTGGTGGACCGCACGGGCCGCAACGACCTGTCGCAGCTGCGCGCGCTGCAGGACTGGTTTCTGAAGTACGAGCTGAAGGGCCTGCCCGGCGTGGCCGAGGTGGCCACCGTGGGCGGCATGAACCGCCAGTACCAGGTGGTGCTCGACCCGCTGAAGCTGGCCGCCTACGGCGTCACGCACGCGCAGGTGCGCGAGGCGCTGATGGCCGGCAACCAGGAAGCTGGCGGCTCGGTGCTGGAGCTGGCCGAGGCCGAGTACATGGTGCGCGCCAGCGGCTACCTGAAGTCGCTGGACGACTTCCGCGCGGTGCCGCTGGCCGCGCGCGGCGGCATCCCGGTGAAGCTGGGCGACGTGGCCACCGTCCAGGTCGGGCCGGAGATGCGGCGCGGCATCGCCGAGCTCGACGGCGAAGGCGAGGTCACCGGTGGCGTCGTGGTGCTGCGCTCGGGCGCCAACCCGCAGCAGACCATCGCCGCCGTGAAGGCCAAGCTAGCAGACCTGCAGGGCAGCTTGCCGCAAGGCGTGGAGGTGATGACCACCTACGACCGCAGCGCGCTGATCGAGCGCGCCATCGACAACCTCTCGGCGAAGCTGATCGAGGAGTTCATCGTCGTCGCGGCCGTCTGTGCGATCTTCCTCTGGCACCTGCGCTCGGCGCTGGTGGCCATCATCGCGCTGCCGCTGGGCGTGATGGCGGCCTTCCTGATCATGCGCTGGCAGGGCATCAACGCGAACATCATGTCGCTGGGTGGCATCGCGATCGCGATCGGCGCGATGGTCGACGCGGCGGTGGTGATGATCGAGAACGCGCACAAGAAGCTCGAGGCCTGGCAGCACGCGCACCCCGGCGAGAGCCTCGTCGGCGAAGCGCGCTGGAAGGTCATCACCGAAGCGGCGGAGGAGGTCGGTCCGGCGCTGTTCTTCTCGCTGCTGATCATCACGCTGAGCTTCATCCCGGTGTTCACGCTGGAGGCGCAGGAAGGGCGGTTGTTCGGGCCGCTGGCCTTCACCAAGACCTACGCGATGGCGGCCGCCGCCGCGCTGTCGGTGACGCTGATCCCGGTGCTGATGGGTGCGTGGATCCGCGGCCGCATCCCCGACGAGCAGAAGAACCCGATCACCCGCGTGCTGATCGCGGTCTACCGTCCGGCGCTCGAATGGGTGCTGCGCTGGCCGAAGGCGACGCTGGTGATCGCGGTGGTGCTGGCGGCGAGCACGGCCTGGCCGCTGTCGCGGCTGGGCGGGGAGTTCCTGCCGCGGCTGGACGAGGGCGACCTGCTGTACATGCCGTCGGCGCTGCCGGGCCTCTCAGCGCAGAAGGCGACTGAACTGCTGCAGATCACCAACCGCATGATCAAGACCGTTCCGGAGGTGGAGCGCGTGTTCGGCAAGGCCGGGCGCGCCGAGACCGCGACCGATCCGGCACCGCTGGAGATGTTCGAGACCACGGTCAAGCTCAAGCCCCGCGAGCAGTGGCGGCCGGGCATGACGCCCGACAAGCTGGTCGAGGAACTCGACGCGGCGGTGAAGGTGCCGGGACTGGCCAACATCTGGATCCCGCCGATCCGCAACCGCATCGACATGCTGGCGACCGGCATCAAGAGTCCGATCGGCGTGAAGGTGACCGGCAGCGATCTCGCCACGATCGACCGCATCGCCCAAGGCGTTGAGCGGGTCGCCAAGTCGGTGCCGGGCGTGTCGTCGGCGCTGGCCGAACGCCTGACCGGCGGGCGCTACATCGACGTGCAGATCGACCGCGCGGCGGCTGCGCGCTACGGACTGAACATCGCCGACGTGCAGGCGGTGGTCAGCGGTGCGATTGGCGGCGAGAACGTCGCCGAGACGGTCGAAGGACTGGCGCGCTTCCCCATCAACCTGCGCTATCCGCGCGAGTGGCGCGACACGCCCGAGCGGCTGGCGGCGCTGCCGGTGCTGACGCCGATGGGCCAGCAGATCACGCTGGGCACAGTGGCGAAGATCGTCGTGGCCGACGGGCCGCCGATGCTCAAGAGCGAAAACGCGCGACCCTCGGGCTGGGTCTACGTGGACGTGCGCGGCCGCGACCTCGCATCCGTGTCGGCCGACCTGCGCGCCGCGGTGGCGCGCGAGGTCAAGCTTGCTCCCGGCGTCAGCATCGCCTACTCGGGCCAGTTCGAGTACCTCGAGCGCGCCAACGCGCGGCTGAGGATCGTCGTACCGGCAACGCTGATGATCATCTTCGTCCTGCTGTACCTGACCTTCCGGCGCATCGACGAGGCGGTGCTGATCATGGCCACGCTGCCCTTCGCGCTGACGGGCGGGGTGTGGTTCCTCTGGGCGATGGACTACCACCTGTCGATCGCCACCGGCGTGGGATTCATCGCACTGGCCGGCGTGGCCGCCGAGTTCGGCGTGGTGATGCTGCTGTACCTGAAGCACGCGCTGGAGGCCAGGCTGGTGGCCGGCACGCCGCTGACGCTGCCGGTACTGCTCGACGCGATCCGCGAAGGCGCCGTGCTGCGTGTGCGGCCCAAGGCGATGACGGTGGCGGTGATCCTCGCGGGTCTGGTGCCCATCGTCTGGGGCAGCGGCACGGGCTCCGAGGTGATGAGCCGCATCGCCGCGCCGATGCTCGGCGGAATGATCACCGCGCCACTGTTGTCGCTGTTCGTGGTGCCTGCGGTCTACGCATTGATTCGAAGGCAACCGCACCAATGACCAGATTAAGAGCCGATCCTGTTTCCCACGAACCTGGGCAAAGCTGAGACGCATTGCGCCGATCCCGTGCAACTGGCTGAGTGTCAGGTCTCTCGGTGCGAGATCGCGAGGGCGGAAGTCTCTTGAGGGTCGCGGGCTGCCCCACGGCTCAGCGTAGAGCGGTCATCGGTGGCTGGCTGCCCGCAACGCCCTGCGAGCAGCAAACGCCGCGAGCGTAGCTTGGTCGGGGGCGCCGTAGTCGATGACCTTCAGCGGCGTCCTGGCCAACCAGAGCGATTGCGCCAGCAGCGTTCGATCAGGAGAGTCGCGCAACCCGACTTCAAGTTGGAACGCCAGATCGCTGAGCGATCCCAGGACCCGCCGGTTCACCGTCTTTCCGATGGCCCAACTTTGCATGGCACCGCGCTCGGCGATAGCGTCGTCTGGTGGAACTCCGACGGCGGAGAGAATGAGCCCCAAGGCTTCGCTGAGCCGCGAGGCGATAGATCGACCGTCTCGTGCCGGCACCACGACTGGCAGCAAGCTTCGCTCACTGACAGCGAGCACGACCTGGCTCCGGCCAACTCGGATCAGGTTGGCATACCAGTCACCGAGGACTGTGTCCGTCGGAGTCGGCTCTGGATCAGGCGTGGCGTTGAGCCTGCCGAGCAGCTTCTGGGTACAACGCAGGACGAACACGGCGGCGTGGCATGTGGGGGCGAGCACCGAGTATCGATGCTGGCGAACGTCCCCTTGCGACGGTAGAGCAGTCCTACATGTTCTGAACCATCGAGTGACCGGTGGTTAGCACCACCGCCGCTGGGGACGCAAGTGCTGAGTGACTGAGTTCAGTCTCCAGCTGTAGTTGCGTACGCCGGCAACGCCAGTTGCCGACATACGAGCCGCCGGAGCTGCGCTGAAGTGATCGAGGGACGAGGGGACTACCTGACGACTGGCTTGTCTACCGGGGGCCGCGGCTTAGGCCGATTGACGTCGACAACAGGTCTTGAGCACACTTGCCTTAGAAACACAGCTTGGAGCCAGCCGTGGACGTGCTCTCCCTAATCCAGCATGCCGTCTCGCTGAAAAAGTCTCACCCTTCCTCTACACACATCGACGCGCTTGATGCTGTACTTGGGGAAGCTCGGCTCAGCACACAAGCGGTTGCCGACTTCGGGCATGGTGAGCGACTGACACCCGAGCAGCGTGCCTTCATCTCGGCCGCCTTCATCCGCGGCATCTACGAGGAGGAACTGCTCGCTTGGCATCAGCCAAGTGCCGACCCGGTGCTCCAAGACTACGTGCGGAAGATCTGGGCTGAAGAAGTCCTTGGGCGGTTCGTCGGACGATACACATCCACAGGCCCGCTGCCTGAGATCTTCCCTGAGGCTGAGGTGAAAAGCCGTCGCAGGATGTTCGCGTAGTGGCGGACTCTAGAGGCCAACAGGCCGTACCGACATATTCGAGTACGACTTGGCTGCAGGCGGAACCAATCCTTCAGCGTGTACCGAGCGTCTGGTTTAGCACTCCAGCCAGCCGATAAGCAGCCCGTGCCAACTGCTCACTGAGCGTCGTTGACCACTGGCGCCTGTAGTCCTCATCCAGCTTGCGTCCTTAGGGATAGAACTCGGGAGATGCGACGATGCGACACGACTGCTCAGCCCACTGGCGTGCCGTTGCTTGCTCGTGGACCATACCGCTTCGGCGAACCTCAGCAGTCAGCGCTTCGAGTCCACCTGGCCAGTTCTCGATTGGGCCTGTGGCCCAGACTGCGTGCAGATTCGTTCCTCTTCCGAAGGCCTGCACCTGGAATCGGTTCCCGCCGCGATCCTCGAAGAACCCAGCATGCAGCGGTTGATGCAGGTCTGTCACGAAGTGCACGACGTACTTGAGGGCCTTCAAGCGGTGGTCTTCTGGCGCGCTTGAGGCAAGCACTCCGGCCTGACGCTCGATCGCCGCGACCACGCACGCGCCTGAAGGGCAACCACTGCATGCATACCGAGACCCGACAGCCAGCACGCCGCGTGCACCGCAGTCGATGACGCGGCGGTAGCTCGTCGCGCCGCTAAGGCGGCAGCGGTTGACGGGGTGGGGCATGGTGGATACTGTACAGATATCCATATCGCGGCAGAAAGCAGCCTTGTCCTTCCAAAGCTCCAGCCAGACGGAGGTTCCGGGTTCTTTCGTCGCGATCTACTCGACCGAGACGGCCGGACGCGTCAGGAAGCTCTCAGTGTCGCTGGTCGCACTGCAGGAGCGCCACGAGTTCTGCGAGGACTTGGCGCAGGCGTTGGTCGACTCGTCTCGCGATCGACTGTTCGACCTCAAGGTGACCCAGGAGGACGTGCTCGCCAAGGTGCTCCAGGGCCTGACGGCATCGGAAGAGGTCCTGTCCAGGGACGAGGCCCGATGGGTGGTGCGTCGCTTGGCCGAGCTGCTCAACTGGGAGCCCCTGCTCACCGACTAGGCGTCGCGGCTGTCCGGCCTCGCGGGAACCTCGCTGATCAACTCAACGAGAACCGCTCGCTCACCGCATCGGCATGTGCACGCAAGCCAGGCGAGCCGCTTGCCCAGGAGTCGACGACCTGTTTATAGGTACCCCACGCAAACTCGACGTGAGCGCCTGCTACCTCTTTCGAGAAGGCGACGACGTGATCACGGTGGGCAGCTCGAGCAGCCTCGGGGATCGGCCGACCGTCTGGCCAGGATGATGGGTCAGCGAAGAGGTAGTACAGGACGGGGCGTCGGCCCGACTTCAGGCAGTGCGTCGACAGGGCGAGCGCGTGCTTGATCAGCTGCGCAGCGTCGAGCGCGTGCAAGTCGAGATCGCCCGACTGCAGTCTCTCCATCGCTCGAAGGTACGGTGCCATGTTCGGCGACCACACATCACGCGAGAAGGCTGCCGAGAACGATGGTGCGTGCTTCCCTCTTTAGGGCTCGTACCGCTTGGACTCCACGCCCACGGTGTGCGAGTCAGTGTCGATGCGGACGTCCAGCCAGGGATGCATGCCGCCAGACCACGGGAACCGCAGGTTGGCTTCCAGCTTGACTTTTCGGGCGGGCCAGCCAGCGTGCAGCAATCCGGGCAACGGTGGCAGCTCACCATCCCGTTTGATGAAGTAGCCGAAACTGTTAGCGACCAAGGCAGAAGACGACTGGGGGCTGTCCGCCTTGCCGTCGAGTTGCCGGCCAGGGGACTTCTCGTACGCCTCAAGGATCGCTGCCTTGGGCAAGTGGTCGAGCAACTGCATAGGGGCTTGCTGGCTCCGTTGAGCCACGAGCGGTCGTTGGTCCTGGGGTCAGCATAACTTTGGTGAGCCCAGCGCGGGGCCGTGATGCAGCGCTCCGCAGGCGCGGTCCGCCGACGGAGTCTTGGCCTGGCGTGATCGGAGCTCCGTGTCCGACGCGCCGAGCCGGTCCGGGGGCTTCCGTGCCGACGAGATTCCACGTAGAGTACTGGACATGCATACAGCTTTTACGCGCAGTGCCCTATGGCGCTAGCACGCAACCCGCCCCGTCAACGCCGCCCTGTGGCGGCTCTTTCGTCTAACTAGACCGCGTCCGTGGCGCGGTCTGAGGACCGTGCTCGCCATGAACGCACCACTGCGCCCCGAAGTCTTCATCCGTCCGCAGCCGAGCCCGCAGATTGATCTGCCTCTCGCCGCAGATGGTGTGGTGCGCTACGTCTGGGAGAGCAAGTTCGGGACGATGCTGATCGAGGTGCGCAACGGGCAGATCTATGTCAACGGCGGCCTCGTAGAGCCTGCGGATGGACGCGCCGTGGCTTCCCCCGGGTCGCCCTGACCTCCACACCCGCAGCCGCTGCATGACGGCCACCGGCTTCATGGACAACGACTTCCCCGATGGCGCCCGTGTGGGTGCTGACCCAGGCGCCGCCGCAACACGACCGCGCGAGCCCACTGCGTCGTCAGGCTTCGGCTCGCCTGGCAGCGACTTCACGGTCCGGCGCATAGACCTGAACGACGCGCTCATCCGGCACCCGCAGTCCACCTTCGTGATGCGCGCCGCGGGGGACGCGATGGCCGCAGCTGGGATCGGTAGCGGCGATGTGCTGCTGGTTGACCGAGCCGTCACTCCGCAGCACAACCACGTGGTGATCGCCAAGGTTGATGGCGAGTTGCTGTGTCGTCGCTTGGTGCGACAGGCCGGCGTCGTCTCACTGGAGACAGCAGAGACACCACCTCGGCGAATCACCTGCAGCGAAGCACAGCCGCTGGAGGTGTGGGGCGTCGTCACCACCGTCATCCGCCAGCTGTCGACCTGAGCGCTAAAGGTGCCGCTTGTTTGCACTGGTCGACGTCAACAACATGTACTGCTCGGTCGAGCGGGTGTTCGATCCCCGGCTCGAAGGGCGGCCCGTGGTCGTGCTGAGCTCGAACGACGGAGCCTGCATCGCCAGGTCCAACGAGGCCAAGGAACTGGGTGTGCAGATGGCCCAGCCCTGGTTCCAGGTTCGTCACCTCCAGAAGTCTCACGGACTCGTCGCGCTGTCGGCGAACTTCGAGCTCTACTCCGATCTGTCGGCCCGCATGATGGCCATCGCGTCACGCTACTCGCCCAACGTGGTGCCCTACTCCATCGATGAAGCCTTCATCGACTTCACCGGCATCCCGGGCGATCTGACGGCCACCTCTCGGAATCTGCGCGCCACGGTGCTGAGGGAACTGGGTCTGCCCACGTCGGTGGGCATCGCGCCGACCAAGACGCTGGCCAAGCTCGCGAACCACATCGCCAAGACCTGTGACCGCAAGCCGGACTTCTATCCACAGAGCTTGTCCCGACGGCTGGCCCAGGTTTGCAACACGTCCGAGTTAACGGCGCAAGATCTGGAGGCGCTGATGGCTCTGACCGATGTCGCTGACGTCTGGGGCGTGGGCCGCAAGATCGCAGCGCAGTTGAACGCGGGCGGTGTCCGCACGGTGCTGGACCTCGTTCGCACCGACGTGGCCACGCTCAGGCGCCAGTTCAGTGTGGTCTTCGAGAAGACGGTGCTGGAGTTGCGCGGCACGCCCTGCATGGGCGTGGAGGAGGCACCGGCGGCCAAGCAGCAGATCCTCGTGTCTAGGTCGTTCGGCAAGGCGGTCGTCCACCTGGATGGCATCGTCGAGGCGGTCAGCGAGTTCGCCTCTCGCGCAGCCGAGAAGCTCCGGCTGCAGGGCTCCGTGGCTGGAGCCATACAGGTCTTCATCCGGACCAGCCCCTTCCGCGAGAACGACCGGCAGCACAGCCCCAGCGTGACGGTGCCGATCCGGCCCACAGCCGACAGCCGCAAGATCGTCGGTGCCGCCTGTGAAGCGGCACGTTCGATGTTCAGACCGGGCTTCAACTACGCCAAGGCTGGGGTGATGTTGATCGATCTGCGAGAGGCGGCAGCGCTCGGGGATCAGGGTGAGCTTGACCTCTTTGGTGGTTCGGAAAGCGAGCACTCTGGCGAACAAGATCGCAGTGCCCTGATGCAAACGATGGATGCACTGAACCGCCGCTTCGGCCGCGGCTCCGTTCGGATCGGGAGCACGACGGCCGCGTTGGCCAGCGACACCGGCTCGGCATCCTGGTCGGTACGACAGGAGCGACGGACGCCGCGGTACACAACGCGCTGGGATGAGATGCCCGTCGTTCGTGCGTAGCTGATGCGTTCGTTCTGGCTCCTTTGGAGTCCGCGTGACTACAAGCGGGCTGCAACGCGACACCCACTCGGTAACTGATCGGACGATGCTTGAGAACCATTAGAGCCAGTAACTTGCGTTAACTGCGTCAGCGGTCGCAATAGGCTTTATGCTCAATGCTCCTCAAACACCTGAGCCGCAACCAGTCATGGCCACCAAGAAACTCGGAACCACGCTTCAAGCGCTGAACGCGCAGATCGCTGCGCTTCAGGCCAAGGCCGATGAGATCCGCAAGAAGGAAGTGGGCGAAGTGGTGGCGAAGATCAAGGACGCCATCGCGCACTACGGTCTGACTGCGGCCGATCTCGGGCTGGGTACCGCTGCAGCGAAGGCGACCAAGGTGCCAGGTGCGGTCAAGCGGGGCCGTAAGCCTGGCCGCAAAGCCGCGGGCAAGGCCAAGACCCCGAAGCAAGCCCGCGCGGCCAAGTACACCGACGGTCAGGGCCGCACCTGGGGCGGCATTGGCAAGCGGCCTGACTGGTTCAAGGCCGCTCTGGCCGCTGGCAAGACGCACGAGGACCTGCTAATCAAGTCCTGAAGCGCGAGAACGGTGACCCGAGCCCCGTAGCGGCCACCGCGCCGTGATGGGGCCAGTGCCGCAGAGACCAGACACCCCGGGTGAACGCGTACGGCGCCAGACTCAGGGTCCTACTCACGTACCGCGCGTGGAACGGTTTGCGCGCACGCTCAGCACGATGTTTGGGTTGCGAGGTATAGGGCTACTTGGTTCCTTCTTGATGGGCCCAGCCTCGTTGCTTTAACCGTTGAGCCAAGACTGCGCGAGCCACAGTCTCTCTGCGCAGCCGCAGCGGGCCAGCCCGGATCCTGGCTGAAGAGCATGGCCACGCCATCGCCACCTAGTTTCGTCGAAGGGTCTCTAGCCTCTGCCTGGACCTACACGGTCGCAGTTCGCGAGCTGTGCGAGTTCACTGCCAAGCGCGGCGATCTGGATCGGCGCTTCACGCCTTCAGCGACCGCTGTCGAGGGACTGCTCGGCCAGAACCTCGTGGCGCAACGCCGCGGTGACGACTACGAGACCGAGATCGCGCTCGAAGCTGCCATCGGACCGCTGCGTGTACGGGGGCGCGCGGACGGCTATGACCCACGGCGACGCTGCCTGGAAGAGATCAAGACGATCCGAGGCCACCCCGACGACATCCCCCAGAACCGTCGGCTGCTTCACTGGGCTCAACTGCAGACCTACGGCGCGCTGTTCTGCCGAGAGCGCGGCATGCCTGAAGTCACTCTGGCCTTGGTGTACTTCGACGTCGCCAGCCAGACCGAGGTGGAACTGCGTCAGGTCTACGGTGCGGATGAACTCGAGCAGATTCTTGCCGAGCGCTGCGCCGCGTTCATCGATTGGGCGCGACAGGAGGCGGCTCACCGGACAGCCCGCGATGCCTCACTTGAGGCGCTTGCCTTCCCGGAAGGCGAGTTCAGGTCCGGTCAACGAGACCTCGCTGAGGCGGTTTTCCGCGCAGCAACAGGTGGTCGCTGCCTGGTGGCTCAGGCGCCAACCGGGATCGGCAAGACCGTGGGCACCTTGTTCCCTGCGCTCCGGGCCATGCCCCGGCGAGGGATCGACAAGTTGGCCTACCTGACCTGCAAGGGCACGGGACGACTCACGGCGCTCGAAGCGCTGAACGGATTGCGCGCTGGCACGGCGCGTACCGCTGGTGCAGCGGACCCCAGCCTGCGGGTTCTCACGATCGTCCCCAAGGAGGAAGGCTGCGCTCACCCCGACAAAGCCTGCCACGGCGACGACTGCCCGCTCGCCTCGGGCTTCTACGACCGCCTTCCTGCGGCACGCCAGGAAGCCGTGGCCCGTGGATGGCTGGACGTCGCAGCCCAACGCGACATCGCGCTGCGCCATCGCGTCTGCCCCTACTACCTTGGCCAGGAATTGGTCCGCTGGGCCGATGTGCTCGTGGGTGACGTACACCACCTCTTCGACAGCAACGGGCTGCTGTGGGGCCTGACACAGGCGCTGGACTGGAAGTTGGCGGTGCTGGTGGATGAGGCGCACAACCTCGTGGATCGCACCCGGCGCATGTACAGCGCGGACTTACGGCTGAGCGACCTGCGCTCGACAGCCCAATCGGCGCCCGAGGCGGTGAAGGGTGCGCTTGAACGCTTGGTCCAGTCGACCGAGGACCTGCTCGTGGACACAGCGGCTCCGTACTGTGTCTTCGATACCGTGCCTGACGAGTACGCACAGGCCCTTCAGACCGCCGTTGGTGCGATGTCGGAGTACTTCAATGCGCACCCTCTCAGCGTAGGGGGTCTGCTGAACTCCTACTTTGAACTGCAGCGCTTCCAGAAACTGGTCGAGGTCCTGAGCGATCACTCCATCCTGGATGCACAGATCGTCGTTGGGGCAGGCCCGGCAGCCGACGAGCCGTCCCCGTCGGGGGCTTCGGACGCCGTTCTGTGCGTCCGCAATGTGGTGCCGGCCTGCTTCCTGCGCTCTCGGTTCAAGGCGCTTCAGAGCGTCACGCTGTTCTCTGCGACGCTGTCGCCGCCCGACTACGCCATACAGATGCTGGGCCTGCCGGAAGACACGGTCTGGATCGACGTGCCGCCCGCTTTCCCGGCAGATCACCTCCGGGTACGCGTCGCTGACGGTATCTCCACCCGGTTCAACGACCGTCAGGCCTCGCTGGATCAGCTGGTCGCGGTGATCACGGATCAGTTCGACGAGGCACCTGGCAACTACCTCGCGTTCTTCAGCAGTTTTGAGTACCTGGAGACTGCAGCGAGGCTGCTGGCGGAGCGAAGGCCCGAGATCCCTCAGTGGCAACAGGAGCGGCGGATGAGCGCGGCCGCTCGGGCCGGGTTCCTGGCGCGGTTCGAGGCCGATGGCCAGGGAGTCGGCTTCGCGGTCCTCGGCGGTGTCTTCGCCGAGGGTGTGGACCTCCCAGGCTCGCGGCTGATCGGCGCCTTCATCGCGACGCTGGGCCTGCCACCAGTCTCGGTAACCCAGGACCAGATCCAGCAACGGATTGACAAGCTGTTCGGCACTGGCCACGGGTACGCAGACTTGGTGCCCGCCATGCAGCGAGTCGTGCAAGCGGCAGGTCGCGTCCTGCGGACGCCCGATGACCGCGGCTACCTCTGGCTGCTAGACGACCGATACCGCCGCCGACAGGTTGCGGATCTGCTGCCTTCATGGTGGGGCTTGAACAACCGGCAAAGAGACACCGCCTAACCCAGTAGCCAAGCGGCTCACAGCTCGCCATAGGCGCCGGCCGAGACCATTCCGCCTGGTACGAGCGCAGTATGGGGGCCATGCAGACCAAGCGTCACTCGAGCCAGGGTTACAAGCTTCTGGCTCGGTCGCTGCTGACTTCGGAATAGGATGCCGGCTAGGCCAGTCGTGGAGGAATCATGAGCGCGTTCCAAGGTGAGGTCATCCGCTACGCCGAAGGTCGTGAGGTCGTTCGCTTCACGACGGCTTCTGGCGTCCGCGCAGTCATCGATACCAGCATCACGGACCAGGCTCTATCGAGCTTTGCCCAAAGCCTGCGACGCAAGATCGCGAGGTCGGCCCGGCGCGCTGCAAGCGTGCCTGCAAGATCGCGTGACCGCTGAAGAGCAAGACCTCTTCAGCGGACATCCTGTCAATCAGCCGTGAAGGAAAACCACGTCCTCATTGACTACGGAAACGTCCAGCCGGAGGTGGCGGCCGCGCTTGCGCAGCCCGTGTTCAAGGTTTTGGTGTTCGTTGGCGCGCAGAAACCTTGGCCGTCTTTGAATCGAGTCGACCGTGCAGACGCCGCACAATTCACCGAAACACTCCGAGTCATGTCAGCCATGCCCTTGGAGTCACTTTGCCCAAACTTTGCAAGCAGCTTAACTGTGACCTTCGCCATCACCGGCCGGGCCAACACCCTCGCAGGTCCTGTGAACGACAACTGAACGACAACTGAACGACAATTGAACGACTGCAGCGAAGTTTGATCACTGTGTTCGTACACCTTGAACGACAAGTGAACGACAACTGAACGACTGGAGCGAAGTTTGATCACTGTGTTCGTCCACCTTGAACGACAAGTGAACGACAAGTGAACGACTGAGTCCGCCGTGACTCTTGCCGTCAGACGGCATCGGCGCCCGCCGGCTGCTTGGCTCTGTCAGCGCACCCGTGCCCACCGGCGTGCTTTCGCCGCCACCCTCCCGCATCAAGCGCCACAAGCCGCCCCAAGGCACTAACCAGGCGCTTTAGGTCCGCGCCCAAGGGCTCCATTGCAGGGTCCCTTGCCATCTGCCACTCACCACGAACCCCCTCATGTCGCCGCTCGGTTCTTCCTTATTCAAACTAGAGGGGTAACGATTGCTAGCACCCATGCGGGTTCCGAGCCCTCTTTCTAACAATACGGCGAAAAACAGAACGTAGAACTTGACAGCGCGAGACGCGGACTCCTAGACTTATCGCTCCTTGGACCGAGTCCATTGCGAGTGCAAAGCACTCTCCGAGTAGCTGCTAGACAGCCACATTGCCTGGGTTAAGGCATGCCCCACGCCCCAGCCTCTGCGCTGGGCCCGGCTTCGTGCCGGACCGCCTCGCGGGCTCGTCCCGCCGCTACTCGGCCACCCTCTGCTGTGGCCAAACCTGTACTCGCCTGCCCGTCTGGGTGCCGCTACGAGCCGCCTTTGTGCTTGCTCTGGGATTACGGCTCTCCAGCTCGACGGCGATTACTGCTTCCTTCCGCAGTGCATCAGATGTCCTCCTGCTGATCGCCCCAAGACCTCCTATGTGATCGTCTTGGGTTCCGCTCTGACAGGACAGCATCTTCTCCACTTGGGGTCATCGATTCGCCGCCTTGATTGAGCGTCGGTCATTGGCCGGAAGCACAGTGCTGGGCTCCTGGTCGCAGGGAGTCGTTTCAGGCAGCACGCCCTCCAAAGGGCTTTGGTCACGGTTCCAGTCCGTCGCCAATTCGGGTTAGGGCCCCGTACCCTCCCCACTAGGTGCAACCCGTGAAAGCGGACCACCAGTTCCTAGAAGTCTCTTAAGAAAACCCGCGTTCCCTGAAGCAGAGCAGCAGCAAGCTTTTGTTCAATCGATCCAAACCAGCGAGTTCACAAGCATGAAGAAGATTGAAGAAGTACTCCTCTCGGGTTTCATAGGAAGCTGCCGTGAGCAGGCGCCGCCTGTTGCACGGAGCTCTCCGTCCGTTGCAGGGCGAACTTCGCGCGCTGACAGTCACAAACAATGGGGTACCGAGCCTACAGAGTTCAGCGCGTCTGGGCCCGCCCCATCGTCTATAGAACCCACAAGACTTACGCCAGGCGCTGCCGAAAGCAGTCCGATCGGTCCGAGAAAACTTTGGCATCTCTTGGTGGCTGACCTTCTACCTCGCCGCGTCTTGATGTCGACACAGCTCCAAGACGAGTCTTCAACGACTGGCACATTGAGCTTCCGCACTCAAGGCTCGCAGGTTGCAGCCTCGGGGTTCATCCGATGATTCGACTTCAGGATCACCCCAAGTTTTTCGCTTGGACCAAGCACTCTTCCCCTTTCGACAAGCTCGACCTTGAGTCGCAATTGCGGCTCGTTGTACGGATACTCGGGCGAGAGATGATCGAGCGCTCGCATCAGGCAGCCAAAACAACAGCCGCCCAGCGGGCATCCGTGGGCGCTTTGATCATCCATCAACTGGTCGAGGGCGGCTTCAAGCTGCCGACACTACTGGGGCTCCGTCAAAAGCACGTGCGCTATCTGGCCGATCGATGGAGTCAGGAGCACTTGGCGGCCGACACAATCCTGAGTCGCTTCTCAGTCTTGCGTTGGCTCGCTGCTGCAATCGGCAAGCCGGGCATGGTTCAAGACGTCAGTTGCTACGGTCTCTCATGGGTATCGCACTCGAGGCGAATTAGATCGGCCAACAGCACGTCCTGGTCCGCGCGAGAGGTAAACATTGATCAGATCCTTGCCAAGGTTGAGACCGTCGACAGGATGGTCTCCTGCCAGTTGCGGCTGATGCACGCCTTCGGTCTCAAGCTGCGTCATGTGCTCCTGATGCGGCCGGCCGATTCAGAGAGGGGGGGTGAACTCCACCTAACCCATGGAACTCGCGGCGGTCGTACCTTGGCCATTCCAATTCGCACCGAAGCACAGAGGTCCGCTCTTCAGCTTGCAAAGGACGCCGCCAGCAGCGTGCCGAGCGGACGGCTGGTTTCCGAAGGTGCAAGCTTCGAAGCCGCACGCAGCCGCTTCTACTACGTCATGAAGCGCTGCGGCGTCACCAAGGCGCAGCTCGGTGTCACGTGTCACGGGCTGCGGCACCACTACGCCGAGGTGCATCACCAGGCTTCGGGCCGCCCCAACCCGGCCGGACGTTCCAAGACAGCGCAGGAGATCAAGGACCGTAGCGCCCGAGGCCTGATCGCCGAAGACCTCGGGCTCTCGCGGGTCGGCTCGGCCGCGACCTACCTCGGTCCTGCGAAGCGCGAGCGCTGACGCAACGGAGCGGCTCGACCTCTGACACAGCGGCGTCTGGACATGGAGCCCAGGTAGCCCCGAGAGCCTGACGTGCCCGGGGCAGTCCACCCTACTCGCCTTCCGCAGTCGCCTCACCCGCGCGATCCGGTATCAGTGTTGAACAGCCTGGCCGAGTCCCCCATCCACACTTGCTGGCCGAGCCTGTATCTGCGCAACGACTCAGCCGCGAGTCGCAGCCCTTGATGCCAGCCGACAACTCCCTGGCACTTGACCTCCGCCACAACCTTGGCCGCCAACAGCCGCTCCGGGCTCATGGGCAAGGAGATCTCGCACAGAAAATACGTGCCCCCCAGACCGCCAGTGTCCAGCGAGTCCCGGATGGCCAGAGGGTCGCACGGGTTGTAAACGGCTACCCCAGTGGTGGCGACGACCTGCCACAAAGGATCTGGTGTCGCGCGCAGCTTGACCGGATCGGCGACAGGTGGCGGCTCGCGGCCGCAGCCGAGCGGGTACTCAAGCAGCTCTGACATCCGCCGCCTGAGGGCGGCTGGCGTCGCATCAAGCAGGCTTGCCGGGTCATAGACATGCGGGTCGAGAACCACCGCTTTCGCTCCCGTGGCCTTTGCGATGGCGCGGCAGACCGGAAGTCTCTTGCCCTGGTCCGTCAGACTCACAAGCCAATGCTTCTCGGTGAGCGACGTCAACCGCACCGTGTACACAACCATGAATGCCAAGTGCACAGCATCCCCTTGCTCGAAGACCTCGCCGAGGCGCTCGATGCGGGCCTGCAGAGTACGCAGCGCCGGAGTGCCCTCGAGGCTGGCCCAGAGCCGGGGCGTGATCTCTCTGAGGCCCGGATCCACCAGGTCACGGCTCAGCGCGCAGTCCAGCTCCCTGTCGGCACGTGGATCGATCGCATCGCCCTTGGCGATCTGCGTCAGAAGCAAGGACCATGACTGGATGCGACGGTCCAGGATCTGGTTCGTCTGCGCGTAGCCACGGCTGCCGCCAAGGAGGCGGGAAATGTGGTTCGTCATTGCAATCTTCTCTGTGCGGTAGTAGTTGTGAACTGCGCTGCTGCTAGTACAGCAGTCAGCAGCGGCTCTTTACTTGATGGCGTGAGGACTCGCGGATGCGTCGCGCTAGTCCTGACTCGACGTAGCGCGTGGTCATCGCCAATGACGCGTGTCCGAGGTTCTGTTGCACCACGTCCACCGGCACACCAGCCGCGATCGAGTGCGAGCCAAACGTATGGCGGAGCCAGTGCGTGGTCGCTGCCTCCAGGACAGCAGCGTCCCGATCGCGGCCTTCAGACCGAGCATCGGCGGCGACTCGCTTGAACAGTTGCTTGATCTGCCGATGGAAACTTTGAACCGACATCCGCTGTGGCGTCCCCGTTCGGCGCAGGGCGGCAGCGCGCAGATCGCAACGACTGACAAGCAGCGGTTGGCTTTGAAGATCTCGCGGGTCGCTCGACCTTGCACCTTGGGCCACGAGCAGCTCGCCGAGCTGATCGACGAGCGCCGTGGGCACGGGCACGACGCGCCGCCGGCCTCCCTTGCCCATCACGTTCACGACCCAGCCTCCGGCGAGGGCTGCACTTGAGTTGTCGCCCTGGTCGAGCGGATCCACGGGGCAGTCAATCCACGAAAAGTCGCCACAGCTGAGGGACACAACTTCGGCCAGGCGCAGCCCAGTCGTGAACAACAGGCGAACGGCCCACGCCAACTGGCGTTCGGCGTGCGCGCCTGCGTTCAAGTCATCACCGTCCCGCGTGGGATCGCCAGCACGAGAATGACGCCGGAGCTCTTGCTCCACCAAGCCCCACTGCGCAACGTTCAGACGCCTTGTCGCATCCATCAGCGGCGAGACCAACCTCGGTCTGGCCACGCCGGAGAACGGGTTACCGGGTACAAACTGGTGGTCGCGGAGGAAGCCGAACATCGACGAGACAACGATCATGGCTTGTCGGCGTGAGCGCGCCGACAACGGGCCACTGAAGGGACGCCACGCTGGCGAACCGCGGCGCGCACCGTGGTCGCCGCACCAGCGACCGCGGGGCTGAGGGTCAGCGAGGAAGTCTCGATAGCCCACGGCATCGTCGAGCACTGCGTCGCTGAGGTGATGTCCGCGCTCGACCAGCAGCCAAACTACGAAGCGGGTGGCCTCGCGGCGGTAGGCGCACGCGGTAGGAGATCGATCAGCACACACGCTGCTGCGGGCCTCATGGGTGCGAGCAGCCACCCATTTCTCGACCAGGGCGAGGTCCTCTGCCAGGCCCGGCCACTCCTGGGCAAGCGCCGCGACGTCAACGTGCGCGATCGCGCCTGTGCGATGCGCGCAGCCAGACGTCGCAGCGCTAAGGGCCGCGACCGCCTCGTTGCAGTGCAAGTTGGTAGAGGGCAACGCAGCGGAGGCAACGGGCTCGGCAGCGCTGTCCTGGCAGTCCGGGTCATCGCCTAGCTGAAGGCTCAACTGCGAAGGTGAGTGGCTGTGATGGGGCTTCATGGACACAGGATGGCAGCGCCGTTGCTGCCATGAAGCCGGTTTTGGGCACTTGTAGGCGCGTCGCGTCCTCTGCGTTTGGTCACACCCGAGCTCTGTCGGCCATCCCTCCATCCAGACGCAGGCGCGGACAGCGCCCCACGACGCTTGACAGAAAACAGCACTTATCTCTCAGTGCCCAGACGCCCTGGTTGTGAAGCTTCAGTAAGTTGTATCCGGCGTTCATCCGGACTGGGTTGGAAAGACTGGAGATCGCCAAACACGCAGTCCTCAAGTAAGCCAGCCAGATGAACAGCCACAAGCATGCCCGACTCACATACTCCCGTAGCCTTGAGATGGTCAGGCAAATGACCGAGCAGGGTCTCAGCGCCAGCGAAGCGGCGACGGCGCACTAGTGGCTCGAGCGCTAATTGGTCTCTGGTGAGGCGGTCCTGGCTGACGCGTCATCGCGTCCGGCGCGGTCGCCTCGGGACATCGATCCGGCCAAGGCGTTGCTGATCGTCGAGATGCGACGCCGCCGATGATCCAGTCGCGCATCGCCCGCAGCGTTGGGGTGTCGGCCCCCACCGTCAGTCAGTCGCGCGCTCGATCGGGCCGGCCTGTCCAAGCTCGGCGACCTGGCGCCGGCCGAGCCGGTTGTCCGTTACGAACACGAGGAGCCGGGCGATCTGCTGCACTTCGACACCAAGAAGCTCGGACGCATCATGCGGCCCAGCCACCGAGTCACTGGCAACCGGCACAACTCCGTCGATGGCGCCGGCTGGGAGATGCTGTTCGTCGCCGTCGACGACCACGCGCGCATCGCCTTCACGGCCATGCGCCCGGACGAGAAGACGCCCCAGGCCGTGCGGCTCCTGCACGACGCCGTGGCGTACCACGCGGCCCTGGGCGTGGCGGTGCGTCGCGTGCTGACCGACAACGGTGCGGCGTTCCGCTCGCGGGACCTTGCCGCCGCCTGTGCCGAACTCGGCATCACGCACAAGTTCACCCGCGCCTACTGCCCACAGACCAACGGTAAGGCCGAGCGCTTCATCCAATCGGCCTTGCGCGAGTGGGCCTACGGATGGACCTACCAGAACTCAAACCAGCGAACTCGCACCCTGGCCAGCTGGCAGCACCACTACAACTGGCACCGCCCTCACGCCGGCATCGGTGGCACCTTCCCCATGTCCAGGCTCACCAGCTCAAGAAACAGCCTCAGGATGGTTCACACCTGGTCGGCGCTATCGCGTCACTTCCCATCCGAAGCCCAAAAAGGGATCGGAAATTGGTGAGCAAAGGCCGACGCGAGCCATGCTTTACCGGCCGTTCTCGACCGTGCCTTCATGCAAAGTGGGCGGACCACGTTGACTGCGAGACGACCGATGCAAAAACCAACCCCCAGCGCGACTGCGACGGTAATCGTCTCCTATCCCAGTGGCGTTCAATCAGCACTTCTTGCCAGTGAACTCAAGATGGCCGAGTCACCGCGTGCGAAAAAAGTGCTGCAGGACGTCCACCTTAAGCAGGCGACCCTTGCTTGCTGCGGGTTCAAACTTTATGCAAAGAAACGTCGAGGGGCTTACCACGCTTGCGCCGAGAACAGCGATGTACACACCTGCGGATGGTTCGGTCTCGGCGGTCATCAACGAGCACCGGCACCAATGAGCGAGTCGCTCGCGGGCTCGGGGGAGGAGACTCCCAATCTGCTGATCAATCTAGATCCGACCCCGTCGGCTTCGATTCAAGCCCACTCCCATGAAGAATCTCAAGTCCACGATGCCACAACTGAGTCACAGAGACGCATCTCCCTTTCCTCGCTGATCGACTACCTTCTGGTGTCCGCCCGCCTAAATGACCAAAGCAATGGAGACCACATGGGAGAACCGCTTCTACGCATTCGGAAGCTCGCCTCTGCGTCAAGGATCAACGGCGTGCCATCCGTATCGGTCATGTATGTGGCACACCCAGGTGATGCAGCCTCATCCTGGCCCCAGTTCGTCGAGACGAGCCAAGCAAGCTTGGCGCCAACTGGCACTGGCTTGGGCCGGCTTGTCGTCGTCGTCGGAGAAACTACTGGCCTCGATGAATCCGTCTATGGCTTTGAACTGCGGCTTCGAGGCCTCGGCCCGTCGATCACGTTAGCAGGGACGACCATCACTTGCGCACGCACCAGCTATCCAAGAGCATTCTTTCGCATCAACGACCCCCAGGGTTCGCGCGTCTTGGTCGCGGCTTCAGTTTGGATCCGCGAAGATCAAGCTTTGGCCGGGCATGCACTTGGTCTTGTTCTGGTGTCTGACAGCTACTCGCCAGCCGACAGCCATCACGAAGTGATGCTGTCCAATCAGTTCAAGCAGGAGGACATCCGATTCTTGAAGCCGCGCCGATCGCTTAGCGAATGGATCCGAGGCGTTCCTGACTTCATCGTGGCAGCTGGCAGGATCATCATTGAGGTCGCTGGCCTTTGGTCAGAAAGCTACCTGAGAAACCTCGCGCGCAAGGTTACAGATTACCGCGCCAAAGGCAAAGCTGTTCTAGTCTGGCACGTTGGACTTGGTGAGCGTCTCGCCGACTTCATGTACCGGGTTCGTAAAGTCTTGCGAGATCACGCAAGGGATCAATAAGGCAACATGGCCACACTGGCGCCCACCATTCGCGCGATGCATGAAAGACGAAGCGCACGGCTAGCGACACCCACTCCGGCTGCACTGACGGCCGAGTCCTCGTCGAAGCTGATCAAGATCGATCAGTTGCGCGCCGTCGGGGGAGCAGCCTCAACTTTGTTGTTGAAGCGCTCGCCGGCGCCTTGGGTCTAGGGCTCGCCCCTTGCAGCCTTAGCCGCGACTTCTGGCAGACGCCGGACCCTGCGGCGTGTGACTGGACGCTTGGAGGAGAAGCCCACGCACTAGAGTGCGCCCGGTCCAATGATCAGATCACGAACGACACGCATGTTTGTAAGCGTCCGACGAACCCATCTTGAACCTGGACTGCGCGGCGATAAAGATCCTGTCCTGTTAACGAGTAGCTGGACACGATGGATACGGAGAACAGTCGTAAGCGCCGGCAGCACAGCGCAGAGCGAAGGCGCAGATCCTGGCCGAGCGCGCACTGCCGGGCGCGTCAGTAGCCAAGGTCGCGATGGCGCACGGGATCAACGCCAACATCGTGGATGGCTGGCGCAAGCTGTATGCGTCCGGCGAACCCGTCTTGATGACTTGGTGCGTAGCTCAGGCGGGCGGCTGATCCTCGAACATCCGGCTGATGCAGAAAGCTAGGTTTCTTGACGATCCGCGCAGCGGACCTAGAAGCTTGGCATCCCTAGCCTCTCCGACGTTGCCGATCCGCGCAACGTGTACCCAAGGAGCAAGTGTCGATGTCTATCAGGTCAGCTTCCAAGTCCGTTCCCATGACCGCGCCCGCGGCCAGCCGCATCCAGTCGCAAGCCGCCAAGACCGCCGGCGGCCAGGTGGCGGCTGGAACGTTCGCCGCCAGGGCTCAGCGTGCAGCCGCGCTGAACAACTTCGCGGGCAAGACCTCCAAGTAAGGAGGCCAGCGCGGCGTCCGTCGTGGCGCCGCGCCCTTGTCAACACATGAAGTACAGCCAAGACAAAAAGGTAGCCGACATCGTCAGACATCTCGTGGCGAAGGGGTGGCGATACTCGCGCGGCCGCAAACACGGCAAGCTCGTCGCCCCGAACGGGCGCATGTTGGCAGTACCTGGCACGCCGAGTGACTGGAGAGCCGGACTCAACCTCGAGCGTGACGCCCGCAGAATCACCCGAACCATATCGTGATGACCGCGCCTCCGTATCCCCGACTTGGCGAGTGCGTTCGGGCCATGTGCCTCGCCCTGGACACCAAGGGGAGCAATCGTGACGTGGATCGTCTAGCGCGGGAGGGTGACTTCGACTGGACCAAGGTTGACGCACTGATCAACGAGCTGCTGGTCGAAGGAGCCCGACGACTGCTTGGCCCGCTTGCAGACGAGGTTCTCATGCCTTGGCTCCGGCATGTCCGAACGGAGTACTGCCGCCTCGTCCTTGACGTCCCGTTGGATGCCATCGGCCGAGCTCAGGCCTTGCCGACGCTCGTCGAGGAGTTCTTTGTGCCGCACGCCTCGCAGCTACTCCTACACCTGCATGCGCGGTGCCCTGGCCCGCGCCTCGGTGTGCTCCTCGGGGAGGGACGGTCGCCAGTACGGGCGGTATTGGAGTGGCTGGACCAGAGTGTCGGCAGCTCTGTGGACAAGCTGCTCTACCAAGAGACAACGGGCAGCGACAAGGTGTCCCGGGACAAGATGGTCAAGTGGCGCACGGGTATCGACCTGCCGTCTGGTCAGAGCCTCAAGCTTCTCGTGGATGACCTTCGGAGGGAGCCTGGCACGCGCGGCCTGGCCGACGTGGCCGGCGCATGGCTCCTGATTGCGCGGGCGCTGTCGCAGTTCGACCGGCTTGGCGCAGCGCCTGCTCGCCCGCTGTTGCGGGCCTATCTCGAGTCAGCTCAACTCGATTGGATTCCCCGCAAGCGCCTGCAAGAACTCGTCGCGACAGCGGGCGCGGCTTGGCCGGAGATGGCTGACTTGGGTCGGCGGCTCTGGCACGACCTCCAGCGCACAGCGCGGAAGCAAGCAGGTGACCAGGCAGACACATGGCGCCGGATCCAGGCTCTCGAGATGCTGACCAAGGAACATGACCTAGAAGGTAGGACGGCGTACCACGTGGCGTGGATGAAGGGCCGATGGCATACCCTCTCCGGTCAGTACGAGGACGCGCAGCTGCACTACGAGCAAGCCTTCGAGCTCGCTTGCTATCGCGCGGGACGTCAGGTCAAGGACATCGTCGAAGACGCACTCTGCGTTGCGGCGTTCCTGGACGCGAAGGTCTTCGTCAGGCAGCTGAAACAGGTCGGAATCGTTCTGGGCCTGTTCGAGCGTCCGGCCGAGGACGCTGCTGTCGTCGAGGCCTGGGAGCTGGAGCAGTTTGCACAGCAGCTGCCGTTGAGGTTTCCGCCGCACGGCCGCTTTGTCGAGAGCGAGCCCGACCTCTCCGACGCGCCCACCCCCGGGCTCATGACGATCGTGCTGTCGGAGATGGAAGCCATCAAGCCGGATCTGCGCAAGCCAGATCGGGTGCGCGCAGTCCGCTATGGCAACGGGCTCGTCAGGCGTTGTCCCCAGCTCAGGCTGTTCGCGTCATTCGGCCGGTTCGAGACGGTTCGTGCCTTGCTCGAAGCGGGCGCTTCAGTCGATACGCTCGACAGTTCTGGGGCCTCGGCACTGCTGTGTGCCATGCAGTACGCGCACGACCGCGGCGACCGGGCTGTACTGGACCTTCTGCTGGCCACCGAGCATCAAGCCTCGACGCTGAACGCCGCCACAAACCGCAAGCGGCTGACTCCCATGATGTTCGCCATAGATCTGGGTGAGCCGGATGTAGTCCTGAAGCTGCTAGAGATGGGTGCCGATTCAGATCGGCTCGCCCTCACCGACCTTCAGTCGCCTTTGCACTACACGATCACCAAGATCAGCGGGCGGGTGCACCCTCACCGGATGCTCGAAGGTCTGTTGGCAGCGATCCTGAGCGAACCGGATGATTCGGCAAGGGACGCGCTGCGGCGGTTCGGTGTCGCGTCGGCCGGCGTGTTCGGCGACAACATGACACGCATGCGGAACAACCAGACACTTGCGCGGGAGACAGCCAAAGCCCTGGTCGACCTGCATATCCGCAGGTACTCGGTCGAGAAGCTCATGCAGATCGTTGCGATGCTGCTGCGCTTCGGTGCAGATCCCAACAGGGGTCACGGTTACCCGGTCCCTGGGCGCACGCCGCTGATGCTTGCAGCCGAGACCGACAACCCTGGCCTGTTCGAGCTGCTGGTCGAGCGCGGCGGAGACCCGCTCAAACCAGATGCCCAGGGACAGAGCAGCTTTCAGATCGCGATGGCATTTCAGTCTCACCGAGTCCTGGCGCGGCTCCAGCAAAGTGCGCGTTGAGGACTTCGAGGCCGCAGCAAGGCCCGCAACAGAGGCAATCTGTGTCAGCTGTTGGCTGGCTGCCCAACACCGCGCTCGCCGGCCGTCGCCGGCACCGGCGAGATCTCCAGCTGGAAGCGAGGATTGATCCGGTAGATCGTCCGGATCCCTCCCCGGGCCGTCGGCTCGTCCACGATGTCGAAGAGCTCGGTCGCCTGCATCAGCTTCTTCAGGGTCCGATGCCCGAAGCGCTTGTGCAGGTCTACGAGTTCAGTGGGTTCGTGCTGCCGTATCACGTGACACGCCGTCGAGAGGACCATCCACCCGTCGGCCCGGTCCGTCTTGGTGGCAATCTCACCTAGCATGAGCACGAGGCGGCTGTGCCGCAGCCACGAGAGCTCCACCTCCCGCTTGCCTTCTGGCGAAGCCATGTACTGCGCATGCGCCGTCGCTGCATCCTGGAGCGACTTCACGAAACCCTGCAGCCGGTCGCGCATCGGCAGCGCCTTGGCGCGCTGCTCGTCGAGGTAGGCCAGTGCGGCCTCGGTGCTCTCGCTGGAGGCTGGTGACCAGCGCGGCAGGAAGTGGTGGATCAGGTCGTTCCTGGCATCCACGACGGCCTTCATCTCGGCCGTGTGCTGTTCCACGAACGCGCTGTCGGTCTGGATCGTGAAGCCGAAGGAGAACCACGGTTCCTCCACTCTGTCCGGGGCATCGCGCTCGCCCGCGTCCGCGAGCAGCTCGTCCACGAACTGCCCGGCTAGCTGACCCAGGGTCTGCTTCTGGAACTTGGTGCGGCGCTCTTCGAAGTTGCCCTGCACCGACGCCAGGTTCCCTTCGACCCGGGAGCTCGCCACCAGATGCTTGAGCAGGTGCTCGATCTGCTGGAACAGCAGCAGGTTCCGGCCGATGCGCCGAAGCACTTCATCGACCTCGGGCGTTCGGGGCGTGCCCCCAGGAGCGATCTCCTCGGTCATCGGTCTAGATCAGCTCGATCGCTTCGCGCAGTCGCTGCGCCGTGGCGGGCAGCCCGCCGCGTTCCATCGCTTCGGCGAAGTGCTCGGCGGTCGCGCTGGGCTTCTTCCACCGGGCCCGCATCCGCTTGAAGGCCGCGACGGCCACCAGCTGGTCCAGATCCCACTGCGCGACGATGAACTGATCCGGGTGGATGACCTCGATGCCGAGCGCGCCCACAGCCTCTGCGGGAAAGTCCTTCAGGTTGGCCGTGACGATGCAATCCGCGTGGCCAGCCAGCGCCGCGGCCAGCACGTGCACATCGTCCGGGTCGGGCAATCTGAGCCCACCGGCACAGGCCAGCCAGGCGGCTTCGGGGACCTCCCAGTCGGGGATCGCCTCGCGCATCTGGTCGCGTCGGAAGCCCAGGCGGCCGTGCAGGTCGGGCCGCTTCTCCTCCAGCGCTGCGATCCATTCCGACTCGATTCGGGCAGTCCACTTGGCCGCGAACAGCCCAGCCGTCGCCAGGCTCATCAGTGCGTCGGCCATGGCCAGCGGGTACAGCACGCACGCGTCGAGGAGCGCCGTGTAGCGCGCGTGCCCGGCCATGTCAGTAGTCCAGGCCGAGTTCTCGGGAGTTCTCTGCCAGGCGCTCGAGCGCGGCCTCCTGCCGCTCGCGCATCTTCCGGGCGTAGGCGATCAGGTCCTCGAAGGCGACGCGTCGATGGGTGCCGACCATGCGGTGGGGCAGTCGTCCGGACTCGATCTCCTTGATCACAAAGGGCCTGGAGACGTTGAGGAAGTGCGCAGCCTCGACCGTGCTGAACTCCTGGTTGGAGGGCACGATCGTGATCGGACGCCCTTCGCTCAAGGCGCCGAGCAGTTGCCCGATGAGCTTGAGCGCGGCGGGCGGCACGTCGACGGTCGGGTGTTCGCCGCTGTCGGTGGTCAGGGTGATCGCCGCGGCGCGCGAGTGGTCCAGTGCTTCCATGATGCAGCGCTGGGCGACCCGGGCCATCTCCATGTCCTGTCGGGACAGCGGAGGGGGCAGGACCTGACGGGCTTTCTCGAGGGTGCGCATGGGTGCTCTCCTGGATGTTGCTGCGAACCACGGGGACACGGCCCGGGCGCGTACATCACTGCATCGATTTCGGCATGGTACCGGTTAAACGCAACAAGTGCAGCAAGTGCTTTAAGTGTGCAGATGGTCGGGAGACCCGGCCTGCACATCCATCACGCCGAGCAAGGCCAGAGCCGCTCGTCGTCCGCCGGACGGCTGCCGGGCGAGTCGTCCAGTTGTGCAAGCGCCCTTACCCGCCCTTCCAGGTGGCTTACTACCTTGATAAGTCTTGATATCACGGGACAGCAATCACTCACACGTGGATCGGTCGTCGATGGGTTGACGCATGCCGCCTCGGGCGCGCACCGGCCGCCTATGAAGCGGCCGCTCGCCTGCTCATCGTCAGCCGGTCAGGCAATGCGGCCTTGAGGCCACGCTTACGGCGGAATGCGAACGATGGCAACAGCCCTCTCGATCTCGATGGTGGACGGCACGCACGACGGCATCACCGCCCCCCGTGCCGGCGGCTCGCAAAAGGTGACGGGCAACAACGCAAGAACTGGCGAATTTCCACGCAGATGCTGCAGCTTCATCCAGCGGCGCAACTGGTTGGCGTCGACGCCGTGCTTCAACGCCAGGCCGGCTACCAACACGCCACGCCCGGCGGCCTGCTCGACCAGCCAGATCTTGACGGCCGTCGTGATGCTGCGCTTGCCGTTGCGCATCACGCGCTCCGCGCTCGCGCTAGGCCAGTCTGGGGTGTGTCCGCTGTCTTGTATTGCGGACACATGCTCGGCTGATCACATGCCTACGGTCAACGCGGTCGTGCGACCACGGTTACAACGTCGGCGATGGCACCTTGGGCGCACTTGGCCGGAGTCGACTGAGCTGCCAGTGTGAAGCTCACCGGCTGCGTTTCCTAACCTACAGCACAACTCGTTTCGCTCGACTGAAGCCAAGAGCGTTCCAGCAACGCTTACGCCAAGCGCAATGTCTCCCACCGTCGAATCGCAGTTGCTGACCGCTCCCATCGCAACCGCGATTCCGCCAACGCTCGCGCCTAACACGTGGGGTACCGCTAACGCCGCCGGATCTGTGTAGCTAATCGGATTACCACCCGCCTACGCGTATGCATTGATCCCCTCCCACGCGAGACCGCTGGGATCGGCCTGGTTGGGAACCCCCAGACGCGAGTTGGTCACGGCGATTCTCTCAGTCGCGGGTCGGACTCCGTTTTCGGCTGCCTCCGATGACGGCGCGTCCAAGCAGTAAGCCGATGGCTCCGCATGCGATAAACAGACCAAGAGAAGCCAGAGCTTCGGAGTCGCTCCAACGAGAGACGCGAGAGACAACGCCGAACAGGGCTCCGAGCGAAACGCCGGTGACACCTATCGAGGCGAGCCATAGCGCGTAACGATTACCCCGCTCGCCAGGATTCGGCTCGAAGATGAGTTGCCTGATGTGGCTCACGACAACCCAGCCTGCGCCCACCACGACGCCAGCGGTTCCAACCACGAAGGTGTCGAGCAAGGTCATGTCGTTCCCACCGTCATCATCTTCCAGGAATAAATCCACCGAAGGAAGCGGGCACACCAAGGTTTGCCCAAGTCTGAATGGCGCCGCCCGCGATCACACCTGTCATCGACGCCGAGGCGGCAGGCATGGCCAGTGCTGTTGCACCATACCCGCCGCCGCCCGCAACCGCGCCAATGACGGCTTGGGCCATAACTTGACGTCCTTCGACCGGTTGACAAGTCAGCAAGCTGCTGGCGATATTGCCTCCTGCACCGCCGGCAGCACCTGCAAAGGTTGCCACTCCAAGCCCGGCCTTGAACGGGGCAACCTTGGCGCCAAAGGCACCCGTTACTCCCCCAGCGAAAGCACCCCAGCCAATCTTTCCCCAGTTTGCTCGCGACCATCCGCCGAGAGCATTTGCGGTTTGGATGGCCCCTGAAACCGCGCCTATACCAAACCCAATAGTCACCGGGTTGATGAACGCCAACCCCTCGGGATCGACGAACGAGATCGGGTTGCCACCCGCGTACGCGTAGGTATTGATCCCGCCCGCCAGCCCAATGGGATCGGACTGGGTGTATCTACCGATTGAAGCATCGTATGTGCGGTGCCAGTTCTGCCACAAGTTCGATTCCGCATCGAAATACTGCCCCGGAAAGCCGAGGTTGAATTCTCCAGCGAGTGTGCTGTGTGACACAACCCT
>Ga0209278_1000324_pt1 | contig 42165 bp, 44 predicted proteins | sample JI81BgreenDNA_FD_187504 | JGI IMG/M metagenome (GOLD analysis project Ga0209278, IMG submission 187504) | Wastewater effluent complex algal communities from Wisconsin, to seasonally profile nutrient transformation and Carbon sequestration -... | ecosystem: Engineered > WWTP > Effluent > Algae...
TCGAACAGCCCGGCGTTGAAGAAATAGGGACTCAGGCGCCCGGCCTTGGTCTTGAACTCGCCGAACTTCAGCGCGCCGGCCTCCACACAGAACTGCACGAATTCCTGCGCCAGGGCGCTGCTGTCGCCCGCCTGAACCACCATGGCTCACCCCTTGTTCACACTCACCAGCCTCAACCTCAACGGCATCCGGTCGGCCTCCACCAAGGGGCTGGAAACCTGGCTGGCGACGCACGCGGCGGATTGTATGGCGGTGCAGGAAGTCAAGGCCCAGGCGCCCGACGTGGCCGGCCGCTTCGAGGACTTGGCCGGGCTGCGCGGCCACTTCCACTTCGCCGAGAAAAAGGGTTACTCGGGCACCGGTGTCTACACCCGCCACGCGCCCAGCGACGTGATCACCGGCTTCGGCGTGCCGGAATTCGATGCCGAGGGCCGTTACACCGAGCTGCGTTTCGACAAGCCCGGCCGGCGCCTGTCGATCATCAGCGCCTACTTTCCCAGCGGCTCGTCCGGCCCCGAGCGGCAGGAGGCCAAGTTCCGCTTTCTTGACGCCTTCTATCCCCACCTGATGGCGCTGAAGGCCGAGCGGGAATTCATCCTGTGCGGCGACGTCAACATCGCCCACACCGAGCGCGACCTCAAGAACTGGCGCAGCAACCAGAAGAACAGCGGCTTTCTGCCCGAAGAGCGCGCCTGGATGACGCGCCTGCTCGGCGAAGGCGGGCTGGTCGACGTGTACCGCCGCCTGCAGCCCGACACGACCGACGCCTGCTACACGTGGTGGAACAACCGCGGCCAGGCCTACGCGAAGAACGTGGGCTGGCGGCTGGACTACCACCTCGCCACGCCGGCCCTGGCCTCGCTGGCGCGCCGCGAGGCCATCTACAAAGACCAGAAGTTCAGCGACCACGCGCCCATCACCGTCGAATACGGCTTCGCGCTCTGAACCGCCGCGCCCCGCTGCCCCGCCTGCCCGCCATGCTTCGCTACCTCACCATCCCCGTCACCGCCTTCGCGCAAAACTGCTCGCTCGTCTGGTGCGACGAAACCCGGGACGCGGCCGTCATCGACCCGGGCGGCGACATTGACCGTCTGACCGACGAAGCCCGCCGGCTCGGCCTGAAGCTCACCGCCATCTGGCTCACCCACGCGCACATCGACCACGCCGGCGGCACGGCGGCGCTGGCCGAGCGGCTGTCGCTGCCCATCGTCGGGCCGCACCCCGGCGACCGCTTCTGGATCGAGGGCCTGCCGCAGCAAAGCGCGATGTTCGGCTTCCCGCCGGCCGACACCTTTGAGCCCACGCGCTGGCTGGCCGACGGCGACACGGTGCAGGTTGGCCGCTGCACGCTGGCCGTGCGCCACTGCCCGGGCCACACGCCGGGCCACGTGGTGTTTCATTCGCCCGAGGCGCGGCGCGCGTTCGTGGGGGATGTGCTGTTTGTCGGCAGCATCGGCCGCACCGACTTCCCCGGCGGCAACCACGCCGAACTGCTGGCCAGCATCCGCGAGCGCCTCTGGCCGATGGGCGACGACACGGTGTTCATCCCCGGCCACGGCCCGGAGGGCACGTTCGGCGAGGAGCGCCGGTTCAACCCGTACGTGGGCGAGCGCGGCGGCGCCGGCTGAGCGGCGCTGGACTGAGCCGAACGACGGGACTCAGCCCTTGCGCGCCTGTTCGTACAGGTGCTGCACCTTGGGCAGGTTGGCTTCGAGGTCGCGGATGCGGTTGGGCCCGCTGGGGTGGGTGGACAAGAACCCCGGGCCGGCACCACCGCCAGCGGCGGTCATCTTCTGCCACAGCGTGACGCTGGCGCGCGGTGCGTAGGCCGAGCGCGCCGCCAGCTCCAGACCCACCAGATCCGCTTCGGTTTCGTCGTCGCGGCTGTATTTCAGGCTCAGCAGTTGCGTGCCGAGGTTGGCCGCCACGTCCCCGAACTGACCCAGGCCGAGCAGCTGCGCTGCGATCGACAGGCCGATGCCGGTGGCATTGGTCTTGGCCACGCGCTCGCGGGCGTGTTCGCGCAGCGCGTGGGCCATTTCGTGGCCCATGATCATGGCCGCCTCATCGTCGCTCAGCTTGAGCTGGTCGAGGATGCCGGTGTAGAAGGCGATCTTGCCGCCGGGCATGCAGAAGGCGTTGAGCTGGTCGCTGCGGATGAGGTTGACCTCCCAGCGCCAGCCGCGCGCGCGGTCGTTCCAGGGCTGGGCGTGCGGGATCAGCCGCCGCGCCATGCCGCGCAGCCGCTGCACCTGCGGATCGCTGTCGGGCAGGAGCACGCGTTTCGCGCTGGCCTCCCCCATCATCTGGCTGTATTGCTGCGCCGCGGCGCGCTCCAGGTCTTCCGCCGGAACGAGGCCGCGGATGGCCGAGGACTTGCCCACGTCCACCTGGGCCACGGCCGGCTCCAGCGCGGCGGCACCCGCGGCCAGGAGGAAGGCGCGGCGCGGCTGCCACGGGCCCGCGCGGGTGCCTCGGGAGGCGCCCTCGGCGGGGATGGCGGGCGCCGAGGCGGCGTGGTCGGCGCCGGTGGCGCGGGCTTTGAGGTCGCAGAGCAGGCACATGCGGAAATAATAGACAAAGCCACCGCGCCGCGCGTGGCGTTCCACCGCCGCCGATCCGATGCCCCCGTCTGCCGAACCGATTGACCGCCCCAGCTGGGGCCAGACGCTGCGCGTCTACCTGGAGCCCGCCAGCCTGCGCATGTTTGCGCTGGGCTTTTCGGCCGGCCTGCCCTTGCTGCTGGTGCTGGGCACGCTGAGTTTTCGCCTGCGCGAGGCGGGCCTGGACCGCACCACCATCGGCTACCTGAGCTGGGTCGGTCTGGCTTACGGCTTCAAGTGGTGCTGGGCGCCGCTGGTTGACCGCCTGCCGCTGCCCGGCCTCACCCGCGCGCTGGGGCGGCGTCGCAGCTGGCTGCTGGTGTCGCAGCTGGCGATCGTGGCGGCGCTCGTTGGCATGGCATTGGCCGATCCGCGGCACCAGCTGGATCTCGTGGTGTGGTGCGCGCTGGCGGTGGCGTTCGCCTCGGCCACGCAGGACATCGCGCTCGACGCCTTCCGCATCGAATCGGCCGACGCACAGCGCCAGGGCGCGCTGGCCGCGACCTACCAGACCGGCTACCGGCTGGCGATGATCTGGGCGGGCGCCGGCGTGTTGTGGATCGCCGCGCGCGCGGAGGTGGCGGTGGCGCCGGCCGCGCCGGGCATGCCGGTGGTCCCGGGCGCGCTGTACCAGCAGGCGGCGTGGACGACGGCGTATCTGGTGATGGCTGCGAGCATGGCGGTGGGGGTGGTCACCGTGTTGCTGTCGCGCGAGCCGGCGCGCGTGGAACTGCCGCCGGCGCGCAACGCCGCCGAGTGGTTGCGCGGCGCGCTCATCGAGCCCTTCGCCGACTTCCTGCGCCGCCACGGCCGCCACGCGCTGCTGATCCTGGCGCTGATCGGCGTGTACCGCATCAGCGATGTCGTGATGGGCATCATGGCCAACCCGTTCTACGTGGACATGGGGTACACCAAAGACGAGGTCGCCGCGGTGACCAAGGTGTACGGCGTGATCATGACGCTGGTGGGTGCCTTTCTCGGCGGGGCGCTCTCGGTGCGCTGGGGGGTGATGCGGGTGTTGATGCTGGGGGCGGTGCTGTCGGCGGCGAGCAACCTGCTGTTCGCCTGGCTCGCCGGCCACGGCCACGACGTGACCGCGCTGGTCGCGGTGATCTCCGCCGACAACCTGAGTGCCGGCGTCGCGTCCGCGGCCTTCATCGCCTACCTCTCCAGTCTGACCAACGTGAGCTACTCGGCCACGCAATACGCGCTGTTCAGTTCCATGATGCTGCTGGCGCCGAAGTGGCTGGCGGGCTACTCGGGCGCGGTGGTGGACGCGGTGGGCTACGCGCCGTTCTTCACCGGCACGGCGCTGCTCGGCCTGCCAGTGCTGCTGCTGATCGCGCTGGCGGCGCGCCACGCGTCCGGCCCACGGTGACGTTCGCCGGCCGGCCCCGGGCCGGTCGTGTTTACGGAGCTTTACGAAGGCGCGACGCGGCAGACACCGCCGTTCGGGGGGCGTGGCTACACTGCCGCGCATGAGCACCCCCCGCCTGCTGATGATTGAGGACGACGCGCGTCTGGCGCAGATGGTTGTGGCCTACCTGGGCCAGTCCGGTTACGAAGTGGCCCACGCCGGCGACGGCGAGTCCGGGCTGGAGCAGGTGGCGCTGCATCCGCCGGGTCTCGTCATCCTGGACTTGATGCTGCCCGGCATCGATGGGCTGGAGGTCTGCCGGCGCATCCGCGCGCTGCCGGGCGACGCCGGCCGCACGCCGGTGCTCATGCTCACCGCCAAGGGCGATCCGATGGACCGCATCATCGGCCTGGAGCTCGGCGCCGACGATTACCTGCCCAAGCCCTTCGAGCCGCGCGAGTTGCTGGCGCGTGTGCGCGCGGTGATGCGCCGGCGGGGCGAGGCCGGCGCCGCGGTGGCGCGCACCACCCCGGTTTTGCGCTTTGGCTCGCTGGAGATCGACCGCGACGCCCGCAGCGTCACCATCGCAGGCGATCCGCGGGACCTCACCTCCTACCAGTTCGACCTCCTGGTGGCAATGGCCGAGCGCGCCGGGCGTGTGCTCACCCGCGATCAGATCATGGAAGCGGTGCGCGGCCGTGAGCTGGAGGCCTACGACCGCTCGATCGACGTCCACATCGGCCGCATCCGCAGCGCCATCGAGGCCGACAGCAAAGACCCCAAGCGCATCCTCACCGTGCGCGGCGTGGGCTATGTGTTTGCCAAGCAGCAGGACTGAGCCTCCCCCATCCGCCGCCATTTGCCGCGATCGCCACTGAGCCGCCCCATGGCCATGCCCGGACAACGCCTGTACCTGCGCATCTGGCTCGCCGTGGTGGCGGCGGTGGCCTTGCTCACGCTGATCGTGGGCTGGCTCGCCCAGGAGGCCTTTGAACAGGACCGCGCCGAGCGCGAAGCCCGCGTGACCCGCACCCTCGTGATCCGCGACGCCAGCGGCGCTGTGGTCGGCGAAGCGCCGTCGCGGGCTCACCGCTCACCCGACGGCTGGGAGTTTGCGGTGCGCATGCACGACGGGCAGGAACTCACCGTCGCCCTGCCCCGGCCGGGTCGGCCGCCCGGCGCACCGCCCGGGCCACCGCCGGGCCGCATGGCGGGCTGGCTGCTCACGCCGGCCGGCTTTGCGTGGCTGATCGGGCTGGTGGCCATCGCGGTCGCCCTGGGCGCGTACCCGATCGTGCGCCGCCTGACGCAGCGGCTGGAGGCCCTGCAGCGCGGCGTGGAGCGCTGGGGGGCGGGTGACCTGTCGGTGCGGCTGCCCGTGCAGGGGCGCGACGAGGTGGCCTTTCTGGCCAACCGGTTCAACGCCGCCGCCGAGCGCGTGGAAGCGCTGCTGGCCTCGCACAAGGCGCTGCTGGCCAATGCGTCGCACGAATTGCGCTCGCCGCTGGCGCGCATCCGGCTGGGGGTGGAGCTTCTCGGGCACGAGGGCCCGACGCCGGCGCAGCGGGCCGAGATTGCCCGCAACCTCGCGGAGCTCGACCAGCTGATAGACGAGATCCTGCTGGCCAGCCGCCTGGACCGCGCGCCCACCGACGACCCCGGCGCGCTGGGGCCGCTGGAGCCGGTCGACCTCGTCGGGCTGGCGGCCGAGGAGTGCGCCCGCACGGGCGCCGATCTGGTGGTCGACGGCGAGCCCCTGGCGCTGGAAGTGACCGGCGAGGGCCGGCTCCTGCGGCGCGTTCTGCGCAACCTGCTGGAAAACGCCCGCCGCCATGGCCGGGGCGGCACCCAGCCCGGCGATGCGGCGGCGGTGGTCTGCACGCTCGCGCGCCGCGCCGACGCGGTGACGGTGACGGTCGACGACCGCGGCCCCGGCGTGCCAGTGGGGCAGCGCGAGCGGGTCTTCGAGCCTTTTTACCGGTTGCCCGGCGCCAGCGAGCGCGACGGGGGCGTCGGCCTGGGGCTGGCGCTGGTGCGCGGCATCGTGACCCGCCATGGCGGCACCGTCCACGTGACCGACCGCCCGGGCGGCGGGGCACGCTTCGAGGTGCGCTTGCCGGCCGGGCCCGCCGTGGGCCGCTGACCGGCGGGCGCCGGCGCCTGAGCGGCGGTTTTCACCCGAATGGGGGATACTCCCCACCCGTATTCTTAGGCACAATGCATGCGTTGCTGTCACAACATCGCATACCAAAGACCACCCTGTTTGGTGGGTTAAACACCTTTGGATGCCGTCCCGTTTCCAACGACGTCCTTCCAAGGACTTGGGAAAGCCACCCGCGCGGTGGCTTCTTTTTTGGTCCCGCGGTTCACAGCGGCGCCGGCGCGGACGCGTCGGCGGTGTGCAGCCAGTCCACCACCTCACCCACCGGCACATAGCCATGGACCGCCTCGGCCAGCAGCGCGCGGATGGCCGGCACATCCTGCGCCGCCATGGCCGCGTCCAGCCGTGCCAGCAGGTCACGCAGCGCGGGGCCATCGAGCCGGGCTTCCTGTGCGCGGCGGATACGCGGGTGGTTCGTGGTCTGCGGGTTGTCGCCGATCAGCAGTTCCTCGTAGAGCTTCTCGCCAGGCCGCAGGCCGGTGATGCGGATTTCAATGTCGCCCCAGGGTTCCGCCGCGGTCTTCACCCGGTGGCCGGCCAGCTCGATCATGCGCACCGCGAGGTCGTGGATGCGCACCGGCTCGCCCATGTCGAGCAGGAACACGTCGCCCCCTTCGCCCATGGCCCCGGCCTGGATCACCAGTTGAGCGGCCTCCGGAATGGTCATGAAGTAGCGCGTGATGTCGGGGTGGGTCAGCGTCACCGGCCCGCCCGCGGCGATCTGACGGCGAAACAGCGGCACCACCGAGCCGCTGGAGCCCAGCACATTGCCAAAGCGCACCATGGTGAACACCGTGGGCCCACCCTCGGCCGCCATCGACTGCAGCACCAGCTCGGCCAACCGCTTGCTCGCGCCCATGATGTTGGTCGGACGCACGGCCTTGTCGGTGCTGATCAGCACCACGTGGCGCACGCCGGCGGCCTGGGCGGCGCGCGCTGTCGTCCAGGTGCCCCACACGTTGTTGCGCAGTCCCTGGACCGGGTTGTGCTCCACCAGCGGCACGTGTTTGTAGGCCGCGGCGTGGTACAGCGCGTGCGGTCGCCAGGTCTGCAGGATCTGGCCCATGCGCGTGGCGTCCTGCACGTCGGCCAGCAACGGGATCAGCTCCGCGCCGTCCCCGCGCGCCAGCAGCTCCTGGTGGATGCGGTAGAGCGCGAATTCGCTGTGGTCGATCAACAGCAGCTGCCGCGGCTGCAGCCCCGCGATCTGTCGGCACAGCTCGCTGCCGATGCTGCCGCCCGCGCCCGTGACGGCCACCACCTGGCCGCTCACCAGCGCCCGCAGCAGCGCCCCGTCGGGCGCCACCGGCTCCCGGCCGAGCAGGTCTTCGATGTCGAGTTCCTTCACATCGCTGATCGACACCCGGCCCGACGCCAGATCGGCCATCGCCGGCAGCGTGCGCACGTGCAGCGGATAAGGCCGCAGCCGCTCAACAATCGCGCGCCGGGCGGCGCGGGTCACCGAGGGCAAGGCCAGCAACACATCGGTGGCGCCCTGCTCGGCCACCAGCTGCGGCAGCGCGTCGGGCGGGTACACCACGCGGCCATCCAGGCTGTGCCCCTGCAAGCGCGGGTCATCGTCCACAAACCCGAGCAGCCGGTGCTCCCGGCTGCGCGCGAGCGCCGCCGCCATTTGCCGGCCCGCGTCGCCCGCACCATAAATCACCACCCCGGGCAGGCCGCGCTGCGCCAGCAAGGTGCGGTACAGGCCGCCCAGCCACACCCGCACCAGCACCCGGCTCAGCCCCACCAGCAGGAACAGCAGGATCGGCTGGATCAAGCCCACCGACCGCGGCACGCCCGGCACGCCCACCGCGGTGAACACCGTGGCATACAGCAGCCCGTACAGCGCCATCGCCTGCGCCAGGCTCAGCGTGGCGTTCCAGCCCGCGTAGCGAAAGATTGCGCGGTACAGCCCGAACTTGACGAACAGCGGAATCGCCAGCACCACCGACCCCGCCACCGCCAGCAGGTACGGCCCCTCCAGCCGCAACCAGACCTCCAGCCGCAGGTACAGCGCCAGCCACACCGCCAACCCGCACAAGGCCACGTCCACCGCCACCGCCAGCACGCGCTTGGCGGAACGGGGCATGCGCAGCAACGCGCTGGCAGCCGGGGAATCGTCGGGGTGTCCTTGCATGCGTGTGCTTGTGTTCAGAGCGGCATCGAATCGCCACCCGTCCGTGTCAGTGTGACACCCCATCCCGGCGAACCACCTTGACCGCCGTCATCCAGAGAATCCGGATGTCGAATGCCAAGCTGCGCCGTCGCAGGTACTCCGCATCGAGCGCCACTTTCTGCGGAATCGGCAGTTCGTCGCGGCCATTCACCTGCGCCCACCCCGTCAGGCCAGGCACCAACTCATGAACGCCGGCCTGCGTGCGCAAAGCGATTAGATCGTCCTGATTGAACAGCGCCGGCCTTGGTCCGACAAAACTCATGTCGCCTTTCCAGATGCTCCACAGCTGCGGCAGCTCATCGAGACTGCTTCGGCGCAGAAACGGCCCGATGGGCGTGAGCCACCGCTGCGGATCTTCGAGCAGGTGTGTGGCCACCGCCGGCGTGTCGGTCCGCATGCTGCGAAACTTGGGCATGCGAAAGAGGTGGTTGTGACGGCCCACGCGATCGCTCCAGTACAGCACAGGACCCGGCGACGTCAGCCGAACTGCCAGCGCCACCAGCGCGATCGGTAACGCCAGGATCAGTGCCGCCAGCACGGCCAGCGTCAGATCTAGCGCCCGTTTCATGGGACCCCGACTCCCGCCGCCGCCCGTCGCAAACCTTCATCCACGGTGATGGGTGGCGTCCAACCCAGGGTTTGCTTCGTGTGGGTGATGTCCACCTGCAGATTGCCCAGCAGTCGCTCAGCCATGTCCGATTTGCCGAGCAGGGCGGCACCCGTCCGCAGAAGCGCCGGCGGCATCGGAAACAACCGTGCGGGTCTGCCCATCGCCTTGCCCAGCCGCCACAACAGGTCGGCGGTTGAAAGGTCCTCGTCATCGCTCACCAAGAAGGTCTGGTTGGCCGCAGCCGGATGGTCAATGCAGGTGATCAACAAGTCCACGAGGTTATCCAGCGCCACGAGGCTACGACGGTTTTCAGTCACAGATCCCAAGGGCAGCGGCAGACCCCGCTTCACGGCGTTCATCAACGCAGCGAAGTTCGCCTTCACGCCCGGGCCATAAACCAGAGGGGGACGAACGATCACAACCTCCATGCCCGTGGCCGCGGCGATCTCGCGCAGTCCGTCCTCGGCCTCACGTTTGGAGATGCCGTAAGGGTCAACAGGAGCTGCTGGATCGTCTTGGCGGAAAGGTTGCTCCGGCGAGGTTGACTCGCCGTTTACCTTGACGCTGCTGACGAAGACAAAGCGTCTAACGCCCGAGGCAGCAGCTTGTCGCATCAGTTGGAGAGTGCCGTCTGAGTTGACTTCGCTATAGGCAGCCAGCGAGTGTGGGGCAGGGTCTTTCAAGATGTGAACTCTGGCAGCCAGGTGAATCACCACCGAGCGCCCATCCAGCGCCCTTGACCAATCGGTTGTCTGCGAAATGCTCCCGGTACTGACCACTTGGGGGCTCTGGGACAAGCGCGCTGTTCCCCGGACATCCATGCCTTGAAGGCAAGTATGTCGCACAAGCGCAGACGCGATCCACCCATTGATTCCCGTAACGAGCAGTTTCATGGCGCCGGTTGGCCGCGGTACAACGCCATGTGGTGAGCAATGACCTCACGCACGTCGAACATCTTCTCGGCCCAATGTCGCCCAGCTTCACCCATGGCCCGCAAACGTACGGGATCGTTCAGCAGCGATCTGATCGTTTCCGCCAGGGATTCGACGTCGCGCACTCTCACCAGAAGTCCGGTGCGACCTGGGTCGATCGCGTCCCTGCAACCTGGTACGTCGGTTGTGATAACCGCACGCCCGCAGGCGGCGGCCTCGATCAAGGCTTTCGGCAGTCCTTCGCGGTAAGACGGCAGAACGACAAGATGTGCCTGAGCCAGCACCTCGGCCATGTTGCTTCGGTGTCCCCACCATTCGATGACCCCAGCTGTCACCCATGTCTGGATCTGATCGCTCGAAAGGCTCGTCGGATTACCCAAGTCGACATCACCCACCAATACGAAACGGGCACTCGTGCGGTTACGCAGTCGTTTGGCCGCTTCAACGAACTCAACGACGCCTTTGTCCGCGAGGAGGCGGGCGGGCATCATCACCACCGCCTTTCCTTGCGGTACCGGCTTTACGGGCCACGCCGCGAGATCAACGCCCGATCCACGGATGCACACCGATTGGCTGGCACTGACACCGGCATGCTGTTCCAGCAGAGATCTGTCATCCTCATTCTGGAAGATCACAAAAACCCCGGATCGCCTGAGTGCCAATCGGTATAGCGCTGCCACCAGCGAGCGGCGGATGGATGCTCGAATGCCTTGAGCGGTGAAGACGAAACCAAGCCCAGAAATAGCGGCTATCACCCGCGGCACCCCGCACATGCGTGCGGAAATTCCGCCCAGAAGCACAGGCTTGATGGTGACGAGGTGCACGACATCGGGCGCCACTGATCGCATCAAGCGCCACAAGGAGAGTAAAAGCTTCAGCGCTTCCCAAGGATTGGCACTACGCCGATCAATGTTGAGGGGATGAAGGGTAAAGCCATGACGCTCAATCGCGGATGCGGCGAGCTTCACTGTGGTTGCCACATGAACGTCGTACCCGGCTTCTTGCGCCGCCAGAGCAATAGGCAGACGATGCGATAGAAAAAACCAGTCGACGTTGACGACATAGAGTAAGCGCGGCTTCTTCACGGGGACTGAGACTCCAGCCATGACTGGAACATGAGCACGTCCCAAAGGTGATAGGCCCAGTTACGCCGACCATCGATGTGCTCATTCCATTTTTCGCGGATGGGGGCAGGATCGAAGAATCCCTCGCGGCTTAGACGCGATTCATCCAACAAGGCGTCGCCCCAATCGCGCAATGGCCCCCTTAGCCAAGTATCGATTGGGACACCAAAACCCATTTTGGGCCGGTCGATGAGGTGTTGCGGTACGTGCCGATACAGTACTTGTCGCAAAACCCACTTGCCTACACCGTCGCGCATCTTCAGCGATTGCGGCAAGCGCCAAGCAAACTCCACTACTCGGTGATCCAGTAAGGGCACCCGTGTTTCTAAACTGACCGCCATCGCAGCCCGGTCTACCTTTGCGAGGATGTCGTCAGGCAGATAGGTCATCAAGTCCAGCGCCATCATGCGCTCCACTGGGACCAGGCCGCGCAGGTCGGGGCGGTCGCCAGTGAGCAAAGTCGATGGTTCGTGCGAGCCCGGAACCAGCTTCGCTGGCTCGGTCCAGTGCGATACAAGGGTGTGGTAGAGACTGTCGATATTTGGACATCCCAACGCGCCAGCGCCCTTATGCATCTTGTCGCCGACACGGTTTCGAAATCGCTGTGAAGGCAGCCAGCCCAACAGGGCATCCCATCTATCGGGAGCGATCGCGGTGATGGAGCGTGCAGCTGCTTTGCGCAGGGGCATCGGTATGCGCGACAGCCTGCTCCACATACCGGAAGCCACAAGGTACCGGGTGTAGCCACTGAAAAGCTCGTCTCCAGCGTCGCCAGACAACGAAACCGTAACGTGTTGCCGTGCAAGGGCAGACACCAGAAAGGTGGGAATCTGCGATGAATCTGCAAACGGCTCGTCATAGATGGTCGCTAGGCGCGGAATCACATCCATCGCTTGCTGAGGTGTCACGTACAGTTCGGTGTGGTCTGTTCCCAGATGGGCTGCCACCGCCTTTGCGTGTTCAGCCTCGTTGTACCCGGCTTCATGGAAGCCGATGGTGAAGGTCTTTACCGGCCGGCTGGACTGCGCTTGCATGAGCGCAACGATGGTGGACGAGTCGACTCCGCCGGAGAGGAATGCGCCTATGGGAACGTCCGCCATCATCTGCTGGCTGACGGCAGACTTCAGCAGGGATTCGAGTTCGTTGACGGCCTGCTCTGGGGACAACGCGAGGTGCCCATGCTTGACGGCCGCAGTGCTGGCGTCCAGTGCCGACCAATACCGTCGGGGCTCGGCGATGGGCTCTGCCAGCGATACGGTAAGCCAGCTTCCGGGGATCAGTTTGTGGATGCCCTGGTAGATTGAGTGCGGAGCCGGAATGTAGTTGTGGCGCAGGTAAAGCGCGAGTGAATCGCGGTTGATTGGCGCCTTAAAGGCCGTGTGGGCACGCAGTGCCTTGAGTTCCGACCCGAACAGGAACACGGCATTGTCGCCATGGCCCTGCCAGCCAAAGTAAAGCGGCTTTTCTCCCAATCGGTCGCGCGCAAGGGTGAGGGTGAGCTTTTCACGATCCCAAAGTGCAATGGCAAACATGCCAATGCAGCGCTGAAGGGTTTTCTCGAGCCCCCAGGCGCTGATCGCCGCCAGCAGCGTTTCGGTGTCGGAATGCCCTCGCCAATGTGGAGCTCGGTCGGCCGCCTCCAGGTCGTGCCGCAGGCTGATGTGGTTGTAGATTTCGCCGTTGTAGACAACCACGAAGCGGCCGCAGGCCGATGCCATAGGTTGTTGACCTGCTGGCGAGAGGTCGACGATGGCCAGCCGTCGATGTCCCAGCGCAATGCCGCGGGCTTCGTCGAGCCAATGGCCGTCACTGTCCGGCCCGCGGTGTGTGATGCCGTTCATCATGGCAATGCAGGCTAGCTGCGCCTCCGCTTTGCTACGCCATGCGGATGGGAAAGAAAGAAAACCAGAAATTCCGCACATGGTGTTGGTGGCCTATTGGCGGAGTAGCTCTTGGTACAAGTCGCTGTATGCCCCCACACAGGCTTGCATGGAGAACAACGCTGTGACGCGAGTCCGTCCCCTTACCCCCATGACGCCTCGATCTGGATTTAACGCCACGGACAGCAACGCTGCTGCCAACGCTTCAGGATCTCTGGCTGGGACGACGAGGCCTGTATCGCCGTGGATGACCGCCTCGGCGTTCCCTCCAACATTGGTCACGATCATTGGTAGGCGCGCCGCCATGCCTTCAAGGATCGCATTGGAAAAGCCCTCTTCGTGGGAGCACAAGACGCCGATATCTGCTGCACACAGAAGATCCGGAACGTCTACGCGCGATCCAAGAAAACGGACGTGCGCTTGCAGCCCAGAGGCATGCGCACGTGTTTCCAGTCTTTCGCGAATTCCGTCATCGCGTCCAATACACAACAAGACCCAGTTCGGGGGCAAGCGGTTCTTGATCAACCCAAGCGCGTCAATCAGATCTGCATGCCCCTTGTATGGAATTAAGTTTGCAACCATAACCAAAACCAGAGTGTCGTCGCCAATCTGAAGCTCTGACCGTATATGGTTGGGAGATCGACATTTATCGAACCGATCAAGGGGGATGCCGTTGTATATCAGGCGAAGACGCGAAGGAGGTATGCCTTCCGCCTTAAGATCTTCTATCACGGCCTTCGAGTTGCCGCAGACGATGTCCATACGAGGGTGCAATCCGTGCTCGATGCGCCGGAATAGCCTGTGTTTGGCCTGATAGAGATTCAAGCTGCGCCGGCTCATGACGCGCACGATCGGTGGAGCAAAAAGGGAAACCACACCACCTACGATGTATGCGGCCGGCAGGAAGAAATGTACTATTTGAGGCCGCTTGCGCCAGTAGAGCCACCATAGTGCAGCGGCAGAATACATAAGTCCCGCCCACGCCAGAATCCGATCATGGCGCAGGGCGCGAGTAAGCAATTCTGGCAATCGAACCCCGTGTACCGGGACATTATTTTCAAGAAAACTACGAGTAAGCGGACCCCCCGGAGTGAGAGTGAAGACTTCGGGTTTGTAACCTCGTTCGCGCAGCGCCACCGCGACTCGCAAGAGGTGTTGTTCGGCCCCGCCTACCTCCATCGATCCGATCACATAAAGAACCTTCATGGGGAAATCAGTCCCGCAGAGGTCGCCGGAATACAAACTGGTTGCAGCCGAGACCGCCGCCACAAGTGGTCATGCGTTCCATGAGAAACCCACGGCCAGTGTAAAAGTCAAATATTTCCTCAGGCCTCGCAACTTCGAAGGGGTAACCACCAAGCCAGTCATACCAATCATGCAATTTAGACATGCCTCGCTCGCGCCGGTATTCGCGATATAAGCGCGTCGGGTCGCGCAGCTTGACCAAATCTAGCAGAAGCGGGGGAAGCACAAAGTAAGGAATGCAGATTGCTTTGACAATTGAGCGCCCGAGGCGGCCGGAACAATACAATTTTTTGATACGCGCCCACCGCCGTGAGATATAGCCTTGATCGTTATAAATAGCGATGAACAACTGGCCGCTCGGTCCCACAAGACGGGTCACCAGATCAAGCCCTTTCCACATGTTGCCCGTGTGGTGTAGCACACCCCAAGAATAAACAATATCAAACTGCCCTAGGCCCTCGATGAAACCCGCGTCCAGAGCCGAACCTTCATGAATAGTCCAGGACGAATCATTGGAAAAGTAGCGCGAGCGCAATGCTGCAGCGCATTGTACCGACTGAGGATCGAAATCGAAGGACAAAACCGTCGCACCAAGGCGACGGGCCGCTAGCGAAAAGAGGCCACTGCCACTCCCGACATCAACAAAGCTCAGTCCTGCTAACGACTCGCGACCCAGCATGGTCTTGAGCGACTGCTCCGCAGTCACAATACGTGATTCGTCGAGTGCCCTCAAAAAATGGGCCCAGTTCTCACCGAACTGAAATCGTTGACCACTTTTCACTTCGGAAGAATGGTCGGTCGGCAGATGTGTCATACGCTAAATCAAGTATTTTCTGGAATGCTCTTGGGTTGAGGTGATGCCCCGATGACTGCTAAGGAATAGCAATACCCTAGGTCTTGGAGCACGCGCCATCCTGCGCGGGGAAGTAGTTGTCTTAATACCCTATGAATGGCCGTTGCGGTCAATTCTCCATAGCCAAAAGACCTTATCGGCTTAAGTCCCGCTTCGGCGACAATTCTCCTAAGCTCTGTAATCGAGTAGATGCGTTCGTCGGTAATTGCGCCGGTATACGCGGTATATCTCGAGGGAATCTGGATGATTACATACTTGGAGCACTCTGATTGTTGTCTAAGCAGCTTGATGGTTATATCGCGGTCAAAGTGTTCGAGTACTCCGCAGGAGTAGCAGAGGTCGAATCTTTGATTTAAATTGGCCAGGTCAAATGCATCTCCGCATACAAATTTCGCACTGCTGCCTAAGCTCTCCGCATTCTTCTTGGCTAATTCAACCAAGGATGGTTCGTTGTCGAGACCAACCACCTCGTACCCAAGGGAGGCAAGATAAACTGCAGACCATCCTGGACCGCAGCCGATATCTATAATCCTCGCGGGCGGGGGGCAGGTGTGGATAATGTTTCCATACAACGCCTCATGAAAGCTCCAGTGATTAACTGCTGATTTAAGCCAGCCCTTACCAAAGGCGCTGTTCCCTTCAAAAAACTCCCGCCACCGATCGGTCATTTGATCACCTTGAGCCTCTGTGGTTACTATCTAAACAGCCCTTGATAAACAAAGGCTTACGCAGTCATGCTATTGGCGAGTTGTCGGCCTATTTACACTGAGGGATGCTTAGCCCGAGAAAGCGAAGTCCGACCAATACATTTACTGCAGCCATCATGCTAAGTGCTATCGGGATTGAGCTCTCGCCCAAGCTTGTATTCAACGCCCATTGCAGACACATCACTAAACCTAGGCTAGTGGCTGCCATTACCGTCATCAATTTTGGGCGACCTTGGGCTTGCCAGAGTTTGGATACCACATTCCCAAAGAGAACAAATCCCAAGCCTAAGCTCAAATAGACCCAAGTATCTGCGACCCTTTGGGCTGCAGCCATATCAAACTTTCCTCCGAACACAAGTTCAAGTGTCGGCGCTCCAAGCCCCCAAGTTGCGAGAACGATTAATAGGCCAAGCACTGTAGAGATATATGCCGATTGAAGGATGAGCTTCTTGATTGCTTTGACATCGCCTGCCGCATGCAGCTCGGATAGTCGGGCGAGCAGGATTGTCGAGCTCGCCATTACAAGGAGTTGCACGATAGAGGAGTGGAGCCTATATGCATAATTAAATGCTGATACTGCCCCCTCTCCGAAGCTTGAAGCCCAGATGGGCGGTAAAAAGACTATTAAATTCGAGAAAACCACCCCCGGAACAATCCACCCGCCCGCTTTTAAGACGGTAAGCAGGCTGTGGCAGGCTTCGGTTAGCTTGACCTTGACTGCTAGTGGGAACCCTAGGCTCACCAAACCTGCGGCAATAATCAATAGTTGGATTGATGCCCCGATGATTGTACTGGCAGCCAGTGCAAAAACGCCGTGATTTTGCAAAAGTGCGATTATTAAGCTTCCTGCTGCTCCGTTCAGTATTGTGGCGCCCGCGGCGTATGCAAACTTATTGCGGAAGGCGAGCAAGTAGCTTAGGCAGTCGCTGGCGATGTTTAGCCAGACAAGAGAGGAGCAAATTGTGATCGTTAGGAGGAACGCCTGTTGAGTTTGGGGGGGTGCTGATCGAGCGAAAATATCTGTTAGGAGCCCAGAGCTCAGAAATATGACCAAGGAAAAGATCAGTCCTATCCAATTGCAGCCCCAAAATACAGCCCTCTCGAACTGGTCAACTTGCGTTTGGTTATGCCGCGCTGCCAGCTGCGCTCGAATGGGGAAGAGGCCCGTTTGAATCACCCCGCCAATCACTCCGGACACCAGGGCTGGACCGATCAGTGCAAGATAGTATCCGTCTATATCGCCACCCACCCCAAAAATTCGGGCAGTAAGCCATAATTTGAAAAATGCCGCAAGTTGAGACAGCCCGGTCAACAGTGAGACAAGAAGCAGCTGTCTTTTCATGTTGAATGATAGAACTTACCCACTTGCAAAGGCGGTCTGCCTCACGTACCAAGGTAGCGCTACCTGAAGCCCTTGGGCCAGCGTATGGCTGGGTTCGTAGCTGAGCAGTCGGCGGGCCTTATCGACGTTGGCTAGGCTATGGCGCACATCGCCCTGTCGGAAATCTCGATATACGGGTTGGATGTTGGCCAAGGCCGGGTGAGTTGTCGTCAACCCTTGCCGGATGAGGCTGTACAGGTGTTTAAGTGTGGTACGTTCCCCGACGGCCACGTTGTAAATCTGGCCGCGCGTCTCACGTGCGCTGGCAGCCGCAGCAAGCAGATTGGCCTGTACAGCGTTGGCAACGAAGCAAAAGTCGCGACTGGTATCGCCGTCGCCATTGATGTACACGGGTTCTCCCTTTAGGAGAGACGCGATCCACTTGGGAATGACAGCTGCATAGGCGCCTTCAGGGTCTTGGCGGGGCCCAAAGACATTGAAGTACCGCAACCCGATGGAGTTGAAATCGTAGTTGCGCGCAAACACGTCGGCGTACAGCTCGTTGACATACTTCGTTACCGCATACGGGCTCAGCGGCTTCCCGATCTGATCCTCGACCTTGGGCAGGCCAGGATGGTCGCCGTAAGTGCTGCTGCTGGCGGCATACACGAAGCTGCGCACATTGGCGTCGCGTGCAGCCACCAGCATGTTCAGGAATCCGGTGATGTTTGTCTCATTGGTGGCAATTGGGTCGGCAATGCTGCGTGGCACGCTGCCCAGTGCGGCTTGGTGCAACACATAGTCGACGGTAAAGCCTGCGCCCCAGTGCATCGCCGCGCGGCAGTCGTCCAACACCCGGATGTCGCCCTCGACAAACCGGAAGCGCGCCCATTGCTCGCGCGTAACCAGGGACTCCACCTCGACAAGGTTGCGCAGGTGCCCCGTGGCAAAGTTATCCAGCCCCACCACACGCTGATCAAGCTTGAGAAGTGCCTCGAGGAGGTTGCTTCCGATGAAGCCAGCTACGCCGGTGATGAGCCAAGTGAGTGGCTCGTGGGGCAGGCGTTGCAGGAGTTGCTGGTAGGCATTCAAGATGGGCCTCCAGTCAGAGCCGGCCGTCAGCAGCGCCGAGGGGCAGAATGCTTTTGACGTCATACAGCACTGCACCCGGCTCTCCGAAGGCTTTAATGCCATCCTCGCCGAGTTTCAGAAACTCACGGTGCCCCACCGCAAGCACAATGGCCGAATAGCGCCCGGTAGCGGGTACCTCACTCAGGCACTCGAGCCCATACTCGTGTCTCGCTTCTTCGATGTTGATCCAAGGGTCGTACACATCCACCGTCGCGTTGTAGCCCTTCAGTGCCTTCACAATGTCGACCACCTTGGTGTTGCGTACGTCGGGGCAGTTCTCTTTGAAGGTGAGGCCCAGTACCAGCACCTTGCTGCCAAGCACGGGCTTGCCCTTGCGCAGCATCAGCTTGACGGTTTCGTCGGCCACATGCGCGGCCATGCTGTCGTTGATGCGGCGGCCCGCCAGGATGACCTCGGGGTGATACCCAACCTCTTGAGCTTTGTGCGTGAGGTAGTACGGATCCACCCCAATGCAATGCCCGCCCACAAGTCCAGGGCGAAATGGCAGAAAGTTCCACTTCGTCCCTGCAGCCTGTAGCACTTCCAATGTATCGATACCAAGTCGGTGGAAGATAAGACTCAGTTCGTTCATGAGGGCGATGTTGAGATCGCGCTGTGTGTTTTCTATGACCTTCGCGGCCTCAGCAACTTTGATACTGCTCGCCTTATGTGTGCCGGCAGTGACGATTTCCTGGTAAAGACCATCGACTGCGTCTGCCACGGCGGGTGTGCTGCCGCTGGTCACTTTTTTGATTGAAGGCAGGCGGTGCTCCTTGTCGCCAGGATTGATGCGCTCTGGGCTGTAGCCGCAGAAGAAATCCTGGTTGAACCGCAAGCCGCTCACATGCTCTAGTACAGGCACACAGACCTCCTCGGTGGCACCTGGATACACGGTGGATTCGTATACGACCACATCGCCCGCCTTGAGCGCTTTGCCCACCGTTTCGCTGGCCTTGATCAGCGGGGAGACGTCAGGCCTGTTGGCCTTGTCTACCGGAGTTGGAACGGTGACGATAAACACCTGCGCAGCCTGCAGGTCTGCTGGGTCGGCGCTGTAGCGCAGGTACTTTGCCTCGGCCAACTCAGTTGGACTGCATTCGAGCGTGTGGTCGGTGCCGCCGCGCAGTTCATTTATGCGAGAAGGCTGAATGTCGAAACCGATCACTTGTCGGCGTTTGCCAAACTCCACAGCCAACGGGAGACCCACATAACCGAGACCGATGATCGCGATGGTTTTCTGATGGAAGTTCATGAGATTGAGTTGGGAACTTGCTGCAGATCTGTCAGCCCATGAGCTGAGTCGTCCTTCATTGACAGCGAGGGGCGACCTTCAAGCGGCCATCCAATGTCCAGCACCGGATCATCCCAACGCAGGCTGCGCTCCGCCTGCGGCGCGTAGTACGCCGTCGTCTTGTACAGAAAATCCGCGCTCTCGCTCGTGACCAGGAATCCGTGCGCCAGCCCGGGCGGAATCCAGAGTTGGCGGTGGTTGTCTTCGCTGAGTTCGACCCCGACCCACTGTCCGAAGGTGGGCGAGTCGCGGCGGATGTCAACGGCCACGTCGAACACGCTGCCGCGCACCACGCGCACCAGTTTGCCCTGCTCGTGGGGGGGCAGCTGGTAGTGCAGCCCGCGCAGCACGCCTTGGGCCGAGCGGCTGTGGTTGTCCTGCACAAAGGAGACGTTCAGCCCGGTGGCTTCGTTGAAGGCCTGCTGGTTGAAGCTTTCGAAGAAGAAGCCTCGGGCGTCGCCGAACACCTTGGGTTCGAGGATGAGCACGCCGGGGATGGCGGTCGGGGTGACCTTCAGGTTGCCGCTCATGCCGCCCCTCCTCCAAACACGCGGTCGTTGAGCAAGCGCAGCAGGTACTGCCCATAGCCGTTCTTTTTCAGCGGCTCGGCCAGGCGCTGGAGGGCGGCGCTGTCGATCCAGCCGTGGCGCCAGGCAATTTCTTCGGGGCAGGCGATCTTCAGGCCTTGGCGGTGCTCGAGCGTGGCGATGAACTGGCCGGCGTCGAGCAGGCTGTCGTGGGTGCCGGTGTCCAGCCACGCGTAGCCGCGCTGCATGATCTGCACGTTGAGGCGACCCCGTTCGAGGTAAGCCTGATTGACCGAGGTGATCTCCAGTTCGCCGCGGGCACTGGGTTTGACCGCGCGGGCGATGTCCACCACCTCGGCGTCGTAGAAGTAGAGGCCGGTGACGGCGTAGTTGCTCTTGGGCTGTGCCGGTTTCTCTTCGATGCTGGTGGCTTTGCCCTGGGCGTCGAAGGCGACCACGCCGTAGCGCTCGGGGTCGGTCACGTGGTAGGCGAACACGGTGGCGCCGGTGGTCTGGGCGTCGGCGTCGCGCAGCAGGGTGGCGAAGTCGTGGCCGTAGTAGATGTTGTCGCCCAGCACCAGCGCGCTCGGGCCGTTGCCCACGAAGTCGGCACCGATGAGGAAGGCCTGGGCCAGACCGTCGGGGCTGGGCTGGACCGCGTACTGCAGGTTCATGCCCCAGGCGCTGCCGTCGCCAAGAAGCTGCTGGAAGCGGGGGGTGTCCTGCGGGGTGCTGATGATGAGCACGTCGCGGATGCCCGCGAGCATGAGCGTGCTCAGCGGGTAATAGATCATGGGCTTGTCATACACCGGCAGCAGCTGTTTGCTGATGGCCAGCGTGGCCGGGTGGAGCCGGGTGCCGGAGCCGCCGGCGAGGATGATGCCTTTGCGTTGCGTCATGGCGTCTCAGGGGGTAAGGGTGGTGATCAGCATGCGTTCCACGCCGGCCTGCCAGGCGGGCAGCCGCAGGCCAAAGGCGCGTTCGAGCCGCGACGTGTTCAGGCGCGAGTTGAGCGGCCGGCGGGCGGGCGTGGGGTAGTCGGCGGTCGGGATGGGCTCGAGCGCGGTCAGTCGCCAGCCGAGGTCGGGCCGCAGGCGGCGCGCGGTGTCGATGGCAAAGCGCGCGTAGGCATGCCAGCTGGTTTCCCCCGCGGCGGCGGCGTGGTACAGCCCGGCCTGGCTGGGGTCGTGGCGCACCGCGCGGATGGCGTGGGCGGTGATGTCGGCCAGGAGATCGGCCCCGGTGGGCGCGCCGATCTGATCGGCCACCACGCGCAGCGTCTCGCGCTCCTGGGCCAGCCGCAGCATGGTCTTCGCAAAGTTCTGGCCGCGCGCGCCGTACACCCAGCTGGTGCGCAGGATGAGGTGCGTTGCGCCGCTCGCCTGAATGGCGGCTTCACCGGCCAGCTTGCTGCGGCCGTACACGCTCAGCGGTCCGGTGGCGGCGGTTTCGTCGCGCGGGTGGTCGCCGCTGCCATCGAACACGTAGTCGGTGGAGTAGTGCACGAGCAATGCGCCGCGCGCGGCGGCCGCGCGGGCGAGCTCGCCGGGCGCCGTGGCGTTGACCGCGTGGGCGAGCTCGGGCTCGCTCTCGGCGCGGTCGACCGCGGTGTGGGCGGCGGCGTTGACGATCACGTCCGGCGCCACCTCAGCCACCAGCGCGCCCAGCCCCGAGGGGCGAGACAGGTCGGCGGCGCTGGAGCGCTGGCGGTCCAGCGCGATCAGCTCGCCCAGCGGCGCGAGGCTGCGCTGCAGTTCCCAGCCGACCTGGCCGCTGGCCCCGAGCAGCAGGATCTTCATGCGCGCTGGCCGGCCCGTGGCGTGGCGCCGTCGTGGTACTGTCGGCTCACCCACTCGCGGTAGGCGCCGCTCTGGACCTCGGCCACCCAGTCGGCGTTGTCCAGGTACCAGCGAACGGTCTTGCGGATGCCGGTCTCGAAGGTCTCCGCCGGGCGCCAGCCCAGCTCGCGCTCGAGCTTGCGGGCGTCGATCGCGTAGCGCCGGTCGTGGCCAGGGCGGTCTTTGACGTGGGTGATCTGCGTCCGATAGGACTGGCCGTCGGCGCGCGGCTGCAATTCGTCGAGGAGTGCGCAGATGGTGTGCACGATCTCGATGTTCGGCTTCTCGTTCCAGCCGCCGACGTTGTAGGTCTCGCCCAATCGGCCTGCCTCGAGGACGCGACGGATGGCGCTGCAGTGGTCGCGCACATACAGCCAGTCGCGGATCTGCAGGCCGTCGCCATACACCGGCAGCGGCTTGCCGGCCAGGGCGTTGACGATCATCAGCGGGATGAGTTTCTCCGGGAAGTGCAGCGGTCCGTAGTTGTTGCTGCAGTTCGTGGTGAGCACCGGCAGGCCGTGGGTGTGGTGCCACGCGCGCACGAGGTGGTCGCTCGCGGCTTTGCTGGCGCTGTAGGGGCTGTTGGGCTCGTAGGGGTGCTGCTCGGTGAAGGCCGGCGCATCGGGCGCCAGGCTGCCGTACACCTCGTCGGTGCTCACATGGAGGAAGCGGAAGGCCGTTCGCTCGGGCTCGGGCAGGACGCTCCAGTGCGCGCGCACGGCCTCGAGCAGCCGGAAGGTGCCGACGATGTTGGTCTGGATGAAATCGTCCGCGCCATGGATGGAGCGGTCGACGTGGCTCTCCGCAGCGAAGTGGAGCACCGCGCGCGGCCGGTGCGTGGCCAGCAGACCCGCCACCAGCGCGCTGTCGCCGATGTCACCCTGCACGAACACGTGGCGCGCATCGCCGTCCAGCGACGCGAGGTTGCGCCGGTTGCCGGCGTAGGTGAGCTTGTCGAGGTTGACGACCGGCTCGTCGCGTTGCGCGAGCCAGTCAAGGACGAAGTTGCTGCCGATGAAGCCGGCGCCGCCGGTGACGAGGATCACGTTTGCTTTCTCCCTCCGTGTGGCCCCGTCGCTGCGTGGCCGGTTGTCGTGAGGTCCGGGGCAGCGGGCAGGCTCAGTGGCCGTGCGCCACCGGTTCGCCCGCGGCGAGGCGGTACACGGTGCCGCAGTACGGGCAGCGCGCCTCGCCGGTCTTGGCCACGTCGAGGTAGACCCGCGGGTGGCTGTTCCAGAGCTTCATGTCGGCCAGCGGGCTGGGGCAGAACACGCCGCCGTGGGCGTTGAGATCGCGGGCCTTGAGTTCGACAACGGACTTGCTCATGCCGGAATCCTCAGACGCGGGTCAGCCAGTGGGCGTACTTGGGGTTGCGGCCGTTGACGATGTCGAAGAAGGCGGTTTGCACCTTCTCGGTGATCGGGCCGCGGCTGCCGGCGCCGATCTCGATGCGGTCGAGTTCGCGGATCGGCGTGACTTCGGCGGCGGTGCCGGTGAAGAAGGCCTCGTCGGCGATGTAGACCTCGTCGCGCGTGATGCGCTTCTGCACGATCTCCAGCCCCAGGTCCTTGGCAATGTGGAAGACGGTGTTGCGCGTGATGCCGTTGAGCGCGCCTGCCGACAGATCGGGCGTGTAGATCACGCCGTTCTTGATGACGAAGAGGTTTTCGCCCGCGCCTTCGGAGACGAAGCCGGCGGAGTCCAGCAGCAAGGCCTCGTCGTAGCCTTCGTCGGTGGCTTCCATGTTGGCCAGAATGCTGTTGGTGTAGTTGCTCACCGCCTTGGCCTGCGTCATGGTGATGTTGACGTGGTGGCGGGTGTAGCTGCTGGTCTTGACGCGGATGCCGCGCTTGAGGCCTTCGTCGCCCAGGTAGGCGCCCCAGGCCCAGGCCGCGACCATCAGGTGGATGGTGTTGCCCTTGGGGCTCACGCCGAGCTTTTTGTCGCCGATCCAGGTCAGCGGGCGCAGGTAGCAGCTCTCCAGACCGTTGACGCGCACCACCTCGCGCTGCGCCTCGTTGACCTGCTCGGGCGTGAAGGGAATCTTCATGCGCAGGATCTTGGCGCTGTTGAACAGCCGCTCGGTGTGCTCCTGCAGGCGAAAGATCGCGGTGCCATTGACCGTGTTGTAGGCACGCACCCCCTCGAACGCGCCGCAACCGTAGTGCAGCGTGTGGCTCAGCACGTGGATCTTGGCGTCGCGCCAATCCACCAGCTGGCCGTCCATCCAGATCTTGCCGTCGCGGTCGGACATCGAGGGGACGATGGGGCTCATGGGGTTCCTTTGCTCTGCGTGCCGGGGAAAACCGGCATTCTACGGCGCCACCGGCGGGTCTTCGGCGCTCTCGCCGGGGCGTTGCAGCCGCCAGTCGCGCAGCCGCCCGGCCACGAATCGAGCCTCCACAAAGGAGCCGCCGGCGTCGCGCCAGCGCCAGACTTCGGGTTCTTCCCCCTCGGGCGTCAGGCGTTCACCGAGCGCGCGGGTGAGCGCCACCACATCGAGCATCGCCTGCCCGGCCTTCAGGCGGGCGTTGAGCATCACCGCGCTGTCCACGTGCCCGATCGGCCGGTCGGCCGCGCGGCGGATCACCGTCATCAGCCGGGTCACGTGCAGCAGCAGCCACATCACCAGCCCGCCCGACACCGCCGCCACGCCACCCCAGCCGTAGGCGCGGTGCGCCCACACCAGCAGCGCGGCGGCCAGCACCGCCATGAACACCCGTCGCATCACCATGCCTGTGGTCTCCCGAAATCGACTGTTTCTGAGTCTGTGTCTGACGCTGTGGGAAGGGTCGATGGCCGCGCCGCTCAGTCCAGGCCGCGCATCCGCTGCAGCGCTTCCTCGATGCGGTCCACGCCGATCACCTCCAGGCCCTCGAGCGCCTTCGCATCGCTTTTGCGCGGCAGGTTGGCGCGCGGCACGATCGCGGTGGAGAACCCCAGCTTGGCCGCCTCGCGCAGGCGGTCCTGGCCGCGCGGCGCCGGCCGCACCTCGCCGGCCAGGCCCACCTCGCCAAAGGCCACCAGCCCCTTGGGCAGGTGCTTGCCGCGCAGGCTGCTGGTGATGGCCAGCATCACCGCCAGGTCCGCCGCGGGCTCGCCGATCCGCACGCCGCCCACCGCGTTGACGAACACGTCCTGGTCGAGGCAGGCCACGCCGGCGTGGCGGTGCAGCACGGCCAGCAGCATCGCCAGCCGGTCCCGCTCCAGCCCCACCGACAGGCGCCGCGGGCTGGGCCCGCCGTCGTCCACCAGCGCCTGGATCTCCACCAGCAGCGGCCGCGAGCCTTCCAGCGTGACCATCACGCAGCTGCCGGGCACCGGCTCGGCGTGCTGGCTCAGAAAGATGGCGCTCGGGTTGCTCACACCCTTGAGGCCTTTGTCGGTCATGGCGAACACGCCGATCTCGTTGACCGCGCCGAAACGGTTCTTGATGGCGCGGATCAGGCGGAAGCTGCTGTGCGTGTCCCCTTCGAAATACAGCACCGTATCGACCATGTGTTCCAGCACCCGCGGACCGGCCAGCGCGCCTTCCTTGGTCACGTGGCCGACCAGCACGATGGCCGTGCCGCTGGCCTTGGCCGCGCGCGTGAGGTGTGCCGCGCACTCGCGCACCTGCGCCACCGAGCCGGGCGCGCTGCTGAGCTGTTCCGAATAGACGGTCTGGATCGAGTCGATCACGGCCACCGCCGGCCGCACGCTGTCCAGCGTCGCCAGGATCTTCTCCAGCTGGATCTCCGCCAGCACCGGCACCTGCGAACCTTCCAGGCCGAGCCGGCGCGCGCGCAACGCCACCTGGGCGCCGCTTTCCTCGCCGGTGACGTAGAGCGTGCCGCGGCGCGCGCCGGGCGCGGGCGCCGCGCTCTGGCGCTGCAGGCTGTCGAGCGCCTGCAGCAGCAGCGTGGATTTCCCGATGCCGGGGTCGCCGCCGATCAGGACCACGCCGCCTTCGACGATGCCCCCGCCCAGCACGCGGTCGAGCTCGTCGTGGCCGGTCGGGGTCCGCGCCACGTCGCGCGCCTCGATGTCGGCCAGCGGCGTGACCTCGCTGCTGCGGGCGAGCGCCGCGAAGCGGTTCTTGCCACCCGCCGACGGCGCCTCCGCCACGCCCTCGACCAGCGTGTTCCAGGCCTCGCAATGCGGGCACTTGCCCAGCCAGCGCGGCGTGGTGCCGCCGCAGGCGTTGCAGGTGTAGAGGGTTTTGTCTTTGGCCATGGCGGGGGTGGGTGGGCGGCGTGCCCGGCATGGGCCGGGCGGGGCGGCGTGACGCGGCTCAGGCGGCCGCGAAGCCGCGCGCCAGCGCCCGCACGATCTCGGCCGCCGGGGCGCGTCGCACGCCGGCCGTATTCTGCCCGGCCCACAGGGGCGAGCAGTCGCCCCGGCCTTGCGCCTCGAAGTGGGCGCGCAGCGGCGCGATGGCCGCCGTGGCCAGCGGGAAGTCGGGCGCGGCCGGGTTCATCGGGCCGAGCGTGTGCATCAGGCGGTTCACGATGCCGCGCGCCGGCCGGCCAGAGAACAGCGTGGTCAGCGCGGTGTGGGCCGCGCCCGGGCCGCGCAGGGCGGCGCGGTGCACCGCGCTGGTGGTTGCCTCGTCGCAGTCGAGGAAGGCGGTGCCGACCTGCACACCCGCCGCTCCCAGGGCCATCGCGGCGCGCACCCCGCGCTCATCGGCGATGCCGCCGGCCGCGATCACCGGCACCTCCAGCGCGTCCACCAGCGCTGGCACCAGCGCCAGCGTGCCGGTCTGCCGGCTGAGGTCGTCGCTGAGGAAATGGCCGCGGTGGCCGCCGGCCTCCAGGCCCTGGGCGATCACCGCGTCGGCCCCGCGCGCCTGCAGCCAGCGCCCTTCCTCGACCGTGGTGGCCGAGGACAGGACCACCGCGCCCCAGGCCTTCACCCGCGCCAGCAACGCCGGCTCGGGCAGCCCGAAGTGGAAGCTCACGACCGGGGGGCGGAAGGGTTCGATGACCGCCAGCGCGGCTGCGTCGAAGGGCACCCGCCCGGCGCCCGCCGGCACCGCGGCCAGATCCACGCCGGCCTCGGCCGCCAGCGGCGCCAGCGCCGCCCGCCAGGCTGTCTCGCGGGCCGGGTCGGGCGTGGGCGGCGTGTGGCAGAAGAAATTCACCGCCCAGGGGCGCGTGGTCCCCGCGCGCAGCTCGCCCAGGGCCCGGGCCAGCGCATCGGGCCCGAGCATCGCCGCCGGCAGCGAGCCCAGTGCGCCCGCGTGGCTGCAAGCGATCGCCAGCCGGGCGTCCTGCGCCCCGGCCATGGGCGCCTGAATCAGTGGCCATTCGGTGCCCAGCAGGGCGCACAAGGAGTTCATCGGGCGTACATTTCCATCGGGTGGCGCGGGCCATTTTGGCCGGCAGGGGTGATCGGCGTCCACGCGCCGGAGGACCGCACGATACCCCCACCACGCCCGCACCGCACCGACACCTGACCTCCACGACACCCATCCCGACCCGCGCCATGCCCTCCCCGTTGCCCACCCCCACCAACCGTTTCAAGCAGGCCCTGCGCGACGGCCCGCCGCAGATCGGCCTGTGGGCTGCGCTCGCCAGCCCCTACAGCACCGAGCTGGTGGCCGGCGCGGGGTTTGACTGGCTCCTGATCGACGGCGAACACGCGCCCAACGACCTGCGCAGCACGCTGGCGCAGCTGCAGGCCGTGGCCAGCGCGCAGCAGGCGTTTGGCGACGCGCGTTCGCAGCCGGTGGTGCGGGTGCCGGTGGCCACCGGGGAGGTCGGCACCGCGCTGATCAAGCAGGTGCTGGACCTGGGCGTGCAGACGCTGATGGCGCCGATGATCGACACGCCCGCCCAGGCGGCGGCCGTCGTGGCCGCCACGCGCTACGCGCCGGACGGCGTGCGCGGCATGGGCAGCGCGCTGGCGCGCGCGTCCCGCTGGCAGGCCCATGAGCGCTATGTGCACGAGGCGAACGCGCAGATGTGCGTGCTGGTGCAGGTGGAAAGCGTGACCGCCCTGCACCATTTGCCGGCGATCGCCGCGACGCCGGGGGTGGACGGTGTGTTCATCGGACCGGCCGACCTGAGCGCGTCCATGGGCCATCCGGGGGATGCCGCCCACCCGGCGGTGCAGGCCGCCATCACCGAGGCCATGGCCACCGTCCGCGCCGCCGGCAAGGCGCCCGGCATCCTGGCCACCACCGAACCCGCGGCCCGCCGCTGGCTGGACGCGGGCGCACGCTTCGTGGCCGTGGGCGCCGACACCATGTTGCTGGCCAGCGCCGCGCGGGCCTTGCGCGACCGGTTCGCCGAAGGGGGTGGCGCGTGAACCCGGCCGACCTGGCCCGGGTGGCCATCGTGGGCGCCGGAGCGATCGGCGGCTGGCTGGGTGCGCGGCTGGCGGGCGCGGGCGCGGAGGTCAGTCTGCTGGCGCGCGGCGACACGCTCGCCGCCCTGCGGCGCGACGGCCTGCGCCTGCGCAGCGGCGACACCGAGGAGCGGGTGGCGGTGCAGGCGGCCGAGCGCGCCAGCGAGCTGGGGGTGCACGACCTGGTGATCGTGGCGGTGAAGGCGCCGGCCCTGCCGGGGCTGGCGCCGGGGCTGGCGCCGCTGATCGGTCGCCACACGCTGGTGCTGACCGCGATGAACGGCGTGCCGTGGTGGTTCTTCGATGGCTTCGGCGGCGCCCACGCCGGCCACCGGCTCGCCAGCGTCGACCCGCTGGGCTCGATCGCGCGCGCCATCCCGGCGCGCCACGTGATCGGTGGCGTGGTGCACGCCGCCTGCTCCGTGGAAGCGCCCGGCGTGGTGCGGCATCACCTCGGCCAGGGGCTGATCGTCGGCGAACCGGCGGGCCACAACAGCGAGCGGGTGCAGGCGCTGGCGGCGCTGCTCTGCCTGGCCGGGCTGGAGGCCACCGTCTCGCCCTGCATCCAGAAAGACGTCTGGTTCAAGCTCTGGGGCAACATGACCATCAACCCGGTGAGTGCCCTCACCGGCGCCACCACCGACCGCATCCTGGACGACCCGTTGTTGCGCCAGTTTGTCAGCCAGGTGATGCTGGAAGCCCGCGCCATCGGCGAGCGCCTGGGCCTGCCGATCGCGCAGCAGCCCGACGACCGTCACGCCGTCACCCGCAAGCTGGGCGCTTTCCGCACCTCGATGCTGCAGGACGTGCAGGCCGGCAAGCCGGTGGAGCTCGACGCGCTGGTGGGTGCGGTGCGCGAACTCGGCCAGCTCACGGGCGTGGCCACGCCGCTGACGGATGCGCTCTACGGACTGGCCCGCGTGCAGGCGCAGGCGCTGGGCCTGTACCCGCCGGGCGCCTGAGCCGGGGCCCCGAGCGCCGGCTCAGCCGGCCAGCGCTGGGAACAGCTTCATCAGGCCGTCGGCCATCACCTCCACCGCCAGCGCGGCCAGGATCAGGCCCATCAGCCGGGTCATCACGTTGATGCCGGTCTGGCCCAGCACGCGGGCGATCGGCTCGGCCAGCGTGAAGCACACCGCGGTGGCCAGCGCGATGACCACGCCGTAGCCCACCAGCATCGCGTGCTGCAGGAAGTTGCGGGCCTGGTCCGCGTAGATCACCACGGTGGACATCGTGGCCGGGCCGGTGAGCAGCGGGATGGTCAGCGGCACCACCGCGATGCTCGCGCGCGCCGACGCGTCGCTCACCTCCTGCGTGTTCGTCTTGGCCTCGGCCGGCTGGGCGTTGAGCATGGCCAGCGCCGAGGTCAGCAGCAGCATGCCGCCGCCCACCTGGAAGCTGGCCAGCGAGATGCCAAAGAAGGCCAGGATCTGCAGGCCGATCAGCGCGCAGGTGGCGATCACCGCGAACGCGCTGAACGCCGCAATCAGGACGGTGCGCTGCCGCTGCCGGCGCGAAAAGCCCTGCGTGTAGTGAATGAAGAACGGGACGATCGCCAGCGGATTGACGATGGCCAGCAGGGTGATGAGGGGTTTGAAGTCCATGGCGGCGAGGAGCGTGGCGCCGCATTGTGCGCCGAGCCGGTCAGTTCCCGCGCAGCCGGAACATGCCGTAGCCCTCCATCCGCAACACCGGCTCGCCGTGCTGGTTGAACATTTCCCACACGGTGCGCACCAGCCCCACGTCCGGGCGCTTGGCCATGACGCGCTTTTCCGTGATCGTGTGCTGCAGGCGCAGGGTGTCGCCGGGGAACACCGGCTTGAGCCACTTCAGGCTGTCCAGCCCGGGCGAGCCGAGGCTCGAGGTGTCTTTCAGGAAATTCGTCACCATCAGCCGCATGGCCATGGCGCAGGTGTGCCAGCCGCTGGCGCACAGCGCGCCGAACACCGATTCCTTGGCCGCCTCGGGATCGAGGTGAAAGGGCTGCGGGTCGAACTGCCGCGCGAAGTCGACGATCTCCTGCGCGGTCGGCGTGATCGTGCCGAGGTCGCGGGTTTCGCCCACGGCGAGGTCTTCCCAGTACAGGCGCGGGGCGACGGCCGGGGTGGCGGCCGGGTGGGTGGGTGTGGTCATCAGCGTCCTCCTGAGACGTCGAGCAAGGCCATGGTGGTGTAGCTGGCGGCGTCGGACAGCAGCCAGACGATGGCCTGCGCCACCTCTTCGGGCGTGCCGCCGCGCTGCATCGGCACGAGGTGCTGCAGGTCCTGCACGCGGTTGGGCAGGCCGCCGCTGGCGTGGATCTCGGTGTGGATGAGCCCGGGCCGCACCGCGTTGACCCGTACCCCCTCGGCTGCCACCTCGCGCGCCAGCCCGACGGTGAACACGTCGACCGCGCCCTTGGCCGCGGCGTAGTCCACGTACTGCCCCGCCGAGCCCAGCCGCGTGGCGGCGCTCGACACGTTCACGATGGCCCCGCCGCGCCCGCCGTGGCGCGTGCTCATGCGGCGCACCGCCTCGCGCGCGCACAGCATCGTGCCCAGCACGTTGATGTCGAACATGCGGCGCAGCCGCGCTGCGCTCATCTCGTCCACCCGCGCGCTCACGTCCACCACGCCGGCGTTGTTCACCAGGCCCGTCACCGGCCCGAACTTCGCGTCCACCTGGGCAAACAGGCGCACCACCTGCGCCTCGTCCGCCACATCGCCGGCCACGGCCATCGCCCGCCCGCCGCCGGCGCGGATGGCACGCACCACCTCGTCCGCCGCCAGCGAATGGGCCGCGTAGTTCACCGCCACCGCCCAGCCCTGGGCCGCCGCCAGCCGCGCGGTGGCCGCGCCGATCCCGCGCGAGCCGCCGGTCACCAGCAGCACCTTGTCCGTGTCTTGCGCCATCGCGCGGTCTCCTGTGTTGTCCTGTGCTGGCCCGGGGCCCAACAACCCGAGGGGCTGCGGGCCCCGCCCGATTGGCGTACAAACCGGGTCAACCCGCATCATTCCACCAAGGCCCGGCCTTGTCCGCCCCCCATGCGTCACCCGGTTGACTACTACCTCGCCCCGCAAAGCCCCTGGACCTACCTCGGCCACGAGCGCTTTGTGCGCATCGCCCGCGCCGCTGGCGCGACCGTGCAGCTGCGCCCGATCGACCTGGCCCGGGTGTTTCCCGTCTCGGGCGGTTTGCCGCTGGGCCAGCGCGCGCCGCAGCGGCAGGCCTACCGCCTGGTCGAGCTGCGCCGCTTCAGCGAGGCGCTCGGCCTGCCGCTGAACCTGCACCCGCGCCATTTCCCGGTGGCGGGTGACCCCGCCGCCCGGCTGATCGTCACCGTCGACCGCGCCGACGGCACCGACGCGGCCCTGCGGCTGGCCGGCGCCGTGCTGGCCGCCGTGTGGGTGCAGGAACGCGACATCGCCGATCCCGCCACGCTGGCCACGCTGCTGGCCGAACAAGGCCTGCCGGCCGAGCGCCTCGTGGTGTCCCAGCAGCCCGCCGCGCAGGCCGCGGTGGACGCCCACACCCAGGCCGCGATCGACGCCGGCGTGTTCGGCGCGCCCAGCTACGTGATCGATGGCGAAATTTTTTGGGGCCAGGACCGGCTGGACTTGGTCGAGCGCCGGCTGCGCGCCCCGGCCTGACCCGCTGCCCCGTCCCTTTTTCACCCGCCCTCACCGGAGACACCCATGAGCGACACTCTGACCCTCACCGCCGCCGACGGCCACACCTTCCCCGCCTACGTCGCCCGCCCCGCCGGCGCGCCCAAGGGCGGCGTCGTCGTGCTGCAGGAGATTTTTGGCGTCAACAGCCACATCCGTTCGGTGGCCGACCGGTTCGCCGCCGCCGGCTACCTCGCCGTGGCTCCCAGCACCTTCTCCCGCGTGCAGACCGGCGTGGAGCTGGGCTACACGGAGGACGACATGAAGGCCGGCTTCGGCCTGAAGATGGCCGTGGACGCGCTGCCCGCCCCCGGCGTGATGGCGGATATCCAGGCCGCCATCGACCACGCCGCCCAGGCCGGTCGCGTGGGCATCGTCGGCTATTGCTGGGGCGGCCTGCTCACCTGGCGCGCCGCCTGCACGCTGCGGGGCCTGAGCGCGGCGGTGCCGTACTACGGCGGCGGCATGACCGCACCGGACGACGCGGCCCGCCGCCCGCAGGTGCCGGTGCTGGCGCATTTCGGCGACCAGGACCACTGGATTCCGCTCGACACGGTGGAGGCGTTCAAGGCCGCGCAGCCCGGTGTGGCGGTGCACGTCTACGCCGCCCACCACGGCTTCAACTGCGACCAGCGCGGCTCCTACGACGCCGCCGCGGCCGACCTGGCCCGCGAGCGCACGCTGGCCTTCTTCGCCCAGCACGTGGGCTGACGCCGTGGCGGTCGTGCACCCCCGGCGCCGGGCGGCGACGGCCTGGGTCCTGGCGTTTGGCCTGGGGGCCGGCGCGGCGCAGGCCGAGTACCGCGGCCCGCTGTTCGACGCCCACCTGCACTACAACGACGAAGCCTGCGTCCACACCGCCGGCGCGGCGTCTTGTGTGGTCCCGCTGGCCGAGGCGGTGCGCAAGCTCGAGGCCAGTGGCGTGCGCGCCGTGCTCGCCAACTCGCGCCCCAACGACGGCACCCGCGCGTTGGCCGAAGCGCGCGCGCTCACCGGGGCCGCCGGCGTCACGGTGGTCCCGTTCGTGCGTCTGTACCGCCAACGCGCCGACCGCCAGGGCTGGTTCCGCGACGAGAGCGTCGTCGCGATGGTCGAGCGCGAACTCGCCGCCGGCACCGCCGCCGGGCCATACCGCGGCCTGGGCGAGTTCCACCTCGACGACAGCGCCCACGCCGACGGCCCGGTGGCCCAGCGGCTGATGGCGCTCGCCGCCGCCCGCGGTCTGGCCGTGCTGGCCCACACCGACGAGGTCGCGATCGAGCGGCTCATGGCCCACGCACTGGCCAGTGGCGCGCCGCCCCGGCCCGGTTTTGCGCTGATCTGGGCCCACACCGGCATCGGTGGCCAGCCGGTGGAGACCGTGGCCGCCCTCTTGCAGCGCCACCCCGCCTTGATGGGTGAGCTGTCCTACCGGCCCGGGCTGATCTGCGACGGACCCGGCGGCGCGGCGCGTGCCTGCCCGGCGTGGCGGGCGCTGCTGCTGCGTTTTCCCGACCGCTTTCTCGTCGGTTCGGACACCTGGGTCAACGCGCGCTGGGTGTCGTACGGCGAGCTCATGACGCAGGCCCGGCAGTGGCTCGGTGACCTGCCCGCGCCAGTGGCGCGGCAGATCGCCTGGGACAACGGGGCGCGGCTGTTCGGGCTGGGCGAGCCGCCTCAGCGCGCCGGTGTGGAGCGCAAGTAGCGCTTGCGCCAGAAGAACAGGCTCAGGCCCACCGCGACCAGCACCATCGAGCCCATCGCCCACCAGAAGCCGGCGCGCTCGTGGATCAGCGGGATGAACTCGAAGTTCATGCCGAAGATGCCCGCGATCAGGTTCAGCGGCAGGAACACCGCGGTCAGCGCGGTGAGTGTGCGCATGATGTCGTTGGTGCGGTTGCTCTGCGCGGAGAAGTGCATCTGCACCGCGGTTTCGGCGTTCTGCTCCAGGCGCCGCACGTGGTGCACCACCCGCTCGATGTGTTCGAGCACGTCGCGGCTGCGCACGCGCAGCAACTCCAGCCCGCGTTGCCCGCCGAGCGCGTCGATCGGCGTCCAGCCCTCCAGCGCCTCGATCCAGTTCTGGATGGCGGTGCGCTGGTCTTCGCAGATCTCGTCGAGCTGGTGCAGCGAGATGCGCGCGTCCAGCAGCGACGACCAGTTGTTGAAGCGGGTCTTGGGGTGCAGCAACTCGGCCTGCCAGTGGTCGAGCTGGCGGGTGAGTTCGCGGCGCAGGTCGAGGTAACCGTCGACCATCTGGTTGACGATGCGCAGCATCAGATCGGCCGGGCTGATCGGCAACCCACCGCCGCCGGCGCGCGGCGCGCTGCCTGCGGTGGCCAGCAGCCGGGTGGCGTACTGGTCCAGCACGCCGCAGCCCGCCGGATGCACCGTCAGCAGCACGCGATCAAACACCGCAAAGCCCACCGGACTGGTGTCGATGCGCCGCAGCACCGGCGGACCGCTGCGCTTGACCGGCTCGGTCAGCACTGCGCCCGGCTGGCTCATGTCGGTCTCGGCGTGACCGGCGGCGAGGCGCCGGAACACGAGGATGTCGTACAGGGAGGTGTAGTCATGGTGCGACGGCAGCTGGTTGTTCAGCAGGTCGCTCACGTGCAGGTCGAACAGCGTGGCGCCGCACAGCAGCTGCAGCGCCGCCAGCACGTTGCCCGACTCCAGCTCAAACTCGCGCCGCCCGCAGGCGATCCAGAGAAAGCCCTTGTCGGGCGCCACCATCGGCAGCCCCGCCGATTCCACCACCGCGCCGGGCTGGATCGCAAACACCCGCATCGCCAGCCCTCCGTGTCGTGTCGTTTTGCTCGGCCCGGGTCGTGCCGTTCAGGCGCGCAGGAGGCGCGCCGCCTCGCGGGCGAAGTAGGTCAGGATGCCATCCGCCCCCGCGCGCTTGAACGCCAGCAGGCTTTCCATCATCACCGCGTCGTGGTCCAGCCAGCCGTTCTGCGCGGCGGCCTTGAGCATGGCGTATTCGCCGCTGACCTGGTAGGCGAAGGTTGGCACGTGGAACTCGTCTTTGACCCGGCGCACGATGTCCAGGTACGGCATGCCCGGCTTGACCATCACCATATCGGCGCCCTCGGCCAGGTCCAGCGCCACCTCGCGCAGCGCCTCGTCGGTGTTGCCGGGGTCCATCTGGTACACCTTTTTATCGGCCTTGCCGAGGTTGGCTGCCGAGCCCACCGCGTCGCGGAAGGGTCCGTAGAACGCGCTGGCGTACTTGGCGCTGTAAGCCATGATCCGGGTGTGCACATGACCGGCGCCTTCCAGCGCCTGGCGGATCGCGCCGATGCGGCCGTCCATCATGTCGCTGGGCGCCACGATGTCCACGCCCGCGGCGGCCTGCACCAGCGCCTGCTGCGTCAGCACGGCCACCGTGGGGTCGTTGAGGATGTAGTTCGACTCATCCAGCAGGCCGTCCTGGCCGTGGCTGGTGTAAGGGTCCAGCGCCACGTCGGTCATCACGCCGAGCTGCGGGAACGCCTTCTTCAGCGCCGCCACCACGCGCGGCACCAGCCCGTCGGGGTTGGTGGCCTCGCGGCCGTCCGGGGTCTTGAGGGCCGGGTCGATCACCGGGAACAAGGCCATCACCGGGATGCCCAGCGCCACGCACTCTTCAGCCACCGGCAGCAGCAAATCCAGGCTCAGGCGCTCCACGCCGGGCATCGAGCCCACGGCCTCGCGCCGGTTTGCGCCGTCCAGCACGAACACCGGATAAATCAGGTCCGAGGGGTGCAGCCGGTGTTCGCGCACCAGCTCACGGGTGAAGGCATCGCGGCGCAGGCGCCGCGGACGGTTGGCGGGGTAGGGGGCGGGGGTGTGCATGCAGCCTATTGTGGCAGTGGCCCGCACCGAAAAGGCCGGCTGACGTGCCGTAGCTCACGGCCGGGCCCGGCGGCTGATGGAACGAACGCGTGGAAGGGAACCCGAAGGTGTTATTTTTCGTAACAAGGTCAGCCGCCCCGGCTGGCCACCGTCTGAACACACCATGAACACCGTGAAAAAGCCCGCGCCGACGGGTTTGAACCTCGGCACCAAACCCGGCCCGGAGCCGTGGTCCATGGACGCGCACTGGCCGGAGCTGGTGGGCAGCCTGGCCAGCCAGATCACCGAGGGGCTGGCCGGCCTCCAACAGCAGCTCGACCAGCTTCACGCCCGCGAGCGGCTTGCCCGGCCCGACCACATGGCCCTTAGCGCGGGTGTGCAGCGCCTGCGCCAGGCCGGCATGGTGGCCCAGCAAATCCAGCGCTTCCACAGCGGCCGCATCCGCCAGTCCCACGAGAAGATTCATCTGGCCGAATTGATCGAAGACCTGCTGCAGGAGCGGCGCCGCGAGTTCGCCACGCTCGGCGTGGGCCTGCGGCGCAAGCTGCGGCCGGCCGACGTGCTGATGGACCCGACGGTGACCTACGCCTTCGTCAACGCCGCCATCGATTGGGCCTTGCCGTTCGGGCGGCGGGTGGACGTCCGGCTGGACATCAACAACTGGCCGCCCCACGCCCGCTTGCAGGTGCGCGCCACCCACGACGGCACCCCGGCCTCCAGCCAGGCCGACCTCGACGGCCTGGGCTGGCTGCTCATCCGTCAGATCGCCGAGACCAGCGGCGGCATCGAACTCACGCGCCAGACCCACGCCGATGGCGTGGGGGTGACCGCGCTGTTCACCCGCACCGTGCAGTCGGTCGATGGCATGTCGGCCATCGACCTCGCGGACGACGCGTCGTCGATGTTCCGATCGCTGCAAGGTGTGTATGCGCTCACTGTCTCCCCCAGCCTTCAGATCCGTGCCGACGTGCGCGACGCGCTGCGGGAGATCGGCATCAGCTCGGACAGCGTGGTCGACCTCGCGCAGGCCCGCGAGGCGCTGCGCCACCGCTGGCCGAGCCTCATCGTCGTGGACGCCGACCTCCGCGGCAGCGACTTCGACGCCTTCCGGCGCGATGTCGGCGCGGAGCAGGCCGAGTGCGCGTTCGTGGAGATTTCGCCCGACGACAGCGCGTTTGACATGTCCGGGTTTGACGAAACATCGATGGCCCGGGTGGGCCGCGGCAACATCCGCGGCGCGCTGGGCACGGCCGTGATGTTCGAGCTGGCCAAGGCGATGTAAGTCGTTTGACTGCCACACTTCGTGAAGATCGTCACTGTCAATCCTGACAGGTTGACTTGGGAAATGAAGCCGCCTGAGCTACACTGGCGCCGGCCGGTCTCGCGACCGGCTCCCGCTTTTCCTCCCTGAGCGGGTGCCTTAGTGTGTGACAGCAAAAAGGCTTCCCAACCCGGCCCACGTGGCCGGGTTTTTTTTGGCCGTGGCACCCCGCCCGACGGGCGGCGGGGCCGGAGCCCGGGTCTACACTGCGCCCATGCTCTGGGTCAAAGCCTTCCACATCGTGTTCGTGGCCAGCTGGTTTGCCGGCCTGTTTTATTTGCCGCGCATCTTCGTCAACCTGGCGATGGTGCCGCCGGAGAGCGTGGCCGAGCGCCAGCGGCTGTTGGTGATGTCGCGCAAGCTGCTGCGCTTCACCACGCTGCTGAGCGTGCCGGCGCTGGCGTTGGGGCTGTGGCTCTGGCTGGGCTACGGCATCGGCCGGGGCCCGGGCAACGGCTGGATGCACGCGAAGCTGCTGGTGGTGGCGCTGGTGATCGGCTACCACCACAGCTGCGCGCGGGTGCTGCGCCGCTTCGAGGCCGGGGAAAACCGCCGCGGCCATGTCTGGTACCGCTGGTTCAACGAGGCGCCGGTGCTGATGCTGGTGGCCGCGGTCGTGCTGGTGGTGGTCAAGCCCTTCTGACCGGGTGGCGCGCGCGACCTCGTCCGCCTGGCCGCTGAGCCTGCTGTTCGCCGGGCTGATCGTCTACGCCAGCCTGTACCCGTTTGAAGGCTGGCGCAGCCAGGGCGTCGATCCGCTGGCGTTTCTCTGGGCGCCGCTGCCGGAGTACTGGACGGGTTTTGACGTGGGCGCGAACCTGCTGGGTTACGCGCCGCTGGGCCTGCTGCTGTCGCTGGCGGCCCGCCGGTCGGGCCGCGCGCCGTGGGCGTGGCCGCTGGGGGTGGTGGTGCCGGCGCTGCTGTCGCTGGCGGTGGAAATCACGCAGAACTACCTGCTGCTGCGGATCGCGTCGAATGTGGATGTGGCGCTCAACGTCGCCGGTGGCGTGCTGGGGGCGGCACTCGCCGCCTTGCTGGACCGGCTGGGCTGGGTGGCGCACTGGTCCCGGTGGCGGGACCGCTGGTTCCTGCCTTCGGCCCACGGCGGGCTGGTGCTGCTGGCGCTGTGGCCGGCGGCGCTGCTGTACCCCGCCTCGGTGCCCTTTGGTCTGGGTCAGGTCTGGGACCGGACGCTGCAGGCCACCGCCGAGGTGCTGGCCGACACGCCATTCCTGGCGTGGCTGCCGCCGGCCGGCGATGCGCCAGTCCCCTTGAGTCCGCTCGCCGAGGGCTTGTGTGTCGGGCTGTGTCTGCTGGCCCCGTTGCTGCTGGCGTATGCGGACCTGCGCAACGTGCCCCGCCGCCTGTTGTTTCTGCCGCTGTTTCTCGCGGGCGCCGCCGGCGTGGCCGGCCTGTCGTCAGCGCTCACTTACGGGCCGAGTCACGCGTGGGCGTGGTTGAGTCCGCCGGCGTGGCTGGGCCTGGGCATGGCGGCCTTGGCGGGTCTGGCGCTCGTGGGCCTGCCGCGGCGTCTGTGTGCCGCGCTGATGCTGCTGTGCCTGGCCTTCGCGCTGGGGCTGCTGAACCGCGCCCCGGCCAGCCCGTACTTTGCCCAGTCGCTCGAGGTGTGGGAGCAGGGCCGCTTCATCCGCTTTCACGGCCTGTCCCAATGGCTGGGCTGGTTGTGGCCCTACGCGGCGCTGGCCGTCGGTCTGCGGGCGGTGGCCCGGCCGTCGGCGGCGGGCTGACTCCCTACAATCCCGGCCCATGTCACAAGCTCCCGACGCACCGCGCCCGTCTTACTACGAGCGCCACATCTTTTTCTGCCTCAACCAGCGCGAAAACGGCGACGCCTGCTGCGCCGACCACCGCGCGCAGGCGGCGTTTGATCACTGCAAGTCGCGGGTCAAGTCGCTCGGCCTGGCCGGCCCGGGGCAGGTGCGGGTCAACAAGGCGGGTTGCCTCGACCGCTGCGCCGGCGGCCCGATTGCCGTCGTGTACCCCGAGGCGGTCTGGTACACCTATGTGGACCAGGCCGACATTGACGAAATCGTGACTTCGCACCTGCGCGACGGCGTCGTCGTTGAGCGGCTGCGCACCCCCGCCGACGTCGGGCGCTGAGGTGAACGCCGCCACCGAACGCGGGCAGCAGCCCGGCCCGGCCGGCACGATCGAGCTGGCCATCGACCGCCCCGACGCCACGCCCCGCGGCACCGCCGTCATCGCCCATCCCCACCCGCTGTTTGGCGGCACGCTGACCAACAAGGTCGTCCAGACGCTGGCGCGCGCCGCCGTGCTGGCGGGCTACACCGCGGTCCGCTTCAACTTCCGGGGCGTGGGCGACAGCACCGGCGCGTACGACGAGGGTCGCGGCGAACTCGACGACCTGCTGGCCGTGGTGCAGGCACAGGCCCCGACCGGCCCGCTGTGTCTGGCCGGCTTTTCCTTCGGCGCATTCGTCACCACCCACGCCCTGTCGCGCCTGCAGGCTTCGCGCGACATCACCCACGCGGTGCTGGTCGGCACCGCCGCCAGCCGGTTTCCGGTGGACACGATTGCAGCGGAACTCCAGCCGCGCACGCTGGTCGTTCACGGCGAAGCCGACGACACCGTGCCGCTGGACGCCGTGATGGACTGGGCCCGACCGCAGTCACTGCCGGTGCTGGTGGTGCCCGGCGGTGGCCACTTCTTTCATGGCCAGCTTCCGCTGCTGCGCGAGCTGGTGTGGCGCCACCTGCGGGCCTGAGCCCCGCCGTCGGCGCCTCGACCCATTCATTCCCATGCCAAGGACTACCTCCGTGCTTTCCTCCCTGCTGCGCCCCCTGCTGCGTGTCGCCGGTGCGGCCCTGATCACCCTCGCCCTGGCCGGCCCTGCCGCCGCCCAGATGCCCCAGCCGCCCGAAGTCGCCGCCCGCGCCTACCTGCTGCTGGACGTCACCACCGGCCAAGTGCTCGCCGCCAAAGACCCCGACCAGCCCGTGGAGCCGGCGTCGCTGACCAAGCTCATGACCGCGTACCTGGTCTTCGACGCCCTGAAGGCCGGCAAGATCAGCCTCACGCAGACCTTTGGCGTGAGCGAGCGCGCCTGGAAAATGCCCGGCTCGCGCATGTTCATCGACCCCAAGATGCAGGTGCCGGTCGAAGACCTGCTCAAGGGCATGATCGTGCAGTCGGGCAACGACGCCACCGTGGCGCTGGCCGAAGGCGTGGCCGGTTCGGTCGAGCGGTTCGTGCAGCTCATGAACGACCAGGCCCGCGCGCTGGGCATGAACAACACCACCTACCGCAACCCCGAAGGCCTGACCGAGGCCGGCCACACCACCACCGCGCGCGATCTCGCGGTGCTGTCCCAGCGCCTGATCAACGATTTCCCGCAGTACGTCAGCTACTACAGCATCCAGCGCTACCGCTACCCCGGCACGCCGGCGGCCAACGACACCAACCGCAACCTGCTTCTGTTCCGCGACCCCACCGTCGACGGCCTGAAGACCGGCCACACCGCCGCCGCCGGCTATTGCCTCATCGCCACCGCGCGCCGTCCGGTGCCCGGCCTGGGCGACGGACCGGCCGGCCAGCGCCGGCTGGTCAGTGTGTTGCTGGGCGCCAGCAGTGAAAACGCCCGCGCCGCCGAGAGCCAGAAGCTCCTGAACTGGGGCTACACCGCGTTTGACACGGTGCGGCTGCTCGCCGCCAACCAGCCCGCCGCCTCGCCGCGCGTCTGGAAAGGCAAATCGCCCACCGTGGCCCTGGGTCGCACCGAAGGCGTTGTCGTGTCGGTGCCGGCCGGGCAGGGCGCCAGCCTCAAGTCGGAGGTGGTGCGCCCCGATCCCCTCGTGGCGCCGTTGCAACGCGGCCAGGCGCTGGGCACTCTGAAGGTCACCACCGCCAACGGCGCGCCGGTGGCCGAGGTGCCGCTGACCGTGCTCGAGGGTGTCGAAGAGGCGGGTGTCATCGGCCGCGCCTGGGACGCCCTGCGTCTCTGGATCCAGTGATCGGCCGCACCGGCTGGCGCAGCTGGCGCCCCGGTGCTACACTCGCGGGCTTTTCGGAAATTTCCGAAGGGGGTCGCGTTCCCGTGCGCGACATCGCTTTTCTCAACGTTTAGGGACGTTTCAAGGGTTTTTATGCCAACCATCAACCAGCTCGTGCGCCACGGCCGGGAGGTCGAAAAGACCAAATCCAAGAGTCCGGCCATGGAAAACTCGCCGCAGCGTCGCGGCGTGTGCACCCGCGTGTACACCACGACGCCGAAGAAGCCGAACTCGGCCCTTCGTAAAGTCGCCAAGGTCCGTTTGACCAACGGCTTCGAAGTCATTTCCTACATCGGCGGTGAAGGCCACAACCTCCAGGAACACAGCGTCGTGCTGGTTCGCGGCGGTCGTGTCAAGGACCTGCCCGGTGTGCGCTACCACATCGTGCGTGGCTCGCTGGACCTGCAGGGCGTGAAAGACCGCAAGCAGGCGCGTTCCAAGTACGGCGCCAAGCGCCCGAAGAAGGCCTGACCGGCGTTCTTTATTTCGGTGCCGCCCGGTTTTGACGAGCCGGAACGGCGTAGTGGCCTTGAACAAAGGCCGAGTAAGTGCAGGCTCCCCATGGGTCTGCGGGGTGGCCGGATCAGACAGGACGTCCGGACATCAACTGAAGCAAGAGGTGAATCATGCCCCGTCGTCGCGAAGTCCCTAAACGTGAAATCCTGCCGGACCCGAAGTTCGGCAATGTCGAAGTCGCCAAGTTCATGAACGTGATCATGCAAGGCGGCAAGAAGGCCGTGGCCGAGCGCATCATTTATGGCGCGTTCGAGCAGATCGAGAAGAAGTCCGGCAAGGACCCGCTGGAAATCTTCTCGGTGGCCATCAACAACGTCAAGCCCATGGTGGAAGTGAAGAGCCGCCGCGTGGGTGGCGCCAACTACCAGGTGCCGGTGGAAGTGCGCCCGGTGCGCCGTCTGGCCCTGTCGATGCGCTGGATCAAGGAAGCGGCCAAGAAGCGCAGCGAGAAGTCCATGGCCATGCGCCTGGCGAACGAACTGATCGAGGCCACCGAAGGCCGTGGCGGCGCGATGAAGCGCCGCGACGAAGTGCACCGCATGGCCGAGGCCAACAAAGCCTTCAGCCACTTCCGCTTCTGATTCACGCGGGCTTCATGCCCGCCCGCCAGACTGCCGGGTCAGGCTGTCGGAGCGAGCCCGCGGCCCCCATGAGGGGCGCGGGCTCTGCCACATCATCATTGGAGAATTTTCATGGCACGCAACACGCCCCTCGAGCGCTACCGCAACATCGGCATTTC